>Ga0206982_1179_pt1 | contig 18900 bp, 18 predicted proteins | sample Alteio_BWMinCont_18_FD_153493 | JGI IMG/M metagenome (GOLD analysis project Ga0206982, IMG submission 153493) | Enriched cells from forest soil in Barre Woods Harvard Forest LTER site, Petersham, Massachusetts, United States -... | ecosystem: Environmental > Terrestrial > Soil > Temperate forest >... | reverse complement strand
TGGGTACATACTGCTTCAACTTCCTGCATAATATGGGTACTCAGGATAACCGTTTTTGTTTTACCCAAATCGAGGATCAACTGGCGGATGCCTATCAGTTGGTTAGGATCAAGGCCCGAGGTGGGCTCATCCAGTATCAGTACTTGCGGGTCGTGTAAAATAGCCTGGGCCAGCCCCACCCTTTGACGGTAACCTTTTGAAAGCTGTCCTATTTTTTTGTGTTGTTCAGGTACCAACCCCGTTAGTTCAATTACTTCGTCAATGCGTTTTTGGGGCGATGCCATTTGGTGTATGCTGGCAATAAAAGCCATCGATTCTTTTACATACATATCCAAATAAAGCGCATTATTCTCGGGCAGATAGCCAATGTTGCGTTTAACCTCCAGCGGTTGTCTTTCTACATCAAAACCACATACCGACGCTTTACCCGAAGTTTGGGGAATAAAGGTGGTCAATATTTTCATGGTGGTTGATTTCCCCGCCCCGTTAGGACCTAAAAAACCCAATACACCTGGTGCTGCGCTAAAACTAATGCGATCTACGGCCTTTTGGGCACCATAAACTTTGGTTAATGATTCAACAACGATACTCATGCCCCAAATGTAAATTTTAGATATGAGATTTGAGATGTGAGATGTGAGAAAAATTCAGGGGTAGCCGCTGCCCGCTACTTTAAAAATACCCTGTCTAACAAAAAGAAAACAGCAAATACCACACTGGCAATGCCATTGGTAGTCATAAAGGCAAAATTTACGCGGCTCAGGTCGTTTGGTTTAACCAGCAAGTGCTGATAGATCAGCATACTACAGAAAAATAATATCCCCACATAATAAAGCACGCCTACCTGTGTGAAAAACACCGGCATTATTACAAAAGATGCAGAAAGCACATGTAAAAAGGTTGATAACCTTAAAGCATTCACCTTACCCAGCCATGCGGGGATGGAGTGCAGGTTTTCGTTACGGTCAAAGTCTTCATCCTGCAAAGCGTAAATAATATCGAAACCACTTACCCAGCATAATACTGCCAACGAAAAAAATAAGGGCGTTAAGGCAAACTGCCCGGTTACCACCAGATATGCCCCGATAGGTGCCAACGAAAGCCCCAAACCCAAAACCAGATGACAAAGTGCCGTAAACCTTTTGGTAGCGCTGTAACCTAATACAACCAGCAATGCTACCGGCGACAGGTAAAAACACAAAGGATTAATAAACCAGGTGGTGCCTATAAACAGCAAACAATTGCTAATGGTAAAAGTTAATGCTGCCGCCGGACTAATTCTGCCTGCCGGAATATCCCGCTGTTTAGTACGCGGATTTTTGATATCGATATCCCTGTCCAGATAGCGGTTAAAAGCCATTGCCGAGTTACGGGCAAATACCATACAAAATACCATCATCACCAGTTTTTGCCATTCAAAATGGTAGCTGGTGGTGGTTACCGCCAAAAAAAAGCCGATAAAGGCAAAAGGCATGGCAAATATGGTATGCGAAAACGTAACTAACGACAGGTATTTTTTCATATGCTTAAAAAAAATCCGGGATGTTACCACCCCGGAAACGGATTCAAAATTAATAATTTTTTATTGCCATTTAGCTCTTTCATATTGAAGCGGCCATTTAGTATCCTGGTTCAATACATGTGCGGCCCGCAGCGGAAAATAAGGGTCGCGTAAAAATTCGCGGGCCATAATCACCAGGTCGGCCTCGCCTTCCTGTATAATTTCGTCTGCTTGTTTGGGTTCTGTTATCATACCCACTGCACCGGTTAATATGCCGCTTCCCTTTTTAATCTTGTCGGCAAACTCAACCTGGTAACCAGGTTTAACCGGAATTTTGGCGGTAGCAACATTGCCACCTGTTGAACAATCAATCAAATCAACACCTTTATTAATCAGTACTTTAGCCAGGGCAATAGAATCATCGGCGGTCCAGCCGCCTTCGGTCCATTCAGTGGCTGATATACGCACAAACAGCGGGTTTTCGGCGGGCCACGCTTCCTGCACGCTTTCAATTACCTCCAGCAAAAAGCGGATCCGGTTTTCAAACGAACCACCATATTCATCAGTACGGTAGTTACTCAAGGGCGACAAAAACTCATTGATCAGGTAACCATGTGCGCCGTGCAGTTCAATCACATCAAAACCCGCAGCCAGTGTGCGTTTAGCCGCAGCTTTAAAATCGGCTTTTATTTTTTCAATTCCGGTCTTATCCAATTCAAGCGGGGCTATCTCAGTATCCGAAAACACCAATGCACTTGGCGCAACGGCGTTCCATCCATTGGGCTCGCCAGCAGATATTTGCTTGCCACCCTTCCACGGAACTTCATGACTGGCTTTACGCCCTGCGTGTGCCAACTGTGTACCTATATAAGCACCATGCTGATGAGCAAAATCTGTTATTCGTTTCAGGTTTTCGATATGTTCATCTTTGTAAATACCCAAATCACCATGACTGATACGACCTTCGGGCGATACAGCTATGGCTTCGGTAATAATTAACGCGGCGCCGCCAACGGCGCGGCTGCCCAGATGTACCAGGTGCCAATCGTTAGCAAAGCCGTCAACGCTGGAATATTCGCACATGGGCGATACCACTATACGGTTTTTTAATTCAATATTTTTAATTTTTATAGGTGAGAACAGATTGGGCATAGTTTCATTTTTTTTCAAAGATGAGAAGTATAGCGGAAGGTATTGTCATTAAAAGATTATTTTTTTGAGAGGGAATTGGGTAAATGTCGCGCGGAGGGTAGACTCACCCCGACGAGGCTCCGCCCGTCGACCCTCTCTACTTCGCAAAGAGGGTTGAAAAGTTTTTGTTTTTTTCTTTCCCTCTTTATGGCTCGCCATAGAGAGGGATGTCGAGCGTAGCGATGACAGGGTGAGTCCACACGCCAATGCATTCGCGCTAATATTCCCTCTTTATAGCTCGCCATAAAGGGGGAATAATCCACTGTTAGGCGGAGATGTTCGGTAAGTCGAGAATTAATCGTTTATTTTTCTTAACTTAACAGCATTGCCCCCATACGATAAAGAGGGTTGGTAAAATTTCCATTTTTATTCGACTCCTCTTTGCCATTTGTAGTAGAAAAAAATAAACGATCAAACGGCCATGTTTGGTCAACGCTGTGCCCTTCCCATTCTACTTCTAATTAAATTGGTATAGTTTATGGTTAATGTAAGGTAGAAGTACTAAAACCTACTGATTTTACAAAAAAGCGCGCTTAAATAGTCAATAATGCACTTTTTTTAAGTCAGTAGGTTAAACAATTCTATAAAAAGGGCGTTAATAAATAAACATCTTCTGCAAAATTTATGAAAATAGCATATATATCAACCTATCCTCCCCGCGAATGTGGCATTGCAACATTTAACAACAATTTGATGCATGCCATAAACGCCAACTTCCCCAACGCGGGCTCATTGTTGAGAGGCGGCTTTGTAGTGGCGTTAAATGATTCTGAAAACTTACAGGAATATGAGTATCCGGAGGAGGTGAAATATATCATCAGGCAAAATCACCAAAAAGACTATATCCGCGCGGCCAGCTATATCAACACCAGCGATGCTGATGTTTGTATTATGGAGCACGAGTTTGGCATTTACGGCGGCGAGAGCGGCATTTATATTTTGCCACTCATTAATCGGTTGGAGAAACCGCTCATATCTATTTTACATACTATTTTAAAAGATCCAAGCTATGTACAGCGTATTATCATCCGCGAAATTGCCGAGCAATCGTCAAAAATAATAGTGATGAGCAACAGGGCGGTAAAGTTTCTTACAACCATTTATGACGTACCTATCGAAAAGATACAAATTATAGAACATGGCGTGCCCGACGTAGAAGCCAGCGAAAACAACCCGGTAAAAAACTTAACTCCCTTTAAAAACCATAGGGTGCTATTAACTTTTGGATTGATAAGCCGCAATAAGGGCTTAGAAACTGTAATAAAAGCATTACCACAAATAGTGGCCAAACATCCTGATGTGATGTATGTAGTGCTGGGCAACACGCATCCCGGTGTTATTAAAAGCTCGGGCGAGGAATATCGTGATCACCTTAAAACACTGGCAGCGCAGCTTAATGTATCCAAACACCTCAGTTTCATTAACAAGTTTGTATCAGAAGCTGAGCTGGTTGATTATTTGACGGCAGCCGAAATTTATGTTACCCCGTACTTAAACGAGGCGCAGATCACCAGTGGCACCTTATCATATGCGGTGGGGGCAGGTGCGGCAGTGGTATCAACACCCTACTGGCATGCTACCGAATTACTGGCCAATAACCGCGGCCGTTTGTTCGACTTTAAAAATGCCGATGCACTGGCCGAAAACGTAAACGAACTACTGGATCAAAATCGTCTGTTAAATGAGCTGAAAGAAAATGCCTATGATTATGGCCTGCACCTGCGCTGGCCCGTAATTGGCAGCGAATATATTAAGGTAGCCCGCGAAGCCTGTGCAACACACGACTTTAGCGACAAAATATTAAAAAATAGCATTGTTGACCCCGAAATAATGCCCAAATTTAGCTTAACCCATGTTTTACGGCTAACTGATGATACCGGCATTGTGCAGCATGCCAAATACGGAATACCCAATTTAAAGGAGGGTTATTGTTTGGATGATAACGCACGGGCGCTTATTATGGCTTTAATGGCGTATCAGCGTAGTAAAAGCCAGGATGCCTTTGAATTGTTGCCGGTATATCTGAGCTACATCCACTACATGCAAACTGACGATGGCAATTTCCGCAACTTTTTAAGTTTTAACAGGCAATATTTGGATGAGGTAGGGTCCGAAGATTCTTTCGGGCGCACTATTTGGGCGCTGGGATATTTAATTGGCTGTGCCGCAAGCAATTCATACAGGGAATTTGCTTTGGAAATCTTCCACAAATCGTTCCCTCACTTTAAAGCTTTAAAACATTTAAGGGGCATGGCCAATACCATTATTGGTATTAGTTTGTATTTAAAAGTGGTGCCGGGCGATGAAGGTATGATTAACGAAATGGTACGTCTTACCCAACCTTTAATCGATGCTTATGAAGCCAACCAGTCGGAGGATTGGCAATGGTTTGAGGAAAAAATGACCTACGATAACGCTATACTTCCATTGGCGCTGCTGCATTCGTGCGAAATTACGGGTAACGATGAGGTAAAGCAGGTGGCTTTAAAAACAATGGCTTTTCTGGATAAATTAACCTTATCCAACGGTTATTTAAGTCCGGTAGGTAATGATGGCTGGTATTACCGTGGGGGAGCTTTCCCAACTTTTGATCAGCAGGCGATCGAAACCATGGCTATGGTATTGATGCACTTTCAGGCTTACAAAATTTTCCACAAACCGCAGTATATCGAAAAAATGTTTTTGAGCTATAAATGGTTTTTGGGTGAAAATACCCTGCGCGCGCCACTATATGATCATGAAACCAAAGGATGCTGTGATGGCTTACTGCCAACCGGCATAAACCGTAACCAGGGTGCCGAAAGTACGCTCGCTTATTTAATATCGCACTTAACTGTTTTAAAGGCATTCGAACTGGAATACGAATACAACAAGATAGGTCAGTTTATGGAAACCTGCTAAATGAAAGTTGCTGTTTTAGCGCCAGTTGCCTGGCGCACCCCACCGCGGCACTATGGCCCGTGGGAACAGGTGGCATCAAACATAACCGAGGGGCTGGTTAAGCTGGGTGTTGATGTGAGCTTATTTGCCACCGGCGATTCATTAACCGATGCCAAACTCTTTTCGGTTTGCGCTGAGGGATATGAGGAAAACCGTACACAGGATGCCAAGGTTTTAGAGTGCCTGCATATCAGCAACCTGATGGAACGAGCTGCTGATTTTGACATCATCCACAATAACTTTGATTTTTTGCCCTTAACATATTCCGGCCTAATAAAAACACCCATTATTACCACCATACACGGCTTTTCATCGCCCCAAATAATTCCGGTTTATAAAAAGTATAATAATAGCGGCCACTATATATCCATCAGCAATAGTGATCGCAGCGCCGAACTTAATTACCTGGCAACAGTTTATAACGGGCTAAATACCGGTAATTTTGAATTTAACGGCATACCCGACAACTACCTGCTCTATTTTGGCCGCATCCATCCCCATAAAGGAACCGCCGAAGCTATTGAAATAGCAAAAAAAAGCGATCGGCCGTTATTGATAGCAGGCCTGATACAGGACGAAAATTATTTTAAGGACCGGATAGAACCGCAACTAAACGATCAGATCACATACCTGGGCAACGCCGGCCCCGATAAAAGGAATAATTTACTTGGAAATGCTTATGCCTTGCTGCATCCTATTAGTTTTGATGAACCTTTTGGTATGAGTGTAGCCGAAGCCATGCTTTGCGGCACCCCAGTTATTGCCTTTAACCGCGGCTCCATGCCCGAATTAATAAAGCACCAAAAAACAGGTTTTTTGGTAAATACGATTGATGAAGCTGCCGAAGCGGTTAGTCAAATTAGCAATATAAAGCGTATTGACTGCCATGAATGGGCATTTTCGCAGTTTTCCAGCGATAAAATGGTAGCTGATTATCTGGGGTTGTATAAGCGGATATTGGAGGGGATATAAGCAGCATACTATCGCCATTCCTCCTTCTTGTCATCGAGTGATAACGAGAAATCTTTTAAGATATGCCATGCGAACTATGCAGAGCACGTTAATGCACGGTGCAAAAGTTTTCTCCTCGGTACCCTCGTTCGAAATGACATCGTGGAGGAATACAAGAAAAAAATCATCCTAAATAAAAAAACAATAATTTATCAAATCTCCACAGAACGTGGACTAAAGAACTTAAAATTTTCTACCAACCCAGCGCCCGTCCACGACGTTCTGTTGGTAGAAAAATGAATTTGTGCTAAGGCGTTTGTTTGTAACGCTTGGTAGAAGAAGGTATATCATTGCCTGGTTATCCAAGATCTCTCATTAAATTACCCTCATCAATTGACTGACCAGTTTGGTCTTTTTGATTGGAGTAGTTAATTAACGGCCTGATCTTTATATCAGACAGTGCGGGATAAACCTCTTCTGTTGTTTCTTCGTGATAAGCCGACCTCAATTCTTCTGCGCGGGCATAGCTATAGCCGAGGCGTTTATTTTCTTCTTCAATAAAAGCAAAAAGATCGCCAAGACTATAATACACCGATTGCAAAAACTTGTAGTTTGTTGAAGTAAGGCACTTTCCTGAATCATCAGGGCCTTTTCCGGGTTCACAAAAATTGAGTTTGGTAATAACTCCGTTGATCAACTCAACCTCAAACTTACCCTCATTATGCCAGGTAAGATTGTTTTTTATTTCTCTAAAATGATCCATGTGAGTAAAAATTTATCTTCATAAATAAGCTGTAATAAACACACTACTAATAAAATACAAAAACTTGTAACTTATATTTAGCAGATACGTATAAGCTTATGCAAGGCACATGCCAAAAATTTGCTAATTAACGTTTTACGAAAATTTATTTTAGAATTTGACTATACGATCATAAAAAGGCACTTGTTAACAAAATTATTTACCTAAAAGTTTAAGAGATTTTTGGAGCGCTATAAGACTGTATAAAAGTGAAGCCAGTTTTGTATTTATTTACTATCATTCACTACCATCAGCAATCAATTTATCCAGCAATTCGGCCAAATCAACCTCAGCAAAAGCTGTTGATGAATCAGATACACCGTATGGAATAATGAGCTTTCCGTTATGAATAATAGACCCGCACGAGTATAATACGTTGGGTACATAACCCTCGCGCTCATCGCTGTTGGGTACCAGCAATGGTTCTTTTAACCGTCCTATTTCCACAGCAGGGTCACTCAGCTTCATGAGGCTGGCACCCAGTACATAACGGCGCATTGGCCCCACACCATGGGTAATTACTATCCACCCATGCTCAGTTTCAATAGGCGAGCCACAGTTGCCAATTTGAATAAATTCCCAGGTAAACTTAGGTTTTTGCAGTAAAATGGGCTTTTCCCAGATGTTTATCTTATCCGAGTACATAATATAGTTGTTGCAGCCATCTATACGCGATATCATGGCAAACTTCCCATTTATTTTACGCGGAAACAGTGCTAAATTTTTATTTTGGGCACCGGCACCATACAGCGGCATTATTTTAAAATTAATAAAGTCGTTAGTTTGCAACAATTTGGGCATTATTAGCGCACCATCATAGGCGGTATAGGTTGCATAATATACCGCGCTGCCATCCTCGTCAATAAAATGCACAAAGCGGGCATCTTCAATTCCCTTGCGTTCGTATTCCGAAATGGGGAATATTACCCGGTCGGATATATCAGTATCTAACGAAAACACTATTTCATAATACGAATCGGCTAGCCACAATACCTTATCATACTCCAGTTTCTTTAAATCAGTTTCCTGTAATGCCTGCGAGTCAACAATAATGCGGCGCAGGTTAGAGTATTCAAAATGATGGTCAAGCTTGCCTTCCAGTTCTTTTAAAACGTTAATATCTATCTGGGTAACGGCCGCTTTTTCAAAAAATAGCTTTTTATTATAAACAGCATTGCGCACAATTTCGGCCTCATCAATATAACTGCCGGCCGGCAATACGGTAATTTTATTGTTTTGGTCGATCAGCGCCCGACGGAAGGTAATGGATGATATATGCCCTTCGCCTACGGCCCTGAAACTGATAATTACCCGCTTTTGCCCCTCGTGCAGCTCGGTTTGATCAGGATCAGCAACAATAGAAGGATTAAAAAACGCAGCTGACTCGATAGAGTATTCATGTGTAAAATACGAGCCTATCAATAGCTTGCGGTACACGGTTATACTGTCAAAATCAATGTCCAGTTCTTTAAACAGCGGCATTAAACGCGTACAATTGCGGTTCAGCGCACGGGTTATATTCCGGTGGCGCTTGGAGTATTCCTGCAATAGAGGCGAAACTATGCCAAAAGCAACATCCTCGCTGATATCCATCACACGTTGGATTACTTCTTTGGCTCTATCATTTCCATTAAAAAAGAATCTGGCTATAACACGTTTCGGATCGGGATTAATTCTGATGGGTTTGCGGATAATGGAAAGTCTCATATAAAAAATATGCGTTTAATGGTTAACACTAATACTTTTAAATTGATTGCGCTAATTTCACAAAGCTGGCAATTAAATATTACAATTTGTTTTTTTGTTAAATTGATGGGTGGGTGATTGCGCTCTCCCCGCATTAGAAAAATCTAATCCCCTACCCATATATAAAAAACAAGGTAAATTGTAAATTGCCTGCGTATGAATGTGCTTATTGTTGAAGACGAAAAGGGTCTTGCGCTTGAAATGGATGAATTTTTAAGCCATGAAGGATTCACGATTGAACATGCCCGCACCAAAAAAACTGCCGGCGAAAAGATATTTGTAAACAATTACGATTTTATTTTGCTCGATTTGGGTTTGCCCGATGGCGACGGTTTCGAACTGCTCAAAACGCTAAAAGATTTGAAAGACCGAAATGATGCGGTTATTATTCTTACCGCACGCGGCGCTGTTGACGATAGGATAATGGGTTTGGAACAGGGCGCAGACGATTACCTGGCCAAACCTTTTTCGTTAAATGAACTGTTGGCGCGCATACACGCCATTACCCGCCGCAAACACAAGCTGGAAAGCAATGAAATTGCCGTTAATGATTTTCGCATCAACATTCAAAACCGCACGGTGCATTATCTTAACGAGCGTATCAATCTCACTAAAAAGGAATTTGAAATATTTAATTATCTTGTTTTAAACAAAAACAGGGTAATATCGCGCACCAATTTAACCGAACATGTTTGGGGCGATGTACTGGAAATTAATTCAGACTCGAACTTTGTTGATGTACATGTTAAAAACCTGCGTAAAAAACTATCTCAATTCAGACCGGTTGATTGGTTTGAAACCGTTAGAAGCATTGGGTACAGGGTTAATATTTAGGTAGTGAGTGGTTCATTATGTTGATTAGGTGAGTAGTTATTCAAAAACGAATTAACTACTCGCTCAATAAACTACTCACTTAATCAGCTCAAAAAAATGAAACTGCAAGTAAAACTGGCTTTATACAATACCTTAACCAAGCTGGCTATTATTGTGTTTACGGGGCTGCTGATCCTTTTTTCGCTCGAAAACATTACCTATAATCACATAACAGCCCGGCTTAAGGACAAAAAAGACGAGCTGATGAAACACTTATCATCAAAAGAAATAACCCAGATATTAAACCAGCAGCAAAGCTTTACTGACTATAATATTTTAAAAGAAGAGTATATTTTTCTTAAACCAATAGCCTATCGTAGCAGCAGGCAAACAGAAGAAAGCTTTATTACCGCACGCCGTACCATTGAACAAACTACCGATACTTACCTTATACTTACCTATAAATTCAACTTTAACAACCGCAGTTACCTGCTGGAAATTGGCGACACCATGGATGCCGTGATACAGTTAAAACAAACCATTAAGGAGTTTACCTTACTCATGTTGTTTGTAGCGCTATCACTTACCCTGGTTATTGATTTGGTTTTCACCAAATACCTGCTTACGCCCTTTTACCAGATAATTGACCGCAAACTGATACGGGTAAATGACCCCATGAATTTTGATTATAAAAAGGTTAATACCACCACCCAGGATTTTGAACTACTCGACAGCAGCATCAGCACCCTGATGAAAAAAATAGCCGATCTTTTTATACTGGAAAAACAATTTATTGCCAATGTATCGCATGAGTTGCTGACGCCTATTTCCATCATCAGCTCAAGGCTGGAGAATGTTTTATTACAGGAAAAATTAACAGAAGACAGCGAAAATAAAATATTTGCATCCCTTAAAACGCTTAATCGTTTAAAGTCCATCATTAATAGCCTGCTGCTTATCTCGAAAGTGGAAAACCTGCAATTCAATAAAAACGACACCATCGACCTAAAAAATGTAATTACCGAAGTTTATAGCGAACTGGAAGATCGGCTGGATGATAAAGAGATTGTTTTCAGCAACACAATGAACCACGCCTACCACTTTCAGGGCAATAACAGCCTGATACATACCCTGCTTTTTAACCTTATTAACAATGCCATAAAATATAACAATAAGGGCGGCAGCATTGTTATTGCCGATGCTTTGTATACAGAACAGTACATACTGGAAATTAGTGATACCGGCATTGGTATGGATAACGAACAAATTGAGCTGGCATTTAACCGCTTTGAAAAACTCAACCGGCACGAAAAGGAAAGTTACGGCTTAGGGCTGGCCATTGTAAAAAGCATCACCGCTTTTCATGGTATCCGTATTAACATTAATTCTGTTAAAGATAAGGGCACAACGGTAAAGCTGATATTTGGCAAAGAAACGGTTTGAAATTTTCGCGCGCAGAATTGATAGGAAACACACCCAAACTTCACTAAATCTTCATAATTATTTGGTTGTTTTGGGTAGTAGAGTTTTAGTATTTCTTACCCCTTTTTAAAGGCTGTTTTTTGCAAAAAGAACAGCCTTTTTTATACCATTTTGTTTCGCTTAATCAGGTATTGCTTTAAAACGGTATTGTAGCCGTCTTCAATATCAGCATCAACCAAATCAATATTGTATTGGGCGCATTTTAATTGCAGTTCGTGCCGATACAGATCCATGGCGGCCAGGTATTGTTCGCGTATTTTATTGGGATGCACGCGCACTTGGTCGCCGTTTTCCATATCAATAAAATGATGCGGGCGGTTATCAAAGTTAAAATCAAGCTCCTTTTGTTTGTCGCTCACATTAAATATAATAACCTCGTGCTTGTTATATTTTAAATGCTGCACCGCTGCAAACAAGGCTTGCAATTTAGCTGGGTTCACACTGTTTTCCAGCATATCGCTAAACAAAATAACCATTGATCGCTGGTGTATTTGCGCGGCTATATGGTGCAGTACGCTGGCAATATCGGTATGGGTGTTTGTTTTGGGATGATTATAGGCCTTTTCAAGTTCGGCATATAAATAAAAAAGATGGGTTGAGGTTGATTTTGCCTGGCTCATCCAGTCAATTCTGTCCGAAAAAAGGCATAAACCAAAGGCATCGCGCTGCTTTTTAAACAGGTACATGAGCGATGCCGCGGCATAAACAGAAAACTGTAGTTTGTTAAGTCCTTTTTCGGGGAAATTCATGGACGATGAGGTATCCAGCAGCAAATAACAGCGCAGGTTGGTTTCCTCTTCAAACTGCTTTACAAAAAGCTTATCAGTTCGGGCAAGTAGTTTCCAGTCAATATTTTTTACCGATTCGCCGCTATTATACAACCGATGTTCTGCAAACTCAACCGAAAAACCATGAAAGGGACTTTGATGCAGGCCGGTAATAAAACCCTCTACTACCTGGCGGGCCAGCAGTTCGAGGTTGGCCAAATGCCTTATTTCCTGGTCTTCGTTTAATTGCATCGTTTAATTTGATTCCACCGATTGTTTAATTTGATTTCACCGATGTTGCATGATTACACCAGTGCAAAAACGGTATGGTGTAAAACAATTACACCGATAGCACAAAATAAATAATTTAATCTGTCCTATCGGTGTAATCTCACTATAATCAGTGAAATCAATTTATGCCAATTGTTTAGCTAATTTTTCGGCCAATACTGATTTTGGTACTGCGCCAATTTGTTTGTCAACAATTTCGCCGTTTTTAAAGTAAAGCAGCGCAGGTATATTGCGGATTCCAAATTTTACTGATATGCCCGGATTGTGATCAACATTTACTTTCCCTACAACCGCCTTACCATCATATTCCTTAGCAATTTCTTCTACTACAGGGCCAACCATTCTACAAGGTCCGCACCATTCTGCCCAAAAATCAACCAAAACAGGTTTGTCAGATTTAAGAACAAGTTCTTCGAAGTTTGCATCAGTTATTTCTAAAGCCATGATTTTATGTTTTTAAATTTATATTTTTTTTTCGTCTTACAAATATATACTATTCAAATAGCTTGCCGCAATGATATACCTGACATTATGACAATTAAATTGATACTCGTATCATTTATTGGCTGATTTGATTTTGAGGTGACACTTGTAAGAAATCCGGAAGCCAGGGAAACCGAAAACAGGAAGACCGGATTCCCTCCTTTTTTTAGCAATAAACCAGGTTATTCACCTTTTCAAGCAGTTCGACAAGGCCAAAGGGTTTGGATATAATGGCGTCGCATCCGCATAATTCCATATCACTATCATTGTCATTTAAATAAGCGGAGCACATAATTACCGGGGTATCATTAAGATGCGGATTGTTTTTTATTTGCCGGCAAATTGCATCGCCTTTAGGGCCGGTATTTTTATAGTCGAGTATTACCAGGTGGGGTTTATACGATTGTATATTTTCAATAATATTCTTACTGTCGGTAGTGATTTTAACTTCAAACTTGTCGTACAGCAAAGCCTCCTGAATAGTATCCAGTATTAATTGGTTATTGTCGAGTACTAATATCCGCTTCAGCATAGAAAAAATTGTTTAAGGGTTGAGTAAAAATAGCGCTATACAATACCTGGCTTTAATGAATGTATTATTTAATTAAATCAGTGCTTCGACTCATTAATAACGCAAAAGGTTTAGTTTTATTTGAAATAAAGACGGCTCAGTATTTAAACCTCTTCATTTACGAAGTATATAAACCTTTGGTTTTTACCAGTACGCTTTTTTTTAACAGTGTGATACAAGGGTATTAAATAAACCAGGATGGGAGACACTGAATGGCTATTATTTACAATACTTACAGATCTGTGACAGGTTTAAATACTTTGGAAAAAAATGGGGCGCTGTGTAGCGTCCCGTTTTAATACCTGGTTAAGGGCTTAATTATTTAGCACGGTGTATAGGGTGTTTTATACCGTCTCTGCGGGCTTCTCTAACATCTTTCTTTAAATCTTTTTTGTCGGTTTTTAAATCGGCTTTGTCGGCTGCGGCGGCAGTTGTATTGCCCGATGCTATGGCAGCTTTTTCAGCCGCTTTATCGGTTTGAACGTTAGCAACCTCAGTTTTTACTTTTTTCTCATCAGTAGCTTTAATTTCCTTGTCGGCTAATTTAGCAGGATGAGCAACACCTTCGGTTTTCAGCTCTTTTGATTCTGCTTTAATTTCCTGCTTGTCGGTTTTGGCGGCAGTAAGGTCTTTTTGCGCTGCTGTAAGATTGCCATTGTTAATGGCTTGCTTGGTATCGGCCTTTTTGTTGTCGTAAGCGCGTTCGTCCTGGCGCAAATCTTTCATCTGGGTTTGCTCAGTTGGCGTCACCGCTGTTGGCGTACTAGTTGTAGTTGTTGGGGTTGTTTGGGCGAAGGCGGCACATGTTCCAAACAAGGCAACTATCATTAATAAAGTCTTTTTCATAATTGTGTTAAAATAGATTGTTACATTTTTGTTACATATGATAGTTTAAATAATAAATGGTTTAACTGGAATAATATTTTATTAATATTTATAAACATTAAACCTATAGTCATCTTTAAAGTCACAATACGCGTATAAAATATTTATATTTAATAAACCCCTGTTATGATTAAACCCTTACAAAAACTACCGCTTGCTGCTTTATTTCTATTTTTCGCCTCAAATGCCTTTTGCCAAACCGGCACTATGCCCGGCCCTGACGATGACAGCAGCATAACCAAAACCGATGACAAAAGCAATGATGGTTCTTCATCTTTTAAATTTGGAGTAAGCTATGTGAGTAACAGCGTTTTTATGGGGCGCGCTGATACCGCACGCACGCCTATGCTTGTTCCCGAATTAAAGTATACCTTAAAAAACGGCATATATTTTTCGGGCTCGGCCGATTATATCCCCGGCAAAAAGAAAAAGAGATTGGACGGCGGCGACCTGGCAGCAGGATATGATTTTGATATAACCGATGATCTTTCGGCCGGGGCATCGTTTACTAAAATGTTTTACAGTTCAACCAGTACGCAAATAGCCTCGTCAATAAGCAGTACTTTTAATGGTAATTTAACCTACGACATCGGCACCATTCTAAGCCCGTCGTTAAGTGTTGATTATAACCTCAATAAACAGGGCATCGGCAACGACGTTTTTGTAAACCTTGGCATAGCGCACGATTTTATTGCCGTGGGCATATTTGGCGCCAACGATATTTTCCTGATTTCGCCAACGGCAACCGTAAATACCGGTACACAAAATTTTTATGATGCCTATTTAACCAAAAAGAAGCAACTTAAAACCGCCAAACGTACCACCGCCCAAAACGCACTGATCGACTCATACATCAGCAAGCTGGGGCAGTTTGAAATGCTTGACTACGAGCTTTCGGCACCATTGGAATATAAAACTGGCCATTTTATTTTTCAGTTTACACCAACCTACGCCATAGTTGAAAATCAGTTACCAAAAACTGTTCAGGCAAAAATATCCAACCAGCCATCCATATTTTACTTTGAAACAGGTGTGTTTTTGAAGTTTTAATTTTTGTTGGAAAGCGATTTTTGCGCTAATGTTTTGACATTGATACGCCAATGCGTTACCGTATCAATACGCAAAACCGCTTAACTATAATACGCCACCGCCTCCAATATCACTTCGCAAGCTTTTTCAATTTGAGTTGGGGTGATGATAAGTGGTGGGGCTATGCGCATGGAGTTGCTGCAATGTAAAAACCAGTCGGTAATTATACCATTTTCAATACAGCGGTCAATTATTTTTTTATTAAGGTCGAAGTTGTCCAGTTCGATGGCCAACATCAGTCCACTACCTCTTATTTGCTTGATGGCGGGATGAACGAGCAGCTTACGAAACAATGCTTCTTTTTCGGCAACGGTATCTAACAACTTTTCGTCCAACAATACCTCCAGCGCAGCCAAACCCGCCGCACAGCACACCGGGTGACCGCCAAACGTAGTTATATGCCCCAGTATTGGGTTATCCTTTAATGCATCCATTATGGTGTGCGATGCGATGAACGCACCCACAGGCATGCCGCCGCCCAGGGCTTTGGCCAAAAGCAAAATATCGGGCACTATATCAAAATGTTCAAAGGCAAACAGCTTGCCGGTACGGCCAAAAGCGGCCTGTATTTCGTCCAGTACCAGCAAGGTGCCTGTTTGGGTGCAGCGTGCGCGGAGGGCTTTCATGTAAGCGGCATCGGGCACGCGTATTCCCGCTTCGCCCTGCACGGTTTCTATAATAACGCAGGCAGTTTGGGCAGTAATCAGCGCCAGATCGTCTATCTTATTAAAGCTGATGAAGTTTACTCCCGGCAACAGCGGACGATAAGCTTGTTTAAATTCCTCATTACCCATTACGCTGAGTGCGCCATGTGTACTGCCATGGTAGGAGTTATGGCAAGCAATAATTTGCTGACGCCCGGTAAAACGTTTAGCCAATTTTAATGCACCCTCAACCGCCTCGGCACCCGAGTTGGTAAAATAAACCGATTGCAGGTTGCCTGGTAACAGCGATATCAGTTTTTCGGCAAAGCGCACCTGCGGGGTTTGTACATACTCGCCGTACACCATCAGGTGCATGTATTTATCCAGCTGATCTTTTATGGCATTAATCACATACGGGTTGCTATGCCCCAGGTTACTTACTCCAATACCCGATATTAAGTCAATAAAAGCTTTTCCATCTTTATTGTACATGTAAACGCCTTCGGCACGTTCAAATTCAAGTAGCAATGGAAAATTGGTGGTTTGCGCATTATTGGCAAGAAATAGCTGACGGAGTGTTGGCATGCCGCAAAGTTATTTAAAAAGTGGGAGGATAGCTATTAGAGGCCGGTGATTAGAGATTAGGTAAAAACAGAAAGCCTCGCCAGCTAATATCGATATAAAAAAGATATTTCGCTATTACTCAATATGACCGGAGATTGAGACGCCAGGTGTAACTAATCACCAAACACTAACCTCTAAACATCAATTCCCTGCCCGCACGCTGCGCTCGCTGAGCTGGCGCAGTACTTCGTCGTTAAATTCGCGCTCGCTTTTGTAAAGCTCGCTCACTTTTTCGGGAGGTAGTATTTTATAAAACTCGTCGGTATAGCGTTTTCTTATTTCAACCAGTTGTGCATCGTACTCCAGTTCCTTGTTTACCTGTTCCTTGTCGCTGGGGGTATTAACCGAGTTATTTTGGCGCTTGGCTATCCTCACGGCAGTTAAATCCTGCACATATTGATGATATAGGGGCCAAAAGGCTTTTGCTTGGTCTGATGTAAGGTTTAGTCGTTGTCCTATGTAGTTTTCTTTAACCATTTCAATTTTACGTCCGGCATTTGGCCTTGGTCTGAAAGGTTCATTCCGCTGTATGGGGCGTGCACGAAACTGACCAAAACTGGTGTTCGCTATGCCGGTGAGGAACAAAAAACATAAAACAATTCTTATTATTAACTTAATCATTATCAAATATTATTGAACGCTGTCCAAATCGCTTTGTAAAGCATCCTTTAAACTTTTATCATCCACCTTAACGCTTTCGCTGTTAACGGTTTGCTGGGTATCGCCCGCATCAACGTTTAACTGTAAATAGGCTTTGATATCATCAACCGGAACATTAGACAGCTGCTTATGCAAAAAAGTATTTTCATGCGCATCAGCCGGACCCGATAACTGGTTTATCAATATACCACCACCAATGGCCACTGCAAAACACGCTGCGGTAGCATATTTAAAGGCGGTTGAAGCAACCAAACGACGAACAATACCTTTATTTACGTTTACTTTTTCGGTTTTGGCACCGGCTATTTTATCAGTAATATTTAAGTGCAGGGTATCAAAGTATCCATCAGGTACGGCAAATGCTTCTTCCTGTTCTGCTAAAGCCTCCTCAACAAAAATGCGGCTTTGTATATTGCCCGCCAATGTTTCAAAATAACCTTCAGGAACAGCAAAGCCTGTTTCCTGGGTATTTAAAGCCTCTTCAATATTAATGCGGCTTTGTATGTTATCAGCCAGCGTATCAAAATAACCTTCGGGAACGGCAAAAGCAGTTTCTTCAGTATTTAAAACCTCTTCAATGTTGATACGACTTTGTATGTTACCTGCCAACGTATCAAAATAACCTGCAGGAATGGCAAAGCCTGTTTCTTCGGTATTTAAAGCTTCTTCAATGTTGATGCGGCTTTGAATATTACTAGCCAGTGTGTCAAAATATCCCTCAGGAACAGCAAAGGCAGTTTCTTCGGTATTTAAGGCTTCTTCAATATTGATGCGGCTTTGAATGTTATCAGCCAGGTTATGAAAGTAATTTTCAGGAACAATAAAGCCACCGGTTGAGCCATTTTGTTTTAGCTCAGCCAGGTTTTTTGAATAGCATGATACGCTCACCCAGACACTCAAAGTAGTCTGCCGGTACCTTAAAAGGGTTATTGGGATTAACCTTTTTTAGGGCTGCGTAATCATTTATCCAATCTCTATTGTCCATTTCACTTGTCATAACTTAACTATAGATGGAATAATTCTGAAAAGGTTTAAAGTATATTTTAATTAATCTTTCGATAACAGGTACGATTCGATTTTTTTAACGGCCAGGTGAAACGAGGCCTTTAAAGCGCCTACGCTGGTACCCAAAACCTGCGAAATTTCTTCGTATTTCATGTCATCATAGTACTTCATGTTAAACACCAGCTTTTGTTTTTCGGGCAGGGTTAACAAGGCTTCCTGTAATTTTTTTTGTATCGCATCGCCGCTAAAATAGGCCGAGTCGGCCAGTGTGTCGGCCAGTTCGTAAGCCACATCATCCAACGACACATTGTTTTTTTGCTTTTTCTTATTTAAAAAGGTAATGCATTCGTTGGTGGCTATGCGGTACATCCAGGTGTAAAGCTGGGCGTCGCTTCTAAAACCGGCCAGGTTTTTCCAAACCTTTATAAATACATCCTGCACCAAATCATCAGCAT
>Ga0206982_1178_pt1 | contig 18946 bp, 8 predicted proteins | sample Alteio_BWMinCont_18_FD_153493 | JGI IMG/M metagenome (GOLD analysis project Ga0206982, IMG submission 153493) | Enriched cells from forest soil in Barre Woods Harvard Forest LTER site, Petersham, Massachusetts, United States -... | ecosystem: Environmental > Terrestrial > Soil > Temperate forest >... | reverse complement strand
TTTGTTGTTACGTTACCGGCGGTTAAGTTAGCTGCCGTGCCGGAGATATTAGTACCAACCAATGCACTTGGTGTACCCAAAGAAGGTGTTACCAAAGTAGGCGAGGTGGCTAAAACCACGCTGCCGCTACCAGTTTTACTTGTTGCCGAGTTTAGAGCCGTTGCAATGTTATTACCTGAAGTTGCATTATTAGCTATTGTTGTAGCATTACCAGTGCTGGTTACGTCGCCGGTAAGATTTGCATTTGTGGTAACGTTACCGGCAGTTAAGTTGGCTGCAGTACCGGAAATATTGGTACCTACCAATGCACTTGGTGTACCCAAAGCAGGTGTTACCAAAGTAGGTGAAGTAGACAAAACCACACTGCCGCTACCCGTAGTACTTGCGGCAGATACCGTACCTGCACCATTTGCAGAAAGCAAACCGTTTACTGCACCTGCACCACCCTTATTAGTCGGCACAATGTTATTATAAGAAGTAGCAAGGCCAGTGCTGGTGATATCGCCTGTTAAGTTACCTGCGCTGGATACGATACCTGTGATCAATGAACCATCTAATGCAGGATATTTGCCTGTGGCTGTAGCCTGTATTAACTGGCTGTTACCGTTAAATGTATTGCCTTGCGTAGTTACTGTTGTTGGCAATACACCTGCAGGCAATGTATTAGTACCTGTAATGTTTGCTGCGGTAATATTAGTTAACGCTGCGCCATTGCCGGACTGTATCGTACCCAAATTAGGTGTTACCAAAGTTGGCGAGGTTGCTAACACAACACTGCCACTACCTGTAGTGCCCGTTATGCCCAAAGCGCCAGTACCGCCGCTGGTTGTAACCACGCCGTTGCTGATTAAGTTTGACAGGGTTGATATATTTTGAGTGGTATTAACGGTTACCGTATTGGTTGAGCGTGTTAAACCAGTACTGAAAGTTAGAGGCACTTCATAATCTGTACCAGATGTAGCTGCCGATACTGTGCCTGAACCGTTGGCTTTCAGCAAACCGGTTACGGCACCCGCACCACCCTTGGTTGCTGGTACTACATTGTTGTAAGTGGTTGTATTTCCTGTACTGGTCACATCGCCGGTCATGTTGGCATTGGTAGTTACTGTTGCTGCATTTCCCGTTGTATTTTGGTTCAGCGTAGGGAAACCGGTTAATGAAGCAGCGCTTCCTGTTGGGGTCAGGTAATCTGTTCCTGCTGTTGCAGCAGATACAGTACCTGATCCATCCGCCTTCAGCAAACCTGTTACTGCACCCGCACCACCCTTATTGGCTGGCACTACATTGTTATAAGAAGTTGCTGTGCCCACGCTTGTTACATCACCTGTAAGATTTGATACTGGCAAGTTGGTCAGTTGTGAACCATCTACAGCAGGCAGTTTGCCTGTAGCTCCCAGTTGCACCAACTGGCTGTTGCCATTAAAAGTATTGCCTTGGGTGGTTACTGTAGCAGCAAGCCTGGCAGCATTAATTGTAGATGATGATGCGTTGATAGCAGATACCACATTTGCACCCGTAGCAGCGCTGGTACTCAGCGTTGGGCTTGGGTAAGAGCCTGCAAGATCGCCGCTTGCAGTACCACTTGGTGCACCTGCCGGTAAGTTGGTTAATTGCGAACCATCTACTGCAGGCAGCTTGCCTGTAGCACCTAATTGTACCAGTTGGCTGTTACCATTAAATGTATTGCCTTGTGTGGTAGCTGTAGCTGGTAATTGTGCTGCAGCTAATGTACCCGATGATATATTGCTTGCATTCAGGCTGGTAAGGTTTGAACCATCTATTGCAGGCAGCTTGCCTGTAGCACCTAGTTGCACCAGTTGGCTGTTACCATTAAATGTATTGCCTTGTGTGGTAGCAGTTGCCGGTAATTGTGCTGCGGCTAATGTACCCGATGATATATTGCTTGCATTGAGGTTAGTGAGTTGTGAACCATCTATTGCAGGCAATTTACCAGTAGCAGAGGTCTGTACCAATTGGCTGTTACCGTTAAAAGTATTGCCCTGTGTGGTCACTGTATTTTGCAAACGTGCAGCATTGATCGTAGCCGATGAAGCGTTCACCGCACTTACCACATCTGCCCCTGCTGCTGCCGTTGCAGCTATAGTTGGATTAGGATATGTACCTGCGAGGTCGCCGCCTGCAGCACCACCTGGTGTAGTACCTGTGATAGTTACATTTGATGCGCTTGTTATGCGCCCCTTGCCGTCTACCGTATATTGTGGTACTTGTGTAGCACTACCATAGGTAGCTGCTGTAACACCGCTTGTTGCTAATGTAGGGTTAGGGTATGTACCGGTAAGGTCGCCACCCGCTGCGCCACCGGGCACATTGCTTGGAGTTGCCCATGCAATTGTAGTGCCGTTATAACCTATAAACTGGCCGCTTACTGCACCGGTCGCATTTAATTTAGCCGGAGTAACCACACCATTAGCAATTACAGGACTAGGATAAGACCCGGTAAGGTCGCCACCTGCACTACCCCCTGGTGTATTGTTTGGAGTAACCCAGGCCACACCTACACCATTGTAGCTGAGCACCTGCCCGTTTGTTGCCCCTGCTGATGATATCTTTGAGGGTGTTACCGCTGATGCCCCTATTGTGGGGTTAGGGTAGGTACCGCTCAGATCGCCGCCTGCTGCGCCTGTTGGCGCTGTTGCCGGTAGGTTGGTCAGTTGTGACCCGTCTACTGCAGGTAATTTACCTGTTGCACTCAGCTGCACCAGCTGACTGTTACCATTAAAAGTATTACCCTGTGCTGTAGCTATTGCTGGCAACTGTGCTGCATTCAGTGTGCCTGATACTATATTGCTGGCATTCAGGTTGGTCAGGTTTGAGCCATCTATTACAGGCAGTTGGCCTGTTGCTGTGGTCTGTACCAGTTGGGTGTTACCGTTGAAGGTATTGCCCTGGTTGGTGACTGTGGCCGGTAACCTGCCGATGTTTACTGTTGACGAAGATGCATTGATCGCATTGACTACATCTGCACCTGCTGTTGCAGCAATGGTTGGGTTTGGGTATGTACCGCCCAGGTCGCCACCTGCGGCCCCTGTTGGCGCTGTCGGGGGCAGGTTGGTGAGTTGTGACCCATCTACTGCAGGTAATTTACCTGTTGCACTCAGCTGCACCAGTTGGCTGTTACCGTTAAAGGTATTGCCTTGTGTGGTTGCTGTTGTCGGTAATTGTGCTGCATTCAGTGTGCCTGATACTATATTGCTGGCATTCAGGTTGGTCAGGTTTGAGCCATCTATTACAGGCAGCTTACCTGTTGCTGTGGTCTGAACCAGTTGGGTATTACCGTTGAAGGTATTGCCCTGGTTGGTGACTGTGGCCGGTAACCTGCCGATGTTTACTGTTGAGGCAGATGCATTGATCGCATTGACTACATCTGTACCTGCTGTTGCTGCAATGGTTGGGTTAGGGTATGTACCTCCCAGGTCGCCGCCTGCTGTACCGCTTGGGGGCAGTGTGGCGGGGGCTCCTGTTACTTTGCTGTACGATACGGATGCTATTTTAGCATCTGTAACATTACCATCCACTATGTGGTTGGTTTGTATGGTACCCGACACTATTTTTATTGAGGTCACTGCGCTATCTGCAATTTTTGCAGTTGTTATGGCCTGTGTGGTCACTGTTGGGTTAGGATAAGTGCCTGTAAGGTCGCCGCCTGCTGCGCCACCCGGTGTAGTACCGGTAATGGTTTGGTTGGTTGCAGATATGACACGGCCTTTATTGTCCAGTGTTATTGCTGCAGTTGTTGTGGCAGAGCCATAAGTACCTGCTGTAACCCCGCTTAATGCCAGTGTCGGATTAGGATAAGTACCTGTAAGGTCACCACCTGCCGGGCCGTTAGGAGCGGTAGAGGGCAGGTTGGTCAGGTTAGAGCCATCTATTACAGGCAATTTGCCTGTAGCGGTGGTCTGCACCAGCTGGCTGTTGCCGTTAAACGTATTGCCCTGGTTGGTGACTGTGGGCGCCAGCCTGGCCACACTTATCGTGCTGCTGGTCGCACTGTTCAACGCACTGATCACATCTGCCCCCGTTGCAGGGGTAGAGGCAATAGTGGGGTTAGGATAGGTACCAATAAGGTCGCCACCTGCATTGCCCGATGGCGGGAAGGTGGTGGGCGCTCCTGTCAGCTTGCCGTAAGACATGCTCACTATCTTGCCATCGGTAACACTGCCGTTGGCCAGGTGGTTGGTCTGGATAGAGTTGGATATGATCTTGGCTGAGTTGACAGCACTGTCTGCTATTTTAGAGGTGCCTATGACCTGTGCACCTACTGTTGGATTGGGGTAGTTGCCCACCAGGTCGCCGCCTGCGGCCCCTGTTGGCGGAAGGGCTGTGGGCGCTCCGCTGAGTTTAGCGTAGCTGATACCATAGGCTACCTGTGCATCGGTCACAGCTCCGTTGGCTATATTGCCTGTAGTTACTGCATTACTTGCTATTTTAGAACCAGTTACTGCCCCCGGGGCTATCACTGTAGCGCCCTGGGTCCCTGTCACATCTCCTGATAAGGTTCCCGTAAAGTTGGTCACCTGCGCCAGCTGGCTGATGACCTGGAAATTGGTACCATCATACATCACCGATATGATCTGGCCCGCAGATATGTCATTGGGTTGCAGCGATTGTACTACGTTCTTCAGCACTGACCTGGTGCCCAAGCCATTCACATTCAGGGTCACTGCCCCGCTGTTGGCGGCATTGCTCCTGAAGCTCACCATCATACCGGCAGTGTAGCCTACCGATACGGGGAGAGATACCTGGTAGTTGTTACCGCTGCCGCTGGCTGGCGCATAGCTCAGCACTCCGCTCTGCACGTTGGCCGCGCTTACCGCGTCGCTGGTGTCCTGGATCGTGCTCCCCAGGCCCGTTACCCTGCGGTCACTGGCTGAACTGCCCGTTAGCTGCACAGGCTTATCCACCTGTACCTGGGCTTTGGCTCCTATCGCCATAAGCATCATGGCTACCGGTAAGGCGTAGTACTTCTTTTTCATATGGTCGTATTTGTGTGAAGTGTTTTTAAGTTTTCTTGTGTTTGTGCCCTTTAATTCGCTTTTACTATTTTAAGGCTCTTGCCGAAGTGCTCGTTATATACCGCTACCAGGTAAGTGCCCACTGCAAGGTTACCTACTTCTGTCAGCGCTATTACGGTGCTCCTGCCTGCCTTGTAGGTGTTAGACAGTACGGTCTGTCCCGTCATATCCATTACACGCACCTGTACCGGTTCGTCATCATCCTTGGTGATGCCCAGGCTCAGTATGCTCCCAAATGGGTTTGGGAACGCGCTTACTTTGGCGGTTACTGCCGTTACTGTCTTTATCCCTACAGGGTTATGGTCTGAGAAGGTGAACAGCCTGTTATAGCTGTTCAGGTTAGGTAATTGATACACCCGGGGGTCGGTGCTCGATACATCGCGGGCCGTAGTGTTCAGCGCCGTATAGCCATTGCCGGTGCTGTCGCTGGCATAGGGGAATATCGCTGTCATGCCCCTGTTGTTGTCCACCGCGCTCAGCCAGCTGAAGGTGACATTGCGGGAGGGACCGGCAGCATTGTTGCTGCTGGCTATTATCCAGTTCTGGGCTATTGATACATCCCCATCTATGAACACAAGCGCTTCGGGGCCGCTGTTGCGTACTATGCTTACTGTGCCCATATCTGTGCCTGCCACTATGTTGCAGCCCAGGAAGTTCAGTGCATTAGTATCTACTGCTATCGGGTCCAGTATGGCCCTGCCCACAATGCGGGACTGGTTGCGCTCTGTGGGGTAGCTTGCACTATTGGCAAAGTGTATGGGTGTGGACGTATCTGCATACAGGATACCGTTGTTCAGCACCAGCTGGTTATTTATAGTAATACTGTTATCGGGGGTAAGGCCTGAGGGGTTGTTCAGTACCAGGGTGGATACATTGAGTGGGGCCACAGTATTGAGCTGCTGGGGGGCAGTGCCGTTATATGCCAGGACTGATGTACCATTGAACACTGCAGAACCGTTATTGGAGAAATTACCACCTTCCATAAGCACAGCTCCGGTTGCTACCAACCTGCCGCCATTACTGATGTTCACGTCATGGGACATCGTCATGGTGGTGCCGCCCGTAACTGATAACGTAGTGCCGGGCGTAACCGTGATCTGAGCCACACCCGATACTGATGAAAAAAATACACCTAGTACGGCAAGCGTAATTATCTTATTCATGAGTTACAGATATATTTAATTAGCAGGAGATAAAAGTATCTTATTTATTTTTGAAATCATAGTCAATGACAATAATCTTAATAGCAAATTAATGGAAGTCAATAATTCAATGATATTCCAATAATAATTTCCGCATTATGCCTGAATACAATTAAAAAGACTATCAAACAATCTAGAATTAGCCATGGACGCCGATTATAGCTATCAGCACAAGTTTGGAAATAAAAACGCAAAACTATAAAAATACAAAAAAATACGGGTTCCCACTACAAATAAAAATAGAACACTTTTTTATAAATATCAAAACCTGAAAAAGGAAAAGTACAAACCAAATTGTCCAATGATCTAACTTTTGTCGGCTGTAATGATAGATAAGTAATATTACTGGCACCGATGTATTGGTTAACAGACAATATGCATAACGATCGAGTAGACTGCACTGCAATATGGAATCCCCAAATCCTATAAGTGTACAGAGCCATTCACTTTTTCAAATAGCTGCTATTTCTTGTAAATATTCTAAATTGCAGCCTGTCCGATAAATTTATTATCCTACCTAGTATATAGTAAGCATATGTCACTGACCAAATTAAAGAATTACGCAGAGGGTAACTGGTTTTCATCTAAAAAAGAAGGCGATGTCTTATATAATGCGGTTACCGGGGATGCCTTGTACACTGCCAGCAGCGATGGACTTGACTTTGGCGCCATGATGCAATATGCCCGCAAGGTAGGCGGCCCGGCCTTACGTAAACTTACCTTTCATGACCGGGGCCGAATGCTGAAAGCATTGGCGCTTTACCTCATGGAGCACAAAGAATATTTCTACCAGGTGAGTGCCTACACCGGCGCTACACGGGCCGATAGCTGGGTGGATATAGAAGGAGGAATAGGCAACCTGTTCTCTTATGCCAGCTTGCGCCGCCAGTTTCCTGATGAACGTTTTTATGTAGATGGCGATACCGCAAAAATATCAAAGAACGGCACCTTTATAGCACAGCACATTATGGTGCCACGAGAAGGGGTAGCCATACATATCAATGCATTTAACTTCCCTGTATGGGGCATGTTGGAAAAAATAGCCGTGAACCTGCTTGCAGGAGTGCCTGCTATAGTAAAACCAGCCACCCTGACATCTTACCTTACAGAGGCTGTTTTTGAAGAAATAATAAAGTCTGAAATATTGCCTGCTGGCGCTTTGCAACTTATTTGCGGCTCTGCACGTGGTATACTGGATACTATTGAGACAGGCGACGTGGTAACGTTCACCGGATCGGCAAGTACGGGCAGGGGCCTGAAGGCGCACCCACGTATCCTTTCGGAGGCTGTGCCATTCAACCTGGAGGCGGATTCGCTCAACTGTTGTGTATTGGGCCCGGATGTAAAGCCAGGCATGCCTGAGTTTGACATCTTTATAAAAGAAGTGGTACGTGAAGTAACTACAAAGGCAGGGCAAAAATGTACAGCAATACGCCGTGTAATAGTGCCCGCTAATATGGTGGAAGATGTGCAGATAGCGCTGGGCAAACGCCTGCAAACCACTACTATTGGCGATCCCAGCCTTAAAGAAGTGAGAATGGGGCCGCTTGCAGGCATCAGCCAGCGTAATGAAGTAAGAGAGAAGGTGCAGTTACTGGCACGCCACCAGAACATAGTGATAGGTGATATGGAACATTTTGAGGTAATAGGAGCCGATAAAGAAAAAGGCGCTTTCCTGCCACCGCTGATATTCCTGAATACCGATCCGTTCCATAATCTTGATTGCCACGAAATAGAAGCATTTGGCCCGGTATCTACCATTATACCTTATAATGGACTGGATGAAGCGATAGAACTGGCCAGAATGGGCAAAGGATCGCTGGTATGCAGCCTGGTAACACAGGATGACGACATAGCCAAAGAATATGTTTTAGGTACAGCCACTACCCACGGCCGTATATTGATATTGAATAACGACTGCGCTAAAGAAAGTACAGGGCATGGCTCGCCATTGCCACTTTTGATACATGGTGGCCCAGGAAGAGCAGGTGGCGGTGAGGAAATGGGCGGCAAACGCGGCGTAATGCACTACCTGCAGCGCACAGCAGTACAGGGCTCCCCCACTACACTTACCAGGATCACCAATGTATATCAACAGGGTGGCAAACAAACAGAAACAGATATTCATCCTTTCCGCAAGTATTTTGAAGACCTAGTGGTAGGCGAAACTGTGATAACTGCAAAGCATACTGTAACCGAAGCAGACATCACCAACTTTGCAAATGTAAGTGGTGATAATTTTTATGCTCACATGGATGCCACATCGCTTGAAGGCACTATTTTCGAACGCAGAGTGGCGCACGGTTACTTTGTACTTTCAAAAGCTGCTGGTCTCTTCGTAGATGCTAAGAAAGGCCCTGTATTGCTGAACTATGGACTGGACGAAGCACGCTTCACCAAACCAGTGTACCCGGGTATGACCATTGGCGTAAAGCTAACAGTAAAGGAAAAAACTGCACAAGAAAAACGTACGGAAGATGATATTGCAAAAGGCATAGTACGCTGGCTGGTAGATGTGTATGACGAAACCGGTGAAACAGTTGCAATAGCAACTATACTTACCATGGTGAAGAAAAAAGATCAATCATAAAATGTTCAAGGTATTTTTTACCATATTCAGTATAGCCTTATTATGGTATCTATTTAAAGTATTACCAGGCAAGCTAAAATTGGATAGACATTGGCGCACGCGATTTTACCTGTTTATGATAGCAATAACAATTTTAGTGGTGCTAAAATGGGTATTTTAGCACCTTAAAATACCACCTCATCCTAATTTAACGTTTATTCAGTATTCAATTGTTTAATATTTTTTTACTTTTGAGTTTCAATAATTTAGTAGATACCCCTTCAATTAAAAATAAATATGCAACACGCTGACGGTTATGTGCGTAGCGAGATAGATCATGGGATTGCCACTATCGAGTTTTTTCACCCTTCAAGTAATTCTTTACCAGCCGCTATTCTCAATGACCTGGCTAAAACAATAAACGATGTAGGCCTTGACCATAAGGTAAAGGTGATAGTATTAAAAAGTGCAGGCGAAAAGGCCTTTTGTGCAGGAGCATCGTTTGATGAGTTGATGTCTGTAAAGACAGAAGCAGAAGGCAAAACATTTTTTATGGGTTTTGCAAATGTTATCAATGCAATGCGCAAATGTCATAAGCTCATCATTGGCCGTGTACAGGGCAAAGCTGTTGGTGGCGGTGTAGGACTTATTGCTGCTACAGATTATGCCATTGCTACAGAAGCAGCATCAGTAAAGCTAAGTGAACTGGCTATAGGCATAGGCCCATTTGTGGTAGGCCCGGCTGTTGAGCGCAAAGTAGGTGTTTCCGGCTTGTCTCAATTGGCTATTGATGCTACTGAATGGAGGTCTGCTGAATGGGCCAAAAAACATGGTTTGTATGCAGAAACCCACCTTCATACATTTATGGTTGACGATGCCGTAAAAAACCTTGCAGAAAAGCTTGCACACAGCAGCCCCGAAGCTATGTCGCAGCTGAAGAAAACATTTTGGCATGGCACTGAGAACTGGGATACCCTATTATCAGAACGTGCTGCCATAAGCGGCAGACTTATATTGAGTGAGTTTACCAAAAATGCAATCAATAAATTTAAAGCAAGGGCCCAGGCCTAATCAATATAATTATAACCGCAAGTAGCATATACTTGCGGTTATAATTTTCAGCTATATATTAGCTGTCCTCCTTCCAGTATAATAAGATGAATTACCATCTCACTACTTACCATAAATGTAAAAGAAGGTAAGCCTCCACACCGCATCGATACCTGTTATCCCTGTTATATTAGGATTCATAGGGTCATAGACAGTGCCTGGGCTCAGGGACGAGGTATAAGCATTCAGCCACAGGTTGGGCATAATATGTACATTCTTTACAGGGGTATAATCTAATCCAAGTACTAAAAATTGTTCTTTGGTGGTTGGGTCGTAGAAAGATGTGGTTGCGGTATAGCTTTTTGTGTTACCTGCATTTACAATATTGTTGAGATTGCCGCTAGGGTCATAATTATCATAACGTGCAAAGAATCCCAGGCGTGCATTGCCGGCATGGGTAGATAAGATACGGCCCCGTACAAAGAACGACAGGTCTAAAGCCTTTGTTATGCGATAATAAGTATTGCCATCGTTACCTGTCACTTTTACATCGCCCATTATGGTATTTCTGAAACCCTCAAAACCTACAGTCAGTTTCTTTGTATTCCAGGCGGCAAATAATTTGGTCATATTGCGATCATGGTACCACGGGCCATTAGGGCCTTTGGTATAAACACCCCAGTTCAATCTTTCATAGTCCTGGTATATATCTATCAATAATCTTTTATCCAAAAACTTGGCATATACATCTGCGTAAAACCATTTGTACATATCATTTTCCGGTTTTGCCTGTTGGCCGTTGCCCACCATCAGGTCGTAGCCAAAATTACCCTTGCTGTCAAACCACCCCTGCAACTCAGCGCCCATGTCATAGCATGGTGTACCCCGTATGTCAGATACTGTCTTTTCTATAGAACGGTAGCCCCACACTTCTTCAGAGGTTTGATCATTTCTTCCGTTTTTACCGTAAGCTGGTGTATTTACCTGACCTACAACCAGGTCCGTTCCGGGCCACAAATTCTTCCATCTCAGGTTGGCAAGTTTCACATAAGGCGAAAATTTATTGTTAGCCAGTAACTCTCCGTTACTTGTCTGCCCTAACACTCCAGACTGGTAATCACTTTCTGCTGCAAGTACAAATTCTGCCGAGAACTTTTGGCTAATGCTATAATCATAACCCAAATAAATACGTCTCCACTGAAACATATTGGTATTGATGGGCGTTCCACTGTATTGGTTCACGCCACGATTTAAAATATCTGCGTTGCCTTTATAGTCAAGGTCGCCAAACGCCATGCCCCATAACTGGCCATGGGGTTTAAATTTTTTGTCAGTTTCGGTCTGTGCAAAAGCAATAGTGTGCAGACATAAAAATAACAATACGCAAATGCATGTTCTAAATACCCAAGTAGTAAGTAAGCGTTTTACCATAACAACCGTTCATTTTTAGTACGCCAAACTTAATATTATTTATACCATATCGCAAGGCCATCGCATAAAACATACCAGCATATCTATTTAGGAGAGCATGTCATGCATTATTATTTTATTGACTGCAATAAGTGTCAGTAGCATTTGCCAATAAACTCAGTTGCTGTGGCCAAAGTTGCATCTTCAAAAGGCGGCAGCAGTCCTGCCTTATGCTTTTAATCACGCCTCCTAAATAATCACATTTGGCCAACAAAAGACACAAGGAATTTTTTTTTGATTACCTTAGATAACTGACTTACTATATATAGTACTTAATGAAAAAAATATTTACTCTTTTACTTACAATAACTTCGGCATACTTATCCGCAACCTATGCACAAGAGCCGGCAAAAGCAACACTGCCCAGGTTATCTGCATTTACAAAACAATATTTTGCCGATCGTAAACAAACAGGCAGCCGCGACATACTGCCAGGCTACGTTTACAAAAAAATAAACAATAAACCATACCTAAGCGCCTTTATAAAAGTAAATGCAGGTTTGGATGAATCTATATTGAATGGTCTGGGTATTTATGTAGGAACCAAGGCGGGTAATATATGGACGATACAAGTACCGGCAGATAATATAGATGCCATAACAACTATAAATGGCATAGGCTATATAGATCTGGACATGCCTATTTTCCCACTACTCGATTCGGCACGAAAACAAACAAGGGCCGATTCTGCGCAAAAGGGTATCAATCTCCCCATACCAGTAACAGGCAAAAACGTTATTGTCGGCGTTATAGATGCTGGCTTTGATTATAACCACCCTACCATGTACGACACCACTTATAGCAAGTACAGGATACAACGTGTATGGGCGCAAAAAATAAATGGCACTCCGCCAGCAGGTTTTGCTTATGGCAACGAGATGGTAGATACCAATGCTATAAAGACCGCCGGTAACGATACAATTATTCTATCGCATGGTACGCATGTGGCAGGTATAGCTGCGGGGTCTGGCTATGGCAGTAATACAGCCAATAGCCAATATAGGGGCATGGCATTTGAAAGCGATATTGTGCTGGTGGGTATTATGCCCGCGCCATCAGAATGGGCTGTGGCCGGTGAGTCTGATATAATAGATGGCATGAACTACATTTATAAGTATGCCGCAACTGTGGGCAAGCCCGCAGTAATCAACCTGAGCTGGGGCGCTACAATAGGACCGCACGATGGCAACTCCCTTTTTAACCAGGCGTGCGATGCACTTACAGGTGCAGGTAAAATATTTGTTTGCGCTGCTGGCAACAATGGTGAGGATACTGTGCATTTGCAAAAAATCTTTACATCAACTGATACCGCGGTAAGCACATTTGTCACATTTTCACCCTCACTACCGGCTAACAACAAACAAACATGGGTGGATGTATGGGGCAACCCTGGCAATACGTTTTGCTTTACCGTAAAACTATATAATGCCAACACATCTATAGATTCTACTGCACAGATATGCCTCGCTGATACTTCATGGTCATTTATCCTCATTGGTTCTAATAATGATACCTGCTTTGTAAGTATGGCTATGACTGATGTAGAATATAACGGCAAGCCACATGCATTACTGCACTTTTACAGCAAGGTAAATGACAATATTTGCCTCACTACCAAGTCCACAAACGGAGTTGTAAATATGTGGGAGGGGTATGTGCTCCCTCCTGAAGGGTACTATGGTTATTTAAAACAACTTTCTTATTCATGGGCTGTATCGGGCGATGCAAATATGACGGTGTCTGACATTGGGTGCACAAAATCAGCTATTACGGCGGCGGCTTACACATCTAAAGTGTCTTTTAAAAATATTAGTAGCCCCTTCCCTTTATCATATCCCGGCGCCATACACGGTAAAATTGCGCCATTCTCCAGTTTCGGCCCTACAGAAGACCTGAGGGTAAAACCTGACATCGCAGCTCCCGGTTTCGCCCTGGCATCATCTGTCAACTCGTACGACACCAGCTACAAGGCCGGTGGCACAAACTACTCATCTATTGTGCATGCATACACCACCAATGGCAAAACATACGACTATGCTATGCTGGCAGGCACATCTATGGCGTCCCCTTGCGTAGCAGGCATTGTGGGCATGATGCTGCAATTAAATCCAACACTTACACCCGATTCTGTAAAGGCTATATTGGCCGCCACTGCTATTACAGATACCTACACAGGCATATTACCAGCAGCAGGCAATACAACCTGGGGGCATGGCAAGATAAACGCCTATAGAGCCTTACGCATGATAGCCTCAAATCTGAGTGTAGAGAACATACAAAATGCAGATCCGCTGGAGTGCATTTTATTCCCAAACCCCAACAAAGGTAGTTTTACCATAAGCTACAAAGGCAAAATGCAGGAAGTAATTACAGTGGGTGTGTATGACATCAGCGGCAGGCTGATCAATATGCAGGAATGGCGGATAGGTACCGGATATAACACTCGTCAATTTAACCCCGGCCCAATGGCTAAAGGCATATACCTGGTAAAAATTGCAGGTGCCAGCGGACTCAACACTATAAAAATGATAGAGGAATAGGCCTAATGAGCCAATTGCATTTGTCAGACATCCCTGTCTCCTCTAATACATTGCCTTGCCGTACCTCAGGGAATTTTTTAAATTATATCAATCTACTATTTACTTACAATATGCTTCATGTTGTATTTATTGCTGTTGCTATCCAGTAGCATTATGCCTGTTATAGTCGTTGCTAGCCACTCAAGTCTTGGGTATTGCATGCACTAATAGTGCGGGGTGAGACAGTTCAATATAGTCCAAGCCCTGCAGCTCGTCAGTATATGCTTTGCATGCCCATGATGATATTAAAGTATCTGCCAAGCACCTTGATGATACTTGTCACTATAAACTACTGCTCGTAAAAGGCTAAGCATTAAATATTTTCCACTTCATACTGGGGTTCTACATGTTCTTATACGTCTTAATACTAATCACATATAGATACAGCCATTGATGAATACCTAAATATTCACCCTTAATTCTTTATGCCTTAACCAAAATAAATCCATAAATATGAAGCAGCTTTTCATTCTTTTTATTGCTTGCCTGGGCATATATGCCACAAGCTTTGCCCAAGAGAAATGCGGTGCCACAATTATGCTAAACAAGTATAAAGCTATGCAACCGCAAATAGCAGACTACGAGGCACAATTGAGACAACAGTACCAGGACGCGGTAAAAGCAACTTTTCAGAAACAACTTGCTAAAACCAATACACCTAATGATTCTTTTGTTTACGATATCCCCGTAGTAGTACATATCATTCACAATTATGGAGCTGAACTGTTACCTGACGACAGTATATACAATATGATACAGGAGATGAATGCCATCTATTCGCTCAACTACGATTATTCAGCAGTTATACCTCCGTTTAAGAAATACGTTGCTAAAGCTTATATACGCTTTCACCTGGCAACAATAGACCCTTTGGGTAATCCTACAAAAGGAATAACGCACCACTATAGTTATCTTACTTATGGGGGTGATGACCAGGCAAAAATGGACTTATGGGCACCAAGTAACTATTATAACATCTTTATAGAAAACCGGATCGGGCTTGGGGTTGCAAATGGAGAAGTGCTGGCTTATGCTGAATTTCCAGCTACAGGAGCAGCGTATCCATTCATAGATGGTGTAATAGCAGGCTACCAGTTTGTTAACCCCAACCCATATGGCCCGTTGACTATAGAACATGAAACCGGGCACTATTTTAACCTATTGCATCCATGGAATGACAATGGCGCTGGCATGGGCATATGTGGAGTAGCCTGCGGAGATGATGAAGTAGATGACACCCCGCCTACAAAGGGGCACCCCAGCACTTGCCCACTTTATGATACAGAATGCGCTAACGGTTATAAAAAGTACTATCCCACAGCTAATTCCAGCGCACCAGATTCTGTGGTGGATTACCCTGATACCACAAATGTGCAAAATATTATGGACTATGCTACTTGCCCGCTTATGTTCACCCATCTGCAGGTATTGCGTATGCATACAGCACTTAACAGCCCTGTAGGCAACAGGGATAGCCTTTGGACACCTCATAACCTTACCATTACTGGTGCACTTGCCCCTGTACCAGACCTACCGCCAATAGCTGACTACTCTGTAAATAATCATTTCGTTTGCGAAAATACGAGCGTACTTTTTACAGATCATAGCTGGAATGATACTATCACCAAGGTTGCCTGGACATTCCCACAATATGCTACCATTACCACATCTTCTGCTTCAAAGGTCACTAATTCGTTTTCACAGCCAGGTTGGGTGAAAGTATCGCTGGCTGCAACAGGAAATAATACAGGAACTGCAACAATTATAGATAGTAATAATGTTTTTGTTGCAGACCTTAATGCAACCGCAGCTGCAGGATATATACAAGAATTCGACGCATCAGCAATAAGCAACGACCTGGCGAAATGGCCTATGTTCAACTATTACAACAACAGCTTCAAATGGAAAATAAATAACCAGACCGGTTTTTACGATCATAGTTGCATTGAGTACACCGGCTTTGATACACGCCTGTTCCCAACAACAGCAACAGGTTCACCAATAGGTGATTTTGATGACATGTTTACACCTGTATTCGACCTTACTGAATTGCAAAATGGTGCAGGCCCCGTTAGCCTCAATTTCATGTATTCAGCCACAACGGCTACACCAAATGCTGCCGATATAAATGATACACTTGACATAGATTATAATATTGGGTGTAATGGGGTGTGGCACAATGCTGCACATCTTACAGGTGCAACCCTGATAAACATGGGTGTATATTCATCAGCGTATGAACCTCTATGGCAGGGTGCCTGGAGTTTAAGAAGTATTGTATTGCCTGCAAACGCAATTACGCCGAGTACAATATTCCGTTTCAGATATAAACCTCATACCATAACTCCAATCTCTGTCAATCCAGGCTTTGTTATTACCAGCAACAATTTTTATATGGACAGGGTAAATTTCAGCAACTACCCGCTTGGATTAAATACGTTACTCTCAGGCAATACTAACATCGTTATAGCACCTAACCCAACAAATGGTGAGGCCTATGTAGTTATTTCAGCAGATGCAGGCACAACAGCAGAAGTTTCTGTTACTGATATTACCGGTAAAATAGTGTACACCATACAGCAGCCTTTAAATATGCAGATATCAAAAGTGATCATACCTAAGGAATCCATACCAGTTAAAGGGATATACCTTGTGCACGTAATAGCAGGCCAACACAATAAAACAGAAAAGCTGATTGTTTATTAGGCAATGAAAGGCGAGACTAAGTTGTATTGATGGAGAGTTGTAGTGCTGCCAATAAGGTATAAGCAATAAAGAGTTGTACTAGTGTACAACTCTTTATAAATGAACCTGTTACGGTGCTCTCCCTTCTGGACTTGAACCAGAGACCCTCTGATTAACAGTTGGTATTATTTTCCTATATTTTATATGATTGCCATAACGTTATCTATGCTCGAAGCCTTGCCTGTCTTGGTTCTTGTTCGCTCGAATAAGTTAAAGATCAGAGGATGGGTTGAGTGTAGAAAAGATCAGATAACAGTTCAGGAGCCATAACAGTGCGAGTTACAGTGCGAATAATAAAAAAAAATTACGAAGCAATTCTGGGTGCATTATATTTTTGATAATTCTAAAGCCGTTGCATTCATAATTGCAAAATAATTAACCTGCCATTCTGCAGTAAGCCAACAAACCATAGGGTCTGTTTTTAGCATGGATAGTTCAGTAAAGCATTTTCTTAGAACTTTATCAATTTTATTGGCTTTTGTATTTTCATTATTATCAAAATTTGAGTTCAGAATTATCTGAGACTTATTCGCTGCTTCCTTTATTGCTCTTGCTATGTGACCATTCATGTTAATTCCTGTTTTTTTAAGGCCGTTATTGTTTATTCCATTACATAGTTTCCTAATGTCATTTCCAGAACTCGCAATCATGGGAGCAGTAATTTCGGGGGCAGCAACTAAAGTTATTATATCTGTCGAAACTTTTATTGCGGCATCTACATTTCCTTTAAGCGCCCACCCAACTATTGTAGCTGGTTGTTTACAAGGAACATTTTTATTAGCATCAAAAGCTTCCCAATGATTATTTGAAAAAGCTATAAATGATTTATATACTCTCTGAGCGTCACCAGATAAACTGTTAGGGTTTGCAATTGGGTTACCTAAGATTTTGTATTTATTGCTAACGACCATATCTCTGAAGAGACCATTTGCTGCATTTGTTCCCGGTGGAGGATTAACCTTGGCTAAGCCAGCCATTTCTGAAAAATACTTAACCATTTTTGATTGAACAAGGGCTATGTCTTTATCCGATTTGGACTGTGCCTTTGCAATAAAAAACCGGCAAAAAGTGCTAAAAACAGTAGTGTTATTTTTTTCATGATTTCATGTTTTACGACAATATAAGTAGATTTTATAAGTTGTAGAAATTCCTCGAAGTTCTATACGCATGATGAGCCACAACAGTGCGAGTTACAGTGCGGCATATTTAACTTCATCAGTCTTATAAATTCCTTGGACATGAAAGAATCACGAAACATCACACCACAAAAGACAATGCAGATATTGAATGAGAATGGAAAGGAATACACTATTGAACAGGCCACGGAAGTGCTGAAGCTCTTATATGAGCTGGCTGACATTGAGGTCGAAGCGTTTTGCGATACTTCTAATACAGATTACCTGAGATTCCAAAATGCAGGTTTGGATGTTGAATTTGATGCAATACTCAACGATATAGAATCAATAATAGACTTGTTGGAAGTTATTGAAGATGAAAGTAAAAGCTGGCGAGAAAAGTTGAAGTGAGGTCAGCAGAGCGTTACGCTGTATTTTCTTTGCATGCCGCATTCCCACCAATCATTTGGCATGTTTTCTTGGGAGAAGGTTTTAGCTCTGTAATCACAAAACCCCTGATAAGAAATTTCCTTTTTAAAGTTCGCTGCTCATTAGCATCTTATGTTTTTTGTAGCCTACCTACCACCTCTTTCCCAATCCAATCCCTGCAAATAAAGAAGCCTGATATGGATATGCTTTCTGATCAGCCATGATGGGCAGGTCCTTTGCATAGAAAGCTGCATTGATGCCTAGTGTAACAACTTCAATAAAGCTCTTATTCTTCCCTGGCTGTATGGTAACACAACTTTCAATGTAAGCACCGGGCACATAATCAATTTCGTCCAGCCCTTTGCTCCATGTTGATGCACCCAGGATAGAACCACTATTGAGAAATTTCTCGCTGTTGGACTCACTGTATTTCTGTTGTTCCAGGTAGGTTATGTTATTAGCATCAGTATATACCAATTTCAGGTAATAGGGTTTGAGCATTGCCAGGCTAAAGCCGCCATTATATCTCAAGCTCACTGAAATATCACCATCCAGCAAACCTGGCAATAGTATCTTTTCCTTACCCCACCCTAGTTGCAATGCATACAGGTTATTGATCTTGCCAAATATAAAAGGCCCATTATTGCCTAACTGCGGATTGGCATTGCTTGTTCCGGTTATCTTGATCTGTTTGTCATGTTTTATCTCTGAAAAGCTAAGTTGCCATAATGTATTTGTCTTCTTATCCTGCTTA
>Ga0206982_1131_pt1 | contig 19521 bp, 19 predicted proteins | sample Alteio_BWMinCont_18_FD_153493 | JGI IMG/M metagenome (GOLD analysis project Ga0206982, IMG submission 153493) | Enriched cells from forest soil in Barre Woods Harvard Forest LTER site, Petersham, Massachusetts, United States -... | ecosystem: Environmental > Terrestrial > Soil > Temperate forest >... | reverse complement strand
CCTTTTGTCTTAAAGTAAATTGAATCCTCATTCGTCTTCTTTAATGAAGGATAATTAACGAATGACTCAAAAATCTAAAAATATAATTAAGGCGGTAGGCGATTATGGTAAAGGGCTTTTCAATTTTATCAGAGGAAAAGTTACTACAGAAGCTGATGCTGAAGATATTTTGCAGGATGTTTGGTTGCAGTTAAGCAATATAACCGATACAGATGACATTGATCATTTAAAAGGCTGGCTATTTAAAGTGGCCCGGAATAAAATAATTGACAAAGGGCGAAAACGCACAGAACAGCTAATTGATGATTTAATTGATGACGATGAGGAGGACGACTATAATTTTGCTGATATTTTATTAACCGATGAAGATGACCCCGAATCGGTTTATTTGAAAGAATTATTTTGGGACGAATTGTTTGAAGCCTTAAACGAACTACCCGAAAAGCAAAGAGAGGTGTTTGTTTGGAATGAGTTGGAAGACAAGACACTACGCCAAATTGCCGACGAAACCGGTGAAAATTTAAAGACTATTATATCGCGGAAAGGGTATGCTGTAAAATATTTACGCAATCGTTTGCAACAATTGTATGATGATTTTTTAGATTATTAATACTTTTAAGGCAAATATACCCGCTGGTATGAGGCACAAGTTTTTATATCTGATTTTCTGTATAGTTGTATTTCTGCTTTTAAGCATTGCGGTAATGCTATTATGGAATGCTATTTTACTGCAGGTTACGCAATTAGGTAAAATTTCTTATTGGCAAGCCCTGGGCTTAATGATTTTATGCCGCGTATTATTTGGCAGCTTTAACTTTGGCAACAAGGGACGAAATGCCAAATATTTTTTAAAGGAAAAACTAATGGGGATGGATGAAAATGACCGCTCATCGTTTAAAGAAGAGTGGCGCAAGCGCAGCAACCGGCTATAATCCTTAAATTATCACCTAATCGCTCTCTGCAAATCATCTTTCCAAAAAATAAAATTTGTTTAAAGTAATTTTCTAAACCATCCGTCTTCACTAATAGCGAGGCATTAAAGCCCGCATTAAAAAAAGACAAAAATGTTTAGAGATCATAATTCAGGCAGAGGCGCACAAGGTTGCGGCCACCATGCACACGGAAAACACGGCCATTTCAAAGGAGAATACTTTCGCCGGGCCAAATATAATTTGCCGATAAATATTGCAGATAACGAAGCCAATTTTGACGTTTATGTATACGCTCTTGGCTATACTAAAGAGAATATAAAAATTTCTGTTCAGGATGATATTTTGTACATCAGTGGTACCCGTGCAGTTGATGAAGCCAATGTGCCGAACTTTAGCAAACAGGAATATCCGATAAAATCATTCGAAAGGATGCTGAATTTAAATGGCCAGGTTGATGTGGAAAACATCACCGCCAAACAGGAAGAAGGTGTGTTAATTATTAACCTGCCTAAAAATGCAGAAGCTCAAAAACCATCGCAGGAAATTCCGGTAAATTAATACAAAACACCTATGGCAACAACACGAGCTCCTGCAAAGGGGCTTTGTTTTGTTTTAAAGAGAAATCAAGTGTCAATAAGACACATTACTGACCTATGTACTGGTTTAGTCAAATAGTAGATTTTGACAATTGGGTGAATTTTGATTGAAATGATTTTATTTACTTCGTATGTAACTGGAATGTTGCAATGATTTATTCAGATACCCCATATTGCTTTATATGAATAAAAAAATACTCTTTATAACCGGTTCAATGAACCAAACTGTTCAAATGCACCTTATTTCACAGCAGCTCAGTGAGTTTGATTGCTGGTTTAGTCAGTTATTTATTGATTCGCCGATCGTAAATAAATTAATAAAACATACTTCGCTATTAAACGGTACCATCCTGGCCGGGCAGTTTAAAATCAATTCAGAAAAATATCTGGAAGCTAATGGCTTGCAAATTGACTATCGGGCCCTTAAAAATCAATATGATCTTGTAGTTTATTGCAGTGACTTACATATCCCTAAACGCATGCAGCAGGTAAAAACAGTATGGGTGCAGGAGGGAATGACCGATAAATATACCATATTAAGCGCCATTGTGAAAGCTTTAAAATTACCACCAATTTTAAGCGGAGGAACCTCATTAAATGGTTCGTCAAATATCTGCGATGTTTATTGTGCCGGATCTGAAGGATATAAAAATCAGTTTATAAAATTGGGTACAGATGCTGCCAAAATAAAAATTACAGGCATACCCAATTACGATAATATCAAACAGTTTTTGAGTAACGATTTTCCGTACAAAAACTATGTTATGGTAGCCACTACTGATATGCGCGAAACGTTCAGGTACGAAAACAGGCCTGCATTTATTAAAGAGGCGGTGAAAATTGCCGATGGCAGAAAATTGTTGTTTAAACTGCATCCCAATGAAAACTTTGAACGCGCAGAGGCCGAAATAAAGAAATATGCGCCCGTGGGCACATTGATATACCGCTCAGGCAATACCAACCATATGATAGCCAATTGCAGCGAATTAATTACCCAGTATTCAACAGTGGTTTATGTTGGTTTAGCACTTGGCAAAAAGGTACATTCTTACTTTGATATTAACGATTTGAAAAGGCTTGCCCCATTACAAAATAATGGAACATCGGCACGTAAAATTGCCAATATCTGCCGCGATCTGATGGGCATTTACGCGCGGGAAGAATACATGCACAACTATATGGAGCTTGAAAAAAGAGCATAAGCAAAACCTTAATGGTTTTGCTTATGCTTGAAAGTCTTTTAATCGTTGAAACCAGTATCTCTTAATCTGATATAATCATCAAGTGTATGAAGATTCATGCCCTTGCCCTGCGCTTTTTTTATGAAAGCGGCATTTACTCCATGATCTCTCAATTCCTGGGCCTGATCAAGCGTAATATCTTTAAAACCTAAAGCCGCAATACTTTTTATAAACTCCGGATTAACGCCATGATCACGTAGCTCCTGCGCTTTTTCCAGGCTGATGTCTTTATACCCGATATTTTGCATATCGCTTATAAATTCGGTGGTTACACCATGATCACGTAGTTCCTGTGCTCTTTCCAGCGATACTTTTTCGTAACCCATTTTTTGAATACTGGTTATATACTCAACGCTTACGCCATGGTCACGTAATTCCAGCGCCCTGTCAAGCGGTATGTCTTTATACCCCGCCTGGTGAAAGCTGTTTATAAAACGGGCGCCTACACCATGTTCCCTTAACTCAACAATTTTATCGATGGATTGATGGCCATAGCCTTCCGTTTTAAACAGGTTAAAATAATCATCCAACGCTTTACGGTTGATGTCCTGTTCGGCAAGATCTTTAAATTGGCTGTTTGAAATGGACACGTAGCCATTTGACTTTAAGTAGTCAAAATAACTTTTATTGATATCGGTAAAGAAGACATTGAGCATTAATTCTTTGTCTAAACCGGTATAGCCCTTTTGTGCCAGGTATGCTTTAAAGCCAGGATTTTCATCAAACTGATAAGTGCCGTGGCCCCATTGATCCTGAAATACGCCTTTGAAACTCAATTTGCCAGATTCCCGGTTTAGGCTAAAGTCTCCAATTTTGTCTGCAGGCAGCACACCAAGTTCCGCTATGGTGAAATTCCTGCCATCGCTCCAATGCTCGCCGAAGAATTCAATATTTACAACACCATCTTTTATAACAGCGTTCCATGTACCGGGCAGATGACCGTTGTTATCAAAATTCCAGTCGTTATTGTGGGTAGGCTTTGGTTTTGGGTGAGGCTGTTGAGCAAATGTTTGACTGCCAGCCATAGCAAACAATAAAAACGATGCCAACAAGTTTATTATAATGATTTTTTTCATGATGATTAAGATTAGATCATTAATTAAAGGCTGTTTTTAAACGCACATACTTTTCTACATCATTTGAGTTAAAGCCTTTACCTCTCATTTCGGTAATGTAAGCGGGGGTTACGCCTGTAGCTTTTAATGATGACAGCTGATTAATAGAAATATCGGTAAACCCAATGTCTTTAAATCCTTTTACAAAATCAGGAGTAATATCCATTGCTTTTAATGAGCTTAATGAATTAACCGGGATGTTTTTATAACCGATGGCTTCAAAGCTTTTAACATATTCCTCATTGATGCCCAGCGCCTTTAAAGAGCTTAAATTGTTTATAGAAAGATTCTTATATCCTAACGCTTCAAAGCTTTTAATATACTCTTCATTGATATCTAATGATTTTAAGGTGGACAAATTATTTACTGATAAATTTTTATACCCCATCGCCTCAAAACCCTTAATATAATCTTCAGTTATACCTAATGATTTTAAGGTAGTGACATTATTTACGGTAAGGTTTTTGTATCCCAAAGCTTCAAAGCCTTTAATATAAGCAGGTGTTATACCTAAAGATTTTAAGGTGATAAGATTGTTAAGCGTTAAAGTAGTATACCCTACTTCTTTGAAGCTTTTTGTATAAGCAGCGGTAATACCCAGGGCTTTTAGGGTAGTGAGTTGGTTATAAGATATATTTCTATACCCGGCGGCGGCTAATGACCGCACATACGCCGAATCAATGTTCATGGCTTTATAGCTGGATATTTCATTGGCTGATGGTAAACTATCTTCGCCTGCGCCTGAGCCATTTTTAATTTTGTTTTTGCGCAGACCATTAATATAGGCTCCGGTAATATTTTGTGCCTTGAAACTCACCAACTGATTAAAACTGATGTCTTTATAACCGGCCTTTCGTATTTCGTTTACGTACTCGCTGGTTATACCCAATGCCTTGCCTGATACCAGCTCATTCGGACTAAGATCATTAAATCCGTTTGCTTTCCACATGGCTATGTACGGTTCATCAACTTTAAGGGCCGACATTGCAATCAAATTGCCCTTAGAGATATCCTTGAATCCATTTTTTTGCAACATCAATACATAGTCCTTTTTAATATTCAAGCTAAAGAAAGCAAATGAGTCGCCATCTTCAATTTCAGTAATACCCTGGCTGGTTAAAAAAGCGTTAAAACTTTTATCGGCCGTGAATTTATAATGGCCGTAGCCTTCATTTCCCTCAAACTTGCCGTTAAACACAATAACACCGGCTTCGCGTTTTAGGGTAAATTCACCTTTTTGATCTTTTGGCAGGGCCGGAAAGTCACTAAGATTGAATGTCGAACTGTTTGACCAGTTGTGATCATCGTCATTGCTTTTAAATTCAATATGAACTTTATCATTTTTAATTGTTGCAAACCATGCTCCCTGGGTTCTGTCATCGGGCCGGTTATCGGTATCTTTTGTAGTTTGTAAATGGTTTTTAGCCGATGTGTTAACGGGCATGCTATAAGCAGCCGGGTCATTTAATGCGCATGCCAATACTCCCAGCAAGGGCACCAGGAAAAAGTATTTCCACATAATATGGATGTTTGATTTTTTAGCATTCATCATAACAATTCTTTTCTTTAATAATGATTGGTTGTAATTGGTTGTAATTCCAAGCGAAAGGTGTGGTGCCGATACCTTTAAAAGGCTCATCTGATAACTTTCCCTTTCAATTTCTTTGTGTTCCAGTACGGCATCGTCGGTTAAAAACTCCAGATTATTTTCAACTTCGGTACGATAAATCCATGCAAATGGGTTAAACCATTGCACCACTAAAACCAGCTCAGCTATTAAAATATCAAAACTATGGCCCTGTTGAATATGGATTTTTTCGTGTAGTAAAATCTGGCTATAAGTATCCCAGTCATACTTTTCGGGATTAATGAAAATGTTGTTGCCAAATGAACAGGGGGCCTTATCGCCGTAAAGCTCAACAATTCGGAACTTGCCATCCTTTATTGCCGGCTTGGTATAGGCCTGGTATAGCAATACTATAATTTGCAGCAAAAAGTTTAATCCAAAGGCGGCAACCCCAATCCAGTATAAATAAAACAGCCATTTAATAGCACTGTGCATTAAGGGCTCGCTTTGATTGGTTATTGCCGAAGTTTGTTTTATGGCTGAAGTGGGACTAGCAGCAGGCTTTGCCACGGGCATGTTTGACACATCATTCTGCGGTGTAATAATAACAGGCTGATAAGCTTTTTGCGGCTGAGTACTTACCTCGGGTGCTTTAGAAACTTCCCTTAGCGCCCATTGTTGGGGTATAGGTATAAGCGGTAATACAAATGCTAAAGCCAAACAAAAAACTAAAACAACACGGTTAAGCCGGTAAAAGGTTTCTTTTTGCAATAACAGCTTATAAAACAAAAGGCAAACTGATATCAATAAAGCTACGTGTAACAGGTAAGGTATCATTTCTTTTGCGATTTAATGAGGTTTACTATTTCAGTTAATTCTTCTTCGGATATTTTTTGCTCTTTGGCGAAAAACATCAGCATGTTAGGGTAGGAGTTATCAAAATACTGACTGACAATATCTGTCATAGCATGGTTTTGATACTGCTCTTTTGATATGACTGGATAATAACGGAAAACGTTACCAATTGATTCATGTTCTAAAAAACGTTTGTCTTCCAATATTTTTACCATAGTAGCAATGGTATTATAATGGGGCTTGGGGTCGGGCATTTCGTTTATAATTTCTTTTATAAATGCGTACCCCAGTTGCCACATCACCTGCATTATTTGTTCTTCTCTTTTGGCCAGCTTTTGCATACGGTTGTAATTTTTTATAAAGTTGATACTAATTTATTAGTAATACAACTAATTGATTAGTATTTCTACTAATTAATTAGTATTTAAATCATAAGTATTTGATTTTCAATAAGAAAAAATATTATAGGAAACGAAGGCGTGATTTTTAAGAAAATTAACAAGTAATATAACTGTACGGATGCGGACAATAACTATAATATATCCGAACGAAAATGAAAAATCAATTTTTATTTAAAATATTGATAGTCAACTGTTTATTAAAACGGCATAATATTAGCAGGGGCAAGTTCAAATAGCCAATGTTATGATCAAAAATTACCTACTCATCGCATTCAGAAACCTTTCAAAAAATAAGGCTTTCTCCTTCATTAACATTACGGGCCTAGCCATTGGTATGGCAGCCGGGCTGTTAATTATACAGTATGTATCGTTTGAATTGAGCTTTGATAATTTTCATGCAAAGAAAGATAGGGTGTACCGTGTTAGCCAGGATAGGTATGATAGAGGTAAATTAAGTACACAATGGGCCGGCGGGGCTTTTGGGGCCGGGAATGCGTTCAAAAATAACTTCCCTGAAGTTGAAGATTTTGTAAAGGTAGTGGGCAATGGTTCATTATTGGCGGTATATAAAGATCAAAGACTGACGCTTGATAAAACCTATTTCGCCGGCAAATCATTTTTTAATATTTTCAGTTATCCGTTAATCAGTGGTGATCCTAAAACTGCTTTACAGGAAGTTAATTCGGCTGTGGTAACTGAATCAGTGGCAAAAAAACTTTTTGGTACTACTGATGCTGTAGGCAAAACTTTTATATGGGATGTTAATTCATTAAAAGTTACCGGGGTGATGAAGGATTTTCCGGCAAATACGCACTTTAAAACAGACATGCTGATATCATACAGCACTTTAATGAAGTTTGTTGGCCCGAAAAGTGACCTGGATGTTACCTGGCTTAATGATGGTTGTTTAACCTACCTGCTGCTTAAGCCCGGCGTTGATCCAAAAGCATTAGAAGCTAAATTTGTGCCTTTTGTTGATAAAACTTATCGCAAAATAAATTGGTCGGGGGCAAGCGCAAAATATCATCTGCAGCCATTACAAAGCATCCACCTGTACTCGCACTTAATGCTCGAGGCCGAACCAAATGGCGATGGAAAATCAGTTTATTTATTAGCCGCCATAGCCATATTTGTTATTATTATAGCCTGGATAAATTATATAAACCTGGCTACAGCTAAGGGTATAACCCGGGCCAAAGAAGTGGGTGTCCGTAAAACGCTTGGCTCAGCAAAAAGCCAGCTCCTAAGCCAGTTTATGTTCGAAGCCATGTTGTTGAATGGGATGGCCATACTGCTTTCTATTATATTAATCATTCTTTTCCTACCCATTTTTTCGGTTATATCGGGGCAATACATCACTTTAACGCTATTGTTTAAACCAATTTTCTGGATAGCTGTAATTGTATTGTTTTTACTGGGTTCATTCTTTTCGGGCTTTTATCCGGCTGTTGTATTATCGAATTTTAAACCGGTAGAGGTGATTAAAGGAAAACTGTCGGCTTCGCCAAAAGGCATAGTAATGCGTAAGGTGATGGTGGTTTTTCAATTTGCAGCATCCATCTTTTTGCTTATATTTTCGTTAACCGTTTACCGGCAGGTTAGTTATATGCAAAACCAAAAGCTGGGTATCAATATTGATCAAACGCTGGTGATAAAACAACCACTGGCGCATGTTGATTCTTTTTACCGCAGTATGAGCGCTTTTAAAAATGAAAGTCTGCGTGATCCATCCGTTAAAAGTGTAACCGTTTCAACATCAATACCCGGCGATCCGGTGCAGTGGAATGCCGGGGGCATTAAACTAACAGGTACCGATCAATCGCAAGGCAAACAATACCGTATTATTGGCGGCGACTATGATTATTTGAAAGCTTACAATGCCAAATTAATAACCGGCAGATTATTTTCAAAAGAATTTACTACTGATCCTCACGCTGTAGTTTTTAACGTAAAAGCCACCCAGGAAATGGGTTTTGAAAAACCAGAACAGGCTATTGGAAAACAAATAGACTTTTGGGGCCAGATTTATACCATAATAGGTGTAGTTGATAATTATCACCAGCAATCATTACATGATGCCTTTGACGCTGTTATTTTCCGCTGCATACCCGATGTAAGGGGCCAGGTATCGGTAAAAATAAACACCACCAATTTGCCGCAAACCATAGCCGCGCTGAAAAAAAACTGGAATGCCTTTTTCCCCGGCGATGAGTTCAATTATTTTTTCCTTGATCAGCACTTTAATGAACAATATCACGCCGATAAGCAATTCGGACAGGTATTTGCAACGTTTACAGGTATTGGCATTTTTGTAGCTTGTTTGGGCCTGTTTGGATTAGTATCGTTTACCATTGTTCAGCGTACTAAAGAAATAGGCATCCGCAAAGTATTGGGAGCTTCGGTAAACAGCATTTTGCAATTATTATATAAAGATTTTGCGCAGCTGGTTTTAATTTCTTTTGTAATATCAGCGCCACTGGGATGGTATGCTATTCATCAATGGCTCCAAACCTATGCTTTCAGGATAAACATCAGCTGGACACTTTTTGTAATTCCTTTTATAGCAGTTGCTATAATTGCTATGGCAACAGTTTCTTATTTAAGTGTTAAGGCAGCGCTGATGAACCCGGTAAAAAGCATAAAAACGGAGTAATACAATTTCGGCATGTTGCCGGTAAACGTATTTTACATGTTTCAGAACGGGTAATTATTTTATAGTCAATATCTTCACAAAATATATTGCCATACTGTTGTCATTATCTAAAGTGATTACAGATAGATTAGGCTGATTTGTAACAGAATGATTACTTTCGTCGCCAAATAAAAATCAGATGTTAAATAGATGTTAACTCCTATATTTAACTTTTTGGTTTTTTTTATCAGCGCATAATGAAGGCTTTCTACAAGATTTTTTTATATTTTATTACTGTATTTTTTGCCTTACCTGTTTTTGCGCAAGAAAATAACCAGGTACCTGTTACTATTTTCCCTGTAATGCCCAATATGCCCCCTGTTGTTGATACCACGACAAAATATGTTAACGGCGTGAAACAACAAGATATATCGGATGTAATAGCGCGGCTATTTCACAAAAGCCGTGTGGCAAAGGTTGATTCCATTACTTCAAAACCCACATACTCTATAGTACCCGCAATTGGTTATACACTCGTATCAAAATTGGCCATTGTTGTATCCGGAAATGCCGCTTTTCGCACCGGGCCCGATGCACGTGTTTCAACAGTTGTGGCCAGTACTTCTATAACACAACGGAAGCAATTTACCTTACCGGTACAAACCAGTATCTGGACTAAGGATAATAAATATAATTTTGTTGGTGATTATCGTTTTTTTAGATACCCGCAGAGTACATTCGGGCTTGGCAGTAGTTCAAATATAAAAGATGAGGATCCAATGGACTATTCTTACGTTCAGTTTTATGAAACGGTTTTAAGACATATTACAGGGGAGATTTATGCAGGCGCGGGTTATATTATTGACAATCATTGGAATGTGACTGATAAGGGTGATATGGATGGTACGGTATCAGACTACTCAATTTATGGAAAGAATGCTCACTCAATTGCATCAGGCTTTACGCTGAATGGTTTGATGGATACACGCGATAACACGATTAACCCAACAAAAGGAGAATTTATAACGCTGCAATACCGGGATAATCTTACCGCGTTGGGAAGTACGTCTAGTTGGCAATCGTTGATTGTAGATGTTCGCAAGTATTTCAAGTTTCCCGCCAGTTCTGACAACGTATTAGCCTTATGGAACTATGAATGGCTAATATTAAGTGGCAGGCCGGCATATCTTGATTTGCCCAGCACCCAGTGGGATGAAGCTTCAGCTACCGGACGGGGGTACATTCAAGGACGATTCAGAGGAGCACAGATGGTTTATGTTGAAGCCGAATACAGATATAAAATAACCGACGATGGTTTAATAGGAGGCACATTCTTTGTTAATGGCCAGTCTTTGTCAGCAGCGCCCGGCACTAAGCTACAGCCTATGCAACCCGGTTATGGTCCTGGTTTGCGTATCAAACTCAATAAAGTATCAAATACAAATATCAGTATTGATTATGGCTTCGGCCGTCAGGGCTCAAACGGGTTATTCATTGATGTGGGTGAGATATTTTAAGCCTGCGGTATCTTCATAATATTACTCGCGCTCCATGCAGCCATGCGCTCCATAATGTCCCTGAGCGATTCGCCCTTTTTACTTAATGAGTATTCAACTCTCGGGGGGACTTCTGGATAAGCTTTGCGGATAATGATTCCATCGGCCTCCAGCTCTTTTAATTGCCTCGATAATACTTTTAAAGCAATGCTGGGTATTGATTTATGTAGCTCTCCAAAACGCCTGGATTCGTGCATTAATATCCAAATAATAATAGGTTTCCATTTACCGCCAATCACATCAACTGTTGCTCCGATTGGACAATCGTTAACCTGATCATATTTTTTTTCAAATTTTTCGTTTAGTAACATATTGATCGTCAGTATTAGTTACTTTTTTGTCATTACCCGACAGAAAAGTAACTACTTGATAAAAGTACGTCAGCAACTTAAATTCGCCAAAAAATAAACAACATGGAAAATAAAAAAACAGAGACCTATCAAAAAGGTCTCGAATTATTAAACCATTTACATGGCGGTCAGGCTGGTGAACAATTGGTAAATAATTTGAAAGATATCTGTCCTGATTTTGTTGATATGACCATTGAATGGGCAATGCAGGGGATAATGGCGCGCCCGGGGCTTGATCTGCTTACCCGCGAATATTTACTTATTGCTTCTTGTACTACACTTGGCCACACGGTTCCCCAACTAAAAGCCCATATTGATGCCGCTTTAAAGCTGGGTGCAACCAAACAGCAAATAGTTGAAGTAATTTTGCAAATGACATTTTATGCCGGCGGCGCTGCCGTAAGTAACGCATTGAGCCACGCGAAGGAAGTATTTGAGCTGCATAAATCATAGCTCAACTACTGAATTATTACTTATAACGCGTTTATATTTTTGCTGCCTGTTTGTAAATATAAATTGCTGTTTTTCAATTTTTTACTGCAAAAATATCGGATATTTTTTTATATTTTAATTTGAGAATTAGCAATTGCGCTGCCTATCACTTCTCTTTGATATATTAAATATATCTGGAAAGTATGAATATAAAGTGCGGATGCATCTCCATCATCCTTTTTTTTGGCGCATTACAAAGCTTCGCGCAGCAAAAACCTGGTGCCACTATTCCATGGGTTACTTATGAGGCTGAGCAAATGGCAACAACAGGTGTTGTTTTAGGGCCCAAATATGAACCTTATCGCGTAGAAACAGAATCATCAGGGCAGCAATGTGTGAAATTGAATGCTAAAGGTCAATATGTTGAATTTGCCTCTGCTACGGCTGCTAACAGCATGGTGATCAGGTATAGTTTGCCAGACAGCAAGGATGGTAACGGACTAAGTTCCACCATAGGAATATATAAAAACGGGAAGTGTGTGCGGTGGCTTTTAATTTCTTCGCATTATACATGGCTTTACGGGAAATATCCTTTTACCAATGATCCAACTGCGGGAGTGCCCAGACATTTTTATGATGAGATTAGATTAAAGGGGCTGGATATTGCTAGTGGCGACCATATCCGGATACAACGCGATGACCGGCAAGAGGATAAAGCAGCCTATTGCATAATTGATTTGGTTGATCTGGAAAATATTGTCGCACCGTTAAACGAGCCAGCTAATGCATTGTCAATTACTGATAAAACTTTTCGGGGGACTGATTCAACAGATGACTACACCAATGCCTTACGAAATTGTATTGCCCAGGCCAGCCAAACAGGTAAAATAGTATGGATTCCGGCTGGAACTTATAAAATTACCGGGAACATTGTTTTGCCGCCAAATTTAACTATCCAGGGCGCTGGGATGTGGTATACAGAGCTGGCGGGTGACTCAGTGCAGTATACCAATTCTAACAAACGGGTAAGGTTAATTGGAGATGGGAATAATATTCATTTAAATGACTTTGCTATCAGTGGGAAACTGAATTACAGAAGTGATAAGGAAGACAATGATGGTATAACCGGATCTTTCGGCACAAATTCAACTATCTCAAATATCTGGATTGAACATACAAAAGTGGGTATGTGGATAGAAAATTCACAGAACCTGAAAATTACAGGATGCCGGATGAGGAATACCATGGCCGATGGTATAAATTTCTGCGTTGGTATGAGCCAATCTGTAATTGAAAACTGTACCGCCCGGGGAACAGGCGACGATTGTTTTGCTATTTGGCCCACTGTTTTTCGCAAACAAATGTTTTCGCCCGGTCATAACCTTATTATCCATTGTACGGCGCAATTGCCTTTTTTGGCTAACGGCGTAGCTATTTATGGTGGTGATAGCAATAGGGTAGAGGATTGCTCATGTACTGATATATCGCAAGGTTCAGCCATATTGGTCAGCACCACGTTCCCAACCGAAAACAAGGACAAAAGCATCAACAATAACTTTAGCGGAACCACGGTAATTGACAGCTGTTACATAAAAACCAGCGGAGGTTTTGATCACGAGTGGGATTGGCGTGCAGCTGTGGAAATATGTGTAGATAAACGAAACATTACAGGGCTTGTCGTCAGTAACCTGACTATTGAAAAAAGCTTGTCGAATGCGATTGCGATAATAGCCAAAAATGAACCTGATAAGGTTGGTGAATTATCCGGTACAATCATACAAAACGTAGCTATATCCGGCTATGGGGTAGGCGTAAAAGGTAAACACGGTTTGTTTATCAATGCCGATGCACATGGCAAACTACAGATCAAGCAATCGAATATTCCGGGAATTAAAAATGAATCGGATAATTTCACTATAGTTCAATAGCCAATAAAAAAGGATTGCTTTTTTGAGCAATCCTTTTTTATTGGCTATTGGTGCTCAGGTACATCTGTCAGACTAAAAGCTGTTCAAAAAAGCTGCCAATTTGCTTTTCCCTGTCTACAAAGTGCAACTCCAGTATCCAGTGCCTTTTATTGCCAAAGGCATCGGGGGTAAACATGCTATTGTGATTTTCCGGATGGATATATAAATTATAGTCTCCCGGTTCCAGGCGTTCGTGGGGGAATTTACCAATCAGGTGACCAGCAATCTCAGATCCGTATTCCCAGCCATTTCTTTTTGCAACGGCTACTGAATAGTTGTAAAGTTGGGCGCAGGTTAATTCTGTTTGTGTAAAAAACCAATCCCTTATTTCATGCCATGCAGCAATAATATCATCCCTGAGCTTGTGTTTAACCGGATCTGTTCCAATTACATAGGTCCGCCCAAGGTCGGCTTCCCAATCTTCAAATATGGGACCGAAATCAAGGAATAAAATATCGTCTTCCTTGATGATTAGGTCTGGTGGATTTTCATCATAAGGGGCGAGTGTATTCGGCCCGCTTCTAACAATTCTTTTGTGCCAATATTTTTTAATTCCAAATAGTTCATCCGCAAGGCTGAATATCTCATTGTTTAAATCACGCTCCGATTTTCCAGTTGTGATCAGATTCCGGTGCTTAATCTCCAAAAAAAGATCATCTGCTTTTTTTTCAGCCTCAATTAGTTTAAGTTTTATCGTTTCCATAATTATAAAATAATGGCGCAAATTAGCCAGTACCGGTGAAGATAAAATTGCCCTGTGACAACAAATTGCTAATGGATATTTTTTCTTATTCTGCTTAAGGATGTTGGAGTAACGCCGATAAAGGAAGCCAGGTATTTTTGAGGAATTTTATTCATAAACACCGGCTTTTTTAACAGATCGAGATAGCGTTGTTCGGCCGATTCTCTTTGAAGTGCAGTAAAACGCTCAAGCAGGTTCAGAATCACATCTTCCCAAAAATTACGCATAATCTCCTGCATTACCGGATATTGCCTGTACAGTTGAGTTAATTCTTTTTTTGGAAGATACCAAACTGTTGAATCTTCGATAGCCTGTAAAAAGTAGTCGGATGGTTTTTCGCTAATGAAACTATAAATCTCAATAGCCGAAGAATGCTTAAAGGCAAACCAGACCGATATTTCTACATGTTCTGCTAAATAATATAATCGCAAACAACCCTCTTGCACGAAAATAATATCCCTGCAAACCGTGCCCTGGTGCAATAGGAACTCATTTTTCTTTATCGTGCGCTGCCGGAATTTGCCTGCGATAGCGTTCAATTGTTCTTCATCGATATTTACGTAGCTGCTGATAAAAGTCTTAAGTTCTGTCTGCATTTTTAATTTAACGCAAAGATATATCTATGATGACAATATTGAATCATCCTTAAAAGGCGTCGATTAATATCTTGCCCTTTATTAATAAATTATTTTGCTTCGGCTAAATGCTGGGTGCGTGGTGTAAAGTGCGGGCAGCTGTCCCTTGCAGAAAGGTAAAGTTGATTATAATTGCATAAGCCATCCTGATCACGTACGGAAGCAAATCCCGAACTCATGATGGTGAGTCCGGGATAGGCTGCTTCAATAACAGCGGGACCGTTTTGGAAATGTGTGCAATTTTGACAGATACACTTCGATTTACCCAGTTGAATTGAATTAAAAATTTTCATGTGTTAATGCGTCACAATAGCAGACCAGTAATGACCAAATACAATCACCGAAAGCACATATCCCAAAGCTACGTTTACAACAACCCCGAAAGTGAAGGCTGCAAAAGGTTTGATACCGGCAGCAGCTAATTCACGGAATCGCGTTGTAAGTCCGATGCTCAGGAAACTAAAAGTGAACACCCAGGTGCGCAATGCTGTAATGGGCAGTATAAGGGATGGTTTTACCAATTTGTTGTAATCGGCCAGCGAATTTCCATGCACAATTAGTGTAGTAAGTACCGAAGCGATAAGAAACCCGATTACGAATTTGGGAAAACGCCACCATATTTGGCCCACCTGAACTTTTGAGTTGGTTTCAGAACGCTCCCAAACGGTAACAGCGATTAACGCCAATACAAATGACCAGATCCCGATCCAGATGTCGCGTCCGATAACTTTAATCAGGGTATAGGCAGCTAGTGCCTGGTCAGCTGTTCCGGCAATGCCAGAATGTGTGCCAGCTAAGCCACCATAAGATTGGGCCGCGGCGAGGCCGGCCGCGTCTGCAAATTCTGATGTTCCAATCCAGGCGCCGGCTACTCCTGTGGGCAGGTTAAGAGCGCGGCAAACCAGCGGCAAAACGAAAATGAGAATAATGGCATAAAATACCACCAGGCTTATGGCTATTGGTGGGTGCTCTTTTTTGGCTCGTACGGCACCGGCAACCGCAATTGACGCCGAGACACCGCACACAGCGCCGCCCGCGCCCAATACCGCCGCCAGGCGATGATCCAAACCCAGCTTTCGGGCAGTGAAGAAGATAACGAAAAAGGTAACCAGTGACACGATTGAAGCCTGTAGAATAGCCACCGGGCCGGCCCATATAATTAACGTGAAGGGCAAAGTAGCCCCTAACAGAACAATACCTAGCTTAATATAAAATTCAACCCGGAAACCGGCATCGAGCCAACGGGGCAGCCCAATTATATTGGAAATAATCAGCCCGAGTGCAAGCGCCACCAGCGGCGGTTCAAGGTTATAATGATTAGCCTGATCCCAATTACCTGCAGCGTAGATGATTGTTGAAAGCACAAAGATAAAAATGAAAGATGGAATGAATGCTTTAGGCTTTTGCCCGATGAATGAAATTACAATGGTAAAGAGAACCAGGAATGCGGCGAGCAACGCAAGGTACTTAATGCCATTTTTTGAGAATTGTGTGGCAAGCTGCGATAAGGTTGACCATTTGGCCGGGGCCACAGCAATCCACGAAATGCTGGAGCCGGAAAGATAAAAGACATAGGCCACCGCAACAATGCCCAGGCCCAGCCAAACCGCCCACCAGTCTTCTTTCGACCAGAATTCCTGCCAGCCGGATGTTTTTGTACCAGTTGTTTCTGTATGAGTTGTTGTCATATCAATTGTTTTTTAATTGTTATTTAAGGTTCAATAAAAAAGCATAGCTCTGTTCAGGGAAAATCAATTCCAACTACGCGGCAAAGCGAAAATAAATAAATATAGTTAATCTACCAAATTAGTAGATATTATTGATGTGATACCAGATTCACTATAATGGGGGCTCATTTAGAATACTATGAATTAATTTGGCTTCGAGTATGGCTGGATAAAAATCAATAAAAAAGGACTGCTTTTTTAAACAATCCTTTTAATCTATTTGCGCTTCGATAGAATATTAATCGAGCTAAAAAATTGGCCAGACGGCACTTTAATTAGCAAAAGGATATTGCAGGTAAATCAATAGTAGGTTAAGCGAGAGAAATGGTAATTCAATTACAGCTGATTTAATTGCTTTGAATGATAGTTGCATGCATATAATAATGAGGATGGAAACCGCCATTATTATATTACCTGTTTTGTACAGTTGCGGATGCAGGATAAAAATAGCGCCGGCCATAGTAAATATGCCAAAAAGCATTTGCCAAAATGGATTTAGATTTGCTTTTTCAAAGATGGCTATTGACTCTGGCTTTCCGCCTACAATAGCAACCCCCTGTTTGAAGCCCATAAAGACTACGAAAAGCATAATAAGCGATGTGATGATTTTGAGTAACATTGCTTTATATATTAAGGGCCAATAGCAAGCTTTAAATTTTTCTATTGGCCCTGATTTTGAATTAATTAATTGCACCACCATTTACTAAAAGGTGTTGTCCGTTTACAAAAGACGAAAGATCGCTGGCAAAAAATTCAGCTACGTTGGCTACGTCAACCACTTCAGCCAAACGGCCCATTGGACAGCTATCCAGCAATTGTTTCCTTAAGCGGGGATAGGAATCTGCCTCAGCAAATATCCCTGAATGATCTACCGCAAAGGGGATGATTGAATTTACGGTAACTCCGCGATGACCTATCTCTTTTGAAAGAACGTCGACCAAATAGCGCGGAGTAGTTTTGCTGCCACCATAAACGGCCATACCTGTTACAGGGAAGGAGGTGGTTGATGACGCGATATAAATGATGCGACCACCATCTTCTATTTGTTTTGCAGCTTGCTGCAGCGTAAAATAGGTGCCTTTGGTGTTAATGGAGAATAAGCGGTCAAATTGTTCTTCGGTAAAATCAGTAACAGGTGTTTCTACCATTTCTACGCCGGCATTAGCCACTACGATATCAATTTTTCCGAAGGCTTTTTTTGCTTCTGCAAACAATTTTTCTATTTCGGCTACTTTGCTCACGTCGGCCTGAACTGCTATTACTTTTGCGCCCATAGCGGTAATGTTGCTTACCACTTCATCAGCTGATGCCTTATCACGTGAGTAATTGATCACAATATTTGCACCTAAAGCTGCGTAGCGTTCTGCGATAGCTTTACCTAATCCTCTTGCTGAGCCGGTTATAACGGCTACTTTATTATTTAATGAGTTCATGATTGAAAATTTTAAATGGTTATTAATGTTGATAGTATTATTTATGATGAAAATTGTTATTTGAATTATGCCATTGCACCGTTTAAACCTATAGTTTGGCCGCTTATCCATTTAGCATCGTCGCTTGCCAAAAAGGCTACTACTTTTGCAATATCTTCAGGTTGGCCTATGCGGTTAAAGGCGTTAAGTGATGCCAGGCGGTCAATTACCTCTTGTGGTTTTCCTTTGGTAAATAATTCGGTATTGGTAGGGCCGGGCAAAACAGCATTTACATTTATGCCCCTTGCCCCAACTTCTTTAGCAAATACCCGTGTCAGTTGTTCAACGGCACCTTTTGTGGCAACGTAGGTACTGTAAGTGGGCATCATGACCCGTGTAGTGGTTGAAGAAAAATTAATGATACTGCCGCCGTTGGCTAATTTGGTTGCGGCTTCACGCAATGTATTAAAAGTGCCCCGAACATTGATGTCGAATTGGCGTGTAAAATCTTCGTCGGTAGTGTCCTTTAGCAATTTGGTGATCATCACCCCCGCGTTGTTTACCAGTACATCTATTCGCCCATATTGTGCAATAGCGGCGTCAAACATTTTGGCTACTTCATCAGCCTTGCTTACGTCGGCTTGTAAGGCAATTGCTTCACCGCCTTCAGCTTTGATACTGTTTACTGTTTCTGCGGCTGCTTCTTTACCGCCTGCATAATTTACAATTACTTTTGCGCCGGCCCGGGCCAACTGGTGTGCAACTGCGGCTCCTATACCTCTTGAGGCGCCTGTTACTAAGATTACTTTGTCATTTAGCGTTTTCATGATTCCTTTGTTTTTTGTTTGTCTTAATTGACAAAACAAAGGTCATGTTTGCCGCGCCGGCAAAATTGCAAGCCTTAAAGCAAGACTTGCAATATTCTAAGATGTGGGAGACTTATCGTTCTTTCTGAACTGCGCGGGAGCAATATGAGTGTGCTTTTTGAAGTAATTACTAAAATGCGCCAGCTCCGTAAAGCCTAACCGATAGGCAATTTCTTTGATGGAGATGGATGAATTTTGCAACAGCGACTTTGCCTCGGCAATTGTTTTTTCAGTTATCCAGGTTCCTACCGGCTTGCCGGTTTTAGTTTTGATAACTGTACTTAAATAATTGGGATGCAGATGTTGAGCATCTGCATATTCCTGTACCCTGAAGGCCCGGTCTGCCTTACCCTCACTAAGATCGCGGTAATGTTTTTCCAGCAGGCGCTTAAAGTTTTTAACGATCAATGAGCTTCTGTTTCCCTCATAGATAGGATTATAATCCAGCCAGAAGCAAGCTTTAATCTTTAATAACAAAACCACAAACAGGTTTGC
>Ga0206982_1173_pt1 | contig 19739 bp, 23 predicted proteins | sample Alteio_BWMinCont_18_FD_153493 | JGI IMG/M metagenome (GOLD analysis project Ga0206982, IMG submission 153493) | Enriched cells from forest soil in Barre Woods Harvard Forest LTER site, Petersham, Massachusetts, United States -... | ecosystem: Environmental > Terrestrial > Soil > Temperate forest >... | reverse complement strand
CAGCTAATGCAGTATTTCGGGAAGAATTTTATGCAGTTCCTAATGCCCGCTGCCAGGATATTCATACCTGGTGCGATTATTTGGTTTTAAGATTGTTCTCTGTTCACTATTTCAGTTTTTATATTAACAGGCATCCATCAGCCCAGGTTTTCGGTGCCAACTCGACTTTTTACTATGATATGCTTCCATTCATCAATAAGAATGTAATCCGTACTGAACTATTACACAATTTCACTTTTGGAAAAAACGGAATGGAATTTTTCGGATTAAGAAATTATCGTTTTTTAGATTACAGGATTGTATACGATTATTATACGAGAGATAATATCGAAAAACAATATGCTGATTATCATATTGATCCCGTTTTTCTCCGGCGTATTCTTTTTATTGAGCCCGGAGTAGATATTCCACCCGAAAAGAAAAAGTCCTTTGATCCGCCGTTAAAGATTATTTGTGCAGGCCGTGGTGGCCCTCAGAAAAGAATCTGGCTGGTTAACCGGATAGCTGAGCAATTGATTGACATGGATGCGCCTGTTGAATTTCATTTGGCAGGCACCCTTGTTAATGAGCTTTCCGAAAAACTGAAAACACATGCAGTTATTCATGGTGAAATCAGTGATCAGGGTAAAATGGCATCACTCCTTGCAAAATCAGATATTGCCTTGTTAACATCTTCCTATGAGGGATTTCCTATGTTTATCAAAGAATCCATGGCTAATGGTTGTATACCTGTAGTAACTGCTTTGCCCGGAAACAGGATGCATTTGAAGGATCGGATGAACAGCCTGCTAATACAGGAAATACAGGATGAAACTAAACTGGTTCAGGAAGGAATACAAATAATCACATTATTAGCCAACGACAGGGATCTCTGCATTCAATTATCGGGTGAAGCTTACAAATATGCAAAAGAACATTTCGGCCGTGATAAATTCAATAAAGCGTATAGGAAACTATTAACATCGGCTACTTAATCGTTGACCGTTAGCATTTGACGGAAGAAATAAGCTTTAAGCTTTAAGCTTTCGGCTTTTTCTGAGTTTTAAATACAAAATGAACATAAAGGTTTTAGAAAATAATCCTGTATTTAGTAAGAATGCCGGAATTTTTTGTTGAGAAATTATTATCGAAGGTATGAAATCAGGAATTTTTCCGCTATAACCTGCATTTTTGATTTGAGAAACATCCTTTATGGATAAATTCCGAAGAAATCTCCACCATGCGTCAAAAATGGTTAATTGAGTATTATCTATTTTGTCCAATTTTTCTCCCAGCATAAATCTTTCGGGAATTTCTATTTCAGGTTGCCCAAAGCTCGACCGGGTAACCTGACTCTCACTAATGCCTATTTGAACCAGATTTTTGGGAATATATGCAGGCGGTCCGTGTTTTTTTAAATAACGGATATAAAAATCGATGTCAACCAGCCATTTCAACCGTTTATCAAAAAAAAGATCGCTGTCTTTTTTAAAAACGACTACACTGGGCGGACCTATTCTGTTGGAGGCAAAGAGAGATTCCGGCAGACTTTGAAGCGATTTCAGCTGCCTGAAATTTAATCTGATGCTTTTCGAATGTCCATCAGGGTAGACATTGGAATAAAAAGAAAAATAAAAACCGGTTCCTCCTTTTTCTACGGCCTCAGCAAAATAAAGGAGGCTATCGGGACCGCTAAACCAGTCATCGTCATGCATGATTTTGATCCAGTCTCCACCTGTCTTCCTCAGTCCTTCATTCCAGTTTTCAGGCGTACCCAGGGTTTTCTGATTTTTAAAGTAACGGATCATCGGCATAAGCCTATGATTAGCCACCAGTTCCTGCAGTTCGGTTCCCGGGCTGTCATCGGTAATTATAACTTCAAATTGGCGGTAAGTTTGTATTTCTATAGAATCCAGGAGGCGCCCTAGAAATGCAGTCCGCTGATAGGCGGGAATACAAATTGAAATAAAAGGCCCTCCTTCCATCTGGCAAAAATAGGTTCCTGTGGATAAATCATCGGTATATTAATATTCTCTTATCAATTTATAGCACGAAAATTGTTTATAGAAATTGAATTATTAACCATGATCGTTCAATTCAACAGGAATATACAGTTTACAAAACTGATCAAAGCCGAGGGTAGGTTAAGGGAGTTCAATTTCAGAAAAGTGAATGGCCTGCATGAAGAATTGTTTACGGTAGATGTTAGTGACGATCGCGGTAATCGCATTATGTTTAAAATGCATAAAGATGGTGATGAATGGTTAATTTCTACTGATCAGCCAGTACCGGAATGGGTTAAAACAAACATCACCCGTTTTAACGAAGCAATTGAAGAAGAACTCAGGATTTCCTGATCCTGTCTTTCGCTTATATTTATACCGGCAATCTCCTAATTGCATGGTTCAATTTACGGCAGTTATACAGCAATTTGCAGAACAGGGAGAAAAAACGGGGTGGTCATATATCACGGTTCCGCATGATATTGCTGAACAATTAAAACCCGGATTCAAGAAATCTTTTCGTGTTAAGGGAAAATTGGATTCACATCCCATTGCTCAGCAGGCTCTCCTACCAATGGGTAACGGTTCATTTATTTTGCCACTGAATGCTAGTCTTCGTAAAGCTGTCCATAAAAATAAAGGTGCCATGTTGAAGATATGTCTGGGGGAAGATAAAACGCCTTTAAAATTGAATGCAGAACTACTGGAATGTCTTGCAGATTCTCCCAGAGCAGAAAAAAAATTCAAGTCACTGCCCCTTTCTCACCAAATGTATTACAGTAAATGGATTGAGTCAGCTAAAACCATAGAGACACGTGCGAAAAGAATCGGACTCACTATCCTGGCCATGGAAAAAAATATGACATATGCTGAAATGCTTCGTTTAAATGCACAATCTGTTAATAAGTAAGTTGTTTGAATTGTGCATATAAACTATTAAATTTGAATAGATGCGTCGGATGATGCTGAAGAAACCTCATTTGAAAACTTAAAATTTCCTGAATTGACTGAAACGATTATTAACCTGGAGACTGTTAACCCTATAGAGTTTTTTGGTGTAAACAATGGCAAATTAGATATCCTCAAAAAAAAATTTCCTCTTCTAAAAATCCTTTCCCGCGGAACACAGATCAAGCTAAGCGGCGCTCCCGAACAGGTTGAGACCGCAAAAGAGAAAATTGACCTTCTTCTCCAGTATCTGGAGCGAAATGGCAGCCTTACAGAGAATTATTTCAACCAGATACTCGGTGGTGATGATGCCGAAACGGTAGATCATTTTATTGACAGGAATCCGAATGACATCCTTGTTTTCGGACCTAATGGAAAAACGGTTCGCGCCAGGACGGTAAACCAGAAAAGACTGGTAACGGCTTCTGAAAGAAATGATATCGTTTTTGCCATCGGACCTGCAGGTACCGGAAAGACATATACTGCCGTTGCGATGGCAGTGCGGGCACTTAAAAATAAGATGGTCAAAAAAATCATCCTTACCCGTCCTGCAGTAGAAGCCGGTGAAAACCTGGGATTTCTTCCCGGTGATCTGAAGGAAAAAATAGATCCTTACCTGCGTCCTTTATATGACGCTCTGGATGATATGATTCCGGCCGACAAGCTGGGATATTACATGACTACGCGCACTATCGAGATAGCCCCACTAGCTTATATGCGCGGTCGTACACTCGACAATGCCTTTATTATATTGGATGAGGCCCAAAACGCCACCGATCTCCAGTTGAAAATGTTCCTTACGCGTATCGGCGCGAGTGCTAAGGCAATTATAACAGGTGACCTGACCCAGATTGACCTTCCAAAAAATCAAAAAAGTGGTTTAGCCAAGGCTCTTTATATTTTGAAAGGAATAGAAGGTATTTCGCATATTGAGCTGGATGAAGAAGATGTGGTAAGGCACCGCTTGGTTAAAGCTATCATCAAAGCATATGAAAAAGATAAATTGAATGAACAAGGAAGCTCTGATCGTTGACTGATGACCGATGACTGTTTAATCGGACTGACTTATCATAAATTACATCATTCTCTTGAAAACCTTTTTATTTTACTGTTTTTTTATTTTTCTTTTTGCCTGCAATGCAGGTAAAACATTTAAGAAAGCTGAAGATGCGCAGGATGCCGGGCGGCAGTTTATTCGCGCTTCCCTGGATGGAGATTATGAGAAAGCCCGTTTTTATCTGCTAAATGATTCCATAAACCTTTTACTGATCAGTAAATGGCAACAGGGTTTTGATAAGATGGACCGGGATACTCGTCAGCAATACCGTGAAGCAAGTATTCTTCCTATCAATATACACGCAATTAATGATTCCGTTACTTCGTATACTTTTTCAAATAGTTTCCGGAAGGATACAACCACTGTACACATTGTTCGCGTGAATGGAGAATGGCTGGTGGATCTTAAAGAGATCCTTAATGACAAACATTGATATGCCTGCCGTTACGCTTTTTGCACAATGATACTGAATGAGTAGGTTTGCAACTTCAAACCCCGCTTATGAATAAGATGAATGTATCTCATCCCTGGCACGGTGTACCGTACGGAAGTCACGCGCCGCGCTTTGTAAATGCTATAATAGAAATTCCACAGGGCTCACGAGCAAAATATGAAATAGATAAAGAAAGCGGCCTGCTTAAATTGGACAGGGTTATTTATTCTTCATTTTATTACCCGGTAAATTATGGTTTTATTCCACAAACTTATGGGGATGATAAGGATCCACTGGATATTCTTGTAATTACTTCATTACCTGTAGTTCCACTTTGCCTGATGGAAGCCAAAGTAATGGGTGTAATGCAAATGATCGACAGCGGTGATGCCGATGATAAAATTATTGCGGTTGCAGCCAAAGATCCGAGTGTGAATCACTATAATAATATAGAAGAATTGCCCAAGCATTTTTTTGATGAACTCCGGCATTTCTTTGAAGAGTATAAAAAACTAGAGAATAAAGCCGTTAAGGTGGAAGAATTTGGTGACAAGACCATGGCCTTAAAAGTAATTGAAAATGCAATAGAAGCTTACAAAAAGGGATTTGGAAGCAATTAATTAATTTTCTTGTGTATTTACCTGATTCCTGCATCTTATTATAAAGTGATTTATTAAGTTGAATCCTTCTCCACATAGCCAGTTAACAGATCAGGAGATATTAAGGCATTTTTATTCAGATCACAATAATGAATGGCTGGGGTCTCTTTTAGAGCGATACACCATGTTATTATATGGAGTATCCATGAAGTATCTTAAAAATCCAGAAGAAGCAAAAGATGCTGTACAGCAGATTTTTCTTAAAGCTATTATGGAACTGCACAAATATGAAGTCAGTTACTTTAGTTCCTGGATTTACATGATTGCGAAAAATCATTGCCTGATGTTATTGCGAAATCGGCGGCTGGCAATTTCTGTAGACCTGGTAGCCGAGCCTTTAATTGAAAAGGAGGACGGGGATCCATTGAAAAATGACGCACTTTTAAAAGATTTGGAAGAAGCTTTGAAACACCTGAATAAGGAACAAAAAATATGTATCAGGATGTTCTACCTTGAGAGAAAATCCTACCAGGGAATCGCTAAAGAAACGGGTTATAGTTTGTTACAAGTAAAAAGTTATATACAAAATGGTAAAAGAAATCTTCGGTTATTGCTGGAAAAGAAATTAAATAAATTTGATGACTGATCATGTCAGAAGAAATAAACGATATGGTTCCTACAGATCCGGAAAAAAAACTCCCGGCTTCACTGGATGTACACCTGCGTAACATTATGCAGGATTATGAATTGAACCGATTCAGGGAACAACTGCCTGAAGAATTTCTTTCAGATGCTTCGGAAGGGCTTGGTCAAGTGAATGATACTAAGCACCTGGAATCTGTTTTACAGCAATTAAACCAGCAGATGCAACAGCACCTGAAACATAAAAAAATTCGTAAACGCAGTCATTATATAGGAAATCTCTCCTGGACCTATTGGGCAATCATCGTCATTTTTCTTTTGACCATTATAGGGTTCATAGTCATCCGAATGTTGTTACATCGGTAAAGCCTAAAACCCAAAGCCCAAAACTTTTGAGTTTTAAGTTGATGGTTTATGGTAAATGGTTGAACCATCCACCATAAACCATATATCATTTACAGTTTTAGGCTTTAGGCTTTAAGCTTTAGGCCTTATTGGTATTGAATATAAACCGGCCTTGGTTTTAGCTTTAAAACTTCAGCCGGAGTCATCATTCGGCTGTTTGCTTCGCGGAAATCGTTTTTATAAAACAACTTGAAACCTGTGAACTGAACCGGTTCCCTGTATATATAATCGTGATATGTGGTCAGTTTTCTTGACTGTGCTCCCCAGCCATCCATATCTATTACAACCTGGACCTCGGAATTTGGCTTGATATTTTTATAGTTCCTTATCATTGCCTGAGTAAAGCGATGAACAACTAATACTTTAGGCGGAAGTTGGTAATTCTTAACGAGATTTGAAAGATATCTAATTGTAAAATTGATATCATCTGCGTCCATGGTCCCGATGACTGTCCCTGGTTTTTTCCCCGTTTTCATAGAGAACTCAGGGTCTATTCCCAGGTGCACCTGAGGCATTTTCAAGTAGGTTTCCAGTAAAGGGACTTCCTCCATAACAGTACTCTGTCCTACCTGGATATCGAGAAATACCAGGGCATTGATCCTGGCAGCCATTCGGATTACAGAATCAATTTGTTTATTAGGCATACGGAGCCTGTATTTATTTCCTTTACCCGGATAACCCTGAGCGGTTACTGCGATATAATGTAGGGCAGGTCTAACAGGAATTGTTGAATCGGCAGCCTGCCATTTCTTTATTTCAACCTTAAGCTTGGCAAACATGGTATCAGTAGGGTATTCTCCCAGGACACCCATTTTTTTTGAATAGAAGTTACCGTAAAAAGCGACTACCCTGTTAAAGGGGAAAATGGCTCCTGGTAAGGGGTATGCAAGTTTAACTGGCCATCTTCCGGAACTGTCCCCATTGTTTAGTGCATGCAGCAAATGATCGTATTTAACCGAATCCAATACGGTAGGTCTAGAGTTAAGTTGCAGTGAATCCTTAATACCGATAGTATCTTTCGCGTTTTTAATCAATTCGCTGTTATTACGACGAAAAGGATTTCCTGTACCCAAAGCCTGGAAAAAATAAAGAACAGCTATCAGGGCGACAATTATGACTGCGATTATAAAGTATTGATTTTTAAAAATATGGGGTCTTCCGTCTGTTTTGGGAGAAATTTGCATAGAGTTGTTGGTTATAGACCGGATTATCATCATTCGCATGAGGAAAACGTGTTATGGGAGGCTTTATTTTAATGGGCTTCTGTTAAAAACTGATTTTTTTGTACCAGTTTATTAAGCCATTAGTAGAAGCATCGTGGTTTTTTGTTTCCTCACTGCTTTTCAGCTCGGGAAGTATTTTACCAGCCAGTTCCTTACCTAATTCAACACCCCATTGATCAAAACTGTAAATATTCCATATAACGCCCTGTACAAAAATTTTATGTTCATAAAGAGCTATAAGTTGCCCCAAAGAAAATGGAGTAATTAATTTTATTAGGAAAGAGTTTGTAGGCCTGTTTCCACTGAAAAATTTAAATGGTATCAGTTCAGGTTTTACATGGGCTGCAAGCAACTCATCCGGTGCGCGGCCATTCATCAGGGCCTCAGTCTGAGCAAAAAAGTTTGATAATAATTTGGCATGATGATCGCCTAAAGGATTATGACTGAAGACGGGTGCAATAAAATCACATGGAATCAAAACGGTTCCCTGATGAATCAGTTGGTAAAAAGCATGTTGTCCGTTTGTACCAGGTTCGCCCCAAACTACCGGACCAGTAGAATAAGTAACAGGGATTCCATTCCGGTCAACCGATTTCCCATTGCTTTCCATATTTCCCTGCTGAAAATATGCTGCAAACCTGTGCATATACTGGTCGTAAGGCAGAATGGCCTCTGTTTGAGAACCAAAGAAATTACGATACCATATTCCCAACAGGGCCATAATTACCGGAATATTTCTTTCAAATGGAGTGTTTTTAAAATGTTTGTCAGAAGAATGGGCGCCTTGCAGCATTTCTTCAAAAGCAGGATAACCAATAGTCAGTGCGATGGAAAGTCCAATCGCGCTCCATAGAGAATACCTGCCTCCCACCCAATCCCAGAAAACAAACATATTGGAACGGTCGATTCCAAACTTAACTACTTCTGTTTCGTTAGTTGATAACGCTACAAAATGTTTTGCAATATGAGCGGGATCTAATGCGGATTTCAAAAACCATTCCCTGGCAGAATGAGCATTGGTCATGGTTTCCTGTGTAGTAAATGTCTTGGATGCAATAAGAAAAAGAGTTTCTTCCGGATTAATTTTTTTTAAAATCTCCACAATCTGGGTGGCATCAACATTAGAAATAAAATATGCCTGCATTCCTTCAATCCAGTAATATTTTAAAGCTTCAGTAACCATGACTGGTCCGAGGTCGCTGCCTCCTATTCCAATATTTACAATATTCCGGATAGGCTTACCGCTGAAACCACGCCACTCGCCGGAGTGAATTTTCTGACAGAATGATTTCATGTGTTCTAATTCCTTCATCACATCGGGCATAACATCTTTCCCTTCGGAGTAAATCGGCTCTCCCGAAAAATTACGCAATGCAGTATGCAGAACAGATCTTTTCTCCGTTTGATTGATTATTTCCCCGGAGAACATCGCCTGCATGGCGTCCCAAACTTTGCATTCTGCGGCCAGATCCAATAAATGTGAAAAGATTTCGGGATTCACCAGATTTTTAGAATAGTCAAAAAGGATGTCTCCAAATATTATTGAATAACGGTTAAATCTTTCCCGGTCTTCATTGAAAAGGTTTTTCATCTGGATACCTTTCATGACCTGCTGGTCTGCCTGCAGTTTTTTCCAGGCCAATGTTTCTACCGGGGAAATATTAGGGAACATAATAAGAGATCTCTTTATTTATTCGGCCACAAAATTACGATATGAATCTTGTTATTGTGAAAGGATTTGAAATCCAGTCATTTAATTTGCGCAAGAGTTTTCAAAAAAACTGACACCATTTCTTCAGAAATGTCCAGGTGGGTAACTATACGAAGACGTTTATTGGAAATTGAGAGCAGTAAAATATCCTTTCCCTTCAAACGGGAAATAAAATGCGCAGGATCTTCTCCATCATTTAACTCAAAAATAACCAGGTTTGTTTCGACAGGAAGGACCATTTTGACCAGGGGATGCTTTTGCAATGCTTCACCAATTAGTTTTGCATGTTTATGGTCAGTATTTAGCCTTTCAATATTTTGATCCAATGCATATAAAGCGGTTGCTGCCAAAAACCCAGCCTGACGCATTCCGCCTCCAAATTTCTTACGTATCCTTCTGGCTTGTAGAATAAATTTCTCCCTACCCAGGAGTATGCTGCCTGCAGGGCATCCGAGGCCTTTATTAAAACAAACGGAAATACTATGAAAGATTGCTCCATATTCTCCCGGTTTTTCTTTTTTTGCTATCAGTGCATTAAATAATCGGGCTCCATCCAGGTGCAGAATGAGCTGGTGCTTATCGCACACCTGCCTGATTTGTTTTATCTCTTCCATCTCATAACAACTACCACCCCCGCGATTTGATGTATTTTCCAGACATACTATTGATGTTCTGGCTTTATGCACATCATCAGCATTGATGCTTTTCAAAACCTGTTCAGCCCGGATTCTTCCCCGGTCTCCTGCAATGGGCCTAGTCTGGCAGCCTGCATTAAAAGCAATACCACCCCCTTCATATATATAAACATGGGCTTCCTGTTCACATATCAGTTCGTCACCCGGCCTTGTATGACTTGTGATAGCAATCTGGTTTGACATAGTACCACTCATACAAAAGAGTGAGGCTTCCATACCAAAAAGATCCGCCATATTTTTTTCCAGCAGGTTGACGGTGGGATCTTCCATGAAAACATCATCACCCACAGAAGCATTCATCATGGCTTCCATCATTCCGGAAGTTGGTTTTGTTACGGTATCTGAACGAAAGTCAATAATCATAATTTTTACTTCTTGTTAAAATGTAAAATGCTCCTTTCGGATGGCACGATGATTGAACAAACAACAATTTAATTGAATTTATAACATTGTAAATTTAACATTATGGACAATTTAATCGTGAAAGGAAGCTGGAATGAGTTAAAAGGTAAATTAAAACAAGCCTATGGCAATCTGACAGATGATGACCTGAGATATGAGGAAGGAAAGGAAGATGAATTGCTGGGCCGTCTGCAAAAAAAAACCGGAAAAACCAAGGACGATTTAAAAAAATGGTTTAATTCCGCAAAACACACAAGTAAAGAAAAATACACAAGTAAAGAAAAAAGCAGTCATTAACCAGCCTTTCTCCTTGAGACCCTTCCGGTAAAAATCGGAAGGGTTTTTATTTGGTATGATCTGTCCTTGTTTAATAAATGAATCTTTAACTTGCGTCCCTATGACACAGGAAAAGCTAATCGATATGAGGTCCCGGCTGAGCGGACTGAGGAGGTTTCTTTGACGTCGGGAACCGGCAGGTTAAAATTAATGAAGAACGACAATTAACAGGCAGTTCAGGCTTCTGGGAAGACAATGAACGGGCTACAGCCATCCTGAAAAACATTAAAGTAAATGAGTACTGGTTAAAACTTTATCAGGCTGTTGAAACAGCTGTTGAGGATTTTGCTGTATTGATGGAATTCTGGAAAGCGGGGGAAGCTTCTGAAGAAGAAACCAGAGCAGCTTATGAAAAAGCGCTTGAACTGATTGATGAGGCTGAATTTAAATCCACTTTGAATGAACCTGAGGATGAATTACCAGCAGTACTACAAATCAATTCCGGTGCCGGGGGAACGGAAAGTCAGGATTGGGCTGAAATGCTGATGCGGATGTATCGTATGTATGGTGAGAAACAGGGATGGACTGTCACAGAACTTGATTTTCAGGATGGAGAATCTGCAGGTATAAAAAGTGTTACGCTTCAATTTGACGGGCCCTTTGCTTATGGATTTCTTAAAGCCGAAAGTGGTGTACACAGGCTTGTCAGAATTTCTCCCTTCGACAGTAATGCACGGCGACATACTTCATTTGCTTCTGTATATGTATATCCCCTGATAGATGATACTATTGAAATTGAAGTGAATCCGGCAGACATTGAATGGGCTTTCTTCAGGAGTGGTGGCGCCGGGGGACAAAACGTAAATAAAGTAGAAACGGCCGTGCGTCTTACACATAAGCCCAGTGGAATTATTGTAGAATGCCAGCAGGCACGTACACAGGGTGAGAATCGTGAAAAAGCAATGGCAATGCTTAAGAGCCGTTTGTATGAAGAAGAATTGCGTAAAAGGGAGGCTATTAAAAATGCCAATAATGCAAGTAAGAAAAAAATTGAATGGGGATCCCAGATCCGTTCGTATGTCTTTCATCCTTATAAAATGATCAAAGATCACCGAACAGGATATGAAACGGGTAATATCCAGCCAGTTATGGACGGAGAACTTGACGGGTTTATCAAAGCTTACCTTATGTCGGAAAAGGAAATAGCTTAATTCAACCGTCATCAGTCATCGATAAAATTCTTGATAATGAACCTCGGTTATTTCCACTACCCCCTCCCAGCAAATGAACCTGTAAAAAACTATGCTCCCGGTTCAACTGAAAAAAAATTGTTGAAGAAAGCAATAGTAGAACTTAAATCTGTTGAACATGACATAGCCGCAATCATAGACGGGAAAGAAGTCCGGTCTGACAATAAAATCAAGATCCGCCCACCTCATGAACTTTCACACACCCTGGGTTTCTTTCACCGGACCAGCAGGCAGCAGATAGAACAATCTGTCGGGGCAGCTTTAAAAGCAAAAAACTCATGGGAAAAGATGAACTGGGAAAACCGCGCAGCCATTTTTTTAAAAGCTGCTGATTTGCTGGCAGGCAAATACCGGGCACGTATGAACGCTGCTACCATGCTTGGTCAAAGCAAAAATGCGAACCAGGCTGAGATCGACAGCGCTTGTGAACTAATTGATTTTCTCAGGTTTAACGTACATTACCTCAGTGAAATATACAAACAGCAACCCATCAGTTCTCCCGGAATGCACAACCGGTTGGAATATCGTTCTCTGGAAGGGTTTGTGCTGGCAATAACACCATTTAATTTTACTGCAATTGGCGGAAACCTGCCGACATCAGCTGCTTTATGTGGTAATGTGGTGATCTGGAAACCGGCGGATACACAGATTTTCAGTGCGCATGTTTTTATGAAAATTCTGCAGGAAGCTGGATTGCCTGATGGTGTGATAAATCTGGTTTTTGCTGATGGCCCCGAATTAGGTGATATCTGTTTTAATCACCTTGAATTTGCCGGTATACACTTCACAGGGTCAACAGCTGTATTCAATTCAATATGGAAACATATAAGTGAAAATATAGGGAAATACAGATCTTATCCGCGCATTGTTGGTGAAACTGGTGGAAAAGATTTTGTGCTTGTTCACCGCGAAGCGGATGTAGATATAGTCGTTACTGCATTAGCCAGAGGTGCTTTTGAATACCAGGGTCAGAAATGCTCCGCTGCTTCCAGAGCATACCTTCCTTCCAATCTTGCATCCCTAATAAAAGAAAAATTAATAGTTGTTCTTCAGTCCATGAAAGTTGGGACAGTTGAGGATTTCAGCAATTTTATCAATGCGGTTATTGATGAAAGAAGTTTCGATAAAATAAAAGGATATATTGACCGTGCAGCAGCTGATCCGAAAGCAAAAATTATAGTTGGCGGTAAGGCTGACAAAACAAAAGGTTATTTCATTTACCCGACCATAATTGAAACCACAGACCCGAATTATATTACACTTAAGGAAGAAATATTCGGCCCTGTTTTGACGATTTATGTATATGATGAAAACAAATTTGAAGAGACGATGGACATAGTGGATTCCACTTCAAATTATGCATTAACGGGCTCAATTATTTCGACAAACCGTGAGGTGATCGAACTGGCTACTGAAAGGCTTCGTCACGCAGCGGGCAATTTTTATATAAACGACAAGCCTACAGGTGCAGTAGTGGGTCAGCAGCCTTTCGGGGGTGCCAGAGGGAGCGGAACCAATGACAAAGCAGGATCCATATTAAATCTCTATCGTTGGCTGAGTGCAAGGACAATCAAAGAAACGTTTGACCCGCCTACCGATCATGGATATCCTTTTTTGGCAGAAGCATAAGCGTTTCATTATTTTTATAAAAATATTCTGATTGAAGACGATCCTGACCGAAAAAGAACTTGACATTACCATTCAGCGATTAAGCCACCAGCTTCTCGAAAATCATTTGACATATGGCGACCTCGTGATTATTGGTATTCAGCCCCGGGGTATTTTCTTCTCAGATCGCATCGTACAACAAATAAATCTGCAAATCGCTCCGGAAAAAATCACATACGGAAAACTTGATATTACTTTTTACCGGGACGATATTCGACAGGGACTTCATACCATTAACCACACAGACATACCATTCAGTATTGAAAAAAAGACAATCATTTTGGTAGATGATGTATTGTATACCGGCAGAACTGTCCGTGCTGCAATGGATGCCCTGCTTGCTTTCGGAAGGCCGGCAAAAGTTGAACTTTGTATTTTAATTGACCGACGATTCAGCCGGGAAGTACCCATTCAGGCCGATTATGCCGGCCGGTCAATTGACACGATCATAACCCAGAAAGTAAAAGTTTTATGGAAAGAAAGGGATGGGAAGGAAGAAGTGGTGTTGCTTTAAGCCTTATTTCGGCATTTGACTCCTAAAATATAACTTTGCTTTTTAATGCAACTCAGTTCCAAACACCTTCTTGGCATTCGAGATTTACAAGCTTCCGACATTCAGACTATTTTAGATACAGCCACCCAGTTTAAAGAAGTTCTTCAAAGACCGATAAAAAAAGTTCCTACGCTGCGGGATGTAACTATCGTTAACCTTTTTTATGAAAACTCCACGCGCACAAGGATCTCTTTTGAACTGGCGGAAAAAAGACTTTCTGCTGATACCATTAATTTTACTGCTTCTGGTTCTTCGGTATCCAAAGGAGAAAGTCTGCTGGACACAGTGAACAATATTTTGTCCATGAAAGTGGATATGGTCGTAATGCGGCATAGTGCAAGTGGTGCTCCTCATTTTCTGGCTAAGCATATTCCTGCAGCCATTATCAACGCAGGTGATGGTATTAATGAGCACCCGACACAGGCCCTGCTGGATGCTTTTTCAATAAGAGAAAAACTTGGATCACTGGAAGGGAAAAAAGTGGCGATTATTGGGGATATCATGCATTCGCGTGTAGCGCTTAGTAATATTTACCTGCTCAAAAAAATGGGTGCAGAAGTTATGGTTGCGGGTCCTCCAACACTCATACCGGTACATATCACAGAAGCATTTGGCATACCTGTGGAATATAATCTGAGAAAGGCATTGGAATGGTGCGACGTAGCCAATGTACTTCGTATACAACTCGAAAGACAAAACCAGGTTTTGTTTTCTTCCCTTCGGGAGTATAGTCTGGCGTATGGCATAAACAGGAAACTCCTGGACGGACTATCAAAGGAAATTGTAATCATGCATCCTGGTCCTATCAACCGGGGTGTGGAATTAGACAGCGATGCAGCAGATAGCAAACAATCCATCATCTTACAACAGGTTGAAAATGGAGTAGCAGTACGCATGGCGGTTCTATATTTATTGGCTGGTAAAGTTTCGAATCTTTAATACCTTCAAATTAAAATGCAGCGGATCGCACTTTTCCCTGGCACATTTGATCCGATAACCATCGGTCACCTCGACATTATCAGTCGTTCACTTGGGTTATTTGATAAAGTTGTAATCGGAATCGGCCGGAATGTAAATAAAATGCCGATGTTTACAGAAGAACAAAGAATAGCCTGGATCAAGGAAATTTATAAGGATAATCCGGGTGTAGATGCCGTATTATACGATGGGCTTACCATAAGGTGTTGCCAGCAGGTCGGCGCACATTATATTATACGCGGCATCCGCTATGTAAATGACTTTGAATATGAAAAAGCCATTGCTGATATGAACCGAAGCCTGGATTTTCAAATTGAAACCGTTTTCCTGACCTGCCTTCCCCAGTATACTTCTGTTGCTTCAACACTTGTGCGTGATGTATTGCGCAATGGCGGAGACGTAACCCAGTTTCTTCCGCAAGTGGTTGCCGATTCCTTGAAAAGCTTAAAGCCCAAAGCTTAAGCTAAAAGAAGTGTGAGAGTGTGAGAGTGTGAGAATAGTTCGTCAACGGCCAACGACTAATGTCAGCAAATTAAAATTATAAAAGATGTCGATTTGGTTCAAAATGGATTGGAATATGGAGAAGCTAAACCAGCTTTCGGCCAATACAATGAATGATTTAATTGGGATTAAATTCACGGAGTTTGGTGAAAATTATCTGAAAGCCACAATGCCAGTGGACCATCGCACGTGCCAGGCATATGGATTATTACATGGTGGCGCTTCTGTAACGCTTGCTGAAACTGTTGGCAGTGTGGCTTCCGTTATGGTTGTAGATCCGGAACTTTATTATTGTGTGGGCGTTGAGATCAATGCAAATCATATTCGCAGTGTAAAAGAAGGCTTTGTAACTGCTACGGCAATTCCTCTGCATATTGGCATGTCTTCACATGTCTGGGATATTAAAATAATTGATAAGAACGAAAAATTGATTTGTGTCAGCCGGCTTACGGTGTATGTGAAGAAGAAGACTAAAGGATAGTGTGAGAGTGTGAGAGTGTGAGAGTGTGAATAAACAAATTGAATTCTCACACTCTCACACTCTCACACTCTCACACTAAACAGAATACCCTCCTGCTCTCAGCACATCCAGTATTCCCGGATAAGTATTTTGTTGAACCATTTTTAAATCAGGAGGCTCAATCCATTTTAATTCAGTAATATCTTCTTCCCTTTGTGGTATAAGCGGTTGATTTCCGTTTGTTTTCATCAACCACCAATGGGTTTCTTTCAGAATAAGATCTCCCCTATCTTCATATTCATGTTCGGTAATGAGTAGAAACCTTACAAGTTCCAGCTGGCTGACCCCTGTTTCTTCAATAACTTCACGTTTAGCACAGGACTCCAGTGACTCACCGGGATCGAGTTTTCCCTTGGGGAGATCCCATTTACCCCGTCGAAACATGAATAGAATCTCACCATTGTTATTTATTACCAGCCCTCCGGCGGCTTTGATTAAAATTCTGTTTTCTTTATTCATGCTAAACATAAAGATAGGTTGCTGAATTTAATATCTGTATTTGGTTCACCTGTTGAAAATTGTGAAATAAAAAAATGAATTTAAATCATGTTTACAATTCATTATCTGAAACACAGGAATTTTTTACCTTCACAGCATGACGAATGAAAAAGCAGTTGCTGAAAAACTTCTGGAAATTCAGGCTATTAAACTGAGCCTTGAAAAACCATTTACCTGGGCTTCGGGATGGAAAAGCCCTATTTATTGTGATAACAGAAAAACACTTTCCTTCCCGCCTATTCGGGAGTTTATTAAATCAGAAATGTGTAATCTCATCTTTGAAGAATTTCCCGAAGCAGAATATCTGGCAGGTGTGGCAACGGCCGGAATTGCCTGGGGTGCTATGGCGGCGGACCAGCTCAAACTCCCTTTTATTTATGTTCGCTCCAAACCCAAAGAACATGGTATGGGAAACCAGATTGAAGGTTATTATCAAACAGAGAAACAGGTAGTTGTTATCGAGGACCTGATCTCAACAGGAAAAAGCAGTATGGCTGTTGTCCAGGCACTTAGGACGGCCGGTTTGCAAATTGCCGGATTGGTTTCTATATTTAACTACGGTTTTGATGAAGCAGCAAAAGCATTTTCTGCCGAAGGCATAAAAACAAGATCATTGACCGACTATTCAACTTTGATCAGGTTGGCCGTGGAAAAGGGATCCGTAAATGCGGCTCAGCATGAAACACTTGTTAAATGGCGGGAAGATCCTGCAAACTGGAAAGCCGTTTCGTATTTTTGAAGATTAATTATATCGTATGAAAAAGATATTGTGCCTGCCGGTATTATTACTAAGTTGTTTTTACGTTTTCAGCCAGTCTCAGGCACCAGTTCGTAAAGGTGCTTTTGAAACAGCTACGATCAATGTACCCACAGTTCAGTGTGAACAATGTAAGGATAGAATTGAAAAATATCTTACGCGGGAAGACGGCGTACAGAAAGTAACAGTAGATTTCAAAAAGAAGACCTGCAAAGTTACATATCTCTGGGACCGTACTACCATTGAAAATATTAAAACAGCCATTGCCAATATCGGTTATGATGCTGGTGATGTTACAGCTGATCCCGAAGCGTATAAAAAACTGCCCACATGTTGTAAAAAACCTGAAGATGGAGGCGGTCATGAAAAGCAATAAATGGATGATTTAAAAAGAAGAGAATTTATTCGCAATACTTTTCTGGCCGGAGCGGGGATTTCGCTGACTGTCCCGGAATTATTACAGGCTCATCCAAATAAGATCTCCGAGCTACAGATCTTTTCAACTAATAAAAATCCTCCCTCAGGTAAAAAAGTGATTGTAGCCGGTGCCGGTATCAGTGGTCTTTGTTGTGCATATGAACTGATGAAAGGAGGCCATGATGTGAAAGTACTGGAAGCCAGCGGCCGACATGGGGGTCATGTATTCACAGGCCGGGATGGATTTTCTGATGGTTTATATGCGGACTATGGAGCGGATCATATCACAGATCCCGGATATGAGAAATTCTTCGAATATGCCAGGGAATTTAATCTTACAGTTATTCCTTATCGTCAGGGCAATGACGGACTCAGCATGATCAGGGGGAAATTTTATTCCGAGTCCCAGTTAATGGATCCATCCATTTTAAAAGGATTTGGATTTAATGAAAAAGAAATAAATCTTCTTTCTCAAAATCCCTGGTGGGCATTGGAATCATTTTACCTGCAAACTTATATATCAAAATTCAAAGATCCCTTTCAGCCCTTTGGTGTTGGTCTGGATGAGCTGGATAATATTTCAATAAACGACCTCTATAAAAAACAAGGCGCTTCAGAAATGGCTCTTAATTATTTAGGTGGAAATAATGTATCCGCGTTATATAAAGTATGGCGATTTGCTGTAATGGGATTTCGGGGAATACCTCTTTCAGAAGGAAAGACTTTTCGACTGAAAGGAGGTAACCAGGAAATGACCAATGCATTTGCGAAAAAACTTGGTGAACGTGTTAACCTTGGTACTCCCATCCTTGCTATAAGCCATAATTCCCAATCCGTTACTGTCAGGTATAAACAATATGGATATGAAGAAGAAAAACAAATGACCGCAGATTTTCTAGTGAATGCGATTTCGTTGCCTGTATTTAAAAAAATACCGGTGAGTCCGTCTCTTTCCCCGGAAAAACAATTTGTTGTTGATAACCTTTCTTATACTTCTCATCCGCATTATATATTTGAAGCGAGTTCCAAATTCTGGCTGAATGACGGATTAAAATCTATCAATTTGGAATTTGATGATCCCGATATTCAGGCAACATGGCAAACTGCCGATGAAGTGGATACGGATAGAGTACTTATCGTTGCTTATGGACCCTCCGGTTTATCCCCGCAAAGGGTTTTGGCTGCTTTCAGAAAATTATATCCTGGGAAAAAAGATACTATCGTACAAGCCTTAACCAAGGACTGGTCGAAGGATGGGTTTGCCCCAACCTGTGAAATGATTCCTTTTCCTGTTGGCCAGATGCATAAATTCTGGCCCCAAATAATTAAACCGGAGGGCAGGATTTATTTTATTGGTACTTATGCCGACAATCTCAGCCGGGGCATGGAATCCTGTATTCGGTCGGCTAAACGTGTAGCAGAAGAAATAACTAACTAAAATGCATGTTGAAAATTCTGCACACTGGTATTTTTCTATCACTGGGTTACATTTTCAGGCTTTTCACAATTCCGGATGCATCGGTATCCCTGGTTATTACTCAAACCCCGAATCACGCACCGAATATTAAATTTATTGAACCTTCCGGAAAAGCTACTCAGACCTGGAATGTACTGGTCCCCTATTCTGTAGAAGTTTCTGATCAGGAAGACGGAGAATCCAGATTCCAGGAGATTACTTCTGGCGAAGTCCTGGTAAAACTTAAATATGAAGAGAACCAGGTTAAGGCTTCATTGTATTTAAAGCAAAAAAAATTTGCCGATTCAATTGGCGTAAATAGCATGTTGATATCTAATTGCTTTAATTGCCATGCTGTTAAAATGAAATTGGCGGGGCCATCGTTCCTGGATATCTCCAATCGATATCAGAATACAAATAAAAATCGGGATCTCCTTGCGAATCACATAAAAAAAGGCTCTGCAGGCATATGGGGGAAAGAAGCTATGCCGTCTCATCCGGAAATTTCAGATTCTGTGGACGTAAAAATGGTAAAATGGATTTTGAATTATGCTAAAGATCCAGGATTGAATTATTTTGTAGGACTGCAAGGATCTTTACCCTTAAATAGACCTACGGCAGCAACTCAAAGGGGACTATATATCGTAGAAGCTTTTTATACTGATCATGGTACCGTCGATCTGCCTGATAAGAAACTTACGGGATCCTCTTTTATGATTATTCAAATGAAGTAGATTCTACAAGTTTCAGTATTTTATATCAACGGGG
>Ga0206982_1171_pt1 | contig 19866 bp, 18 predicted proteins | sample Alteio_BWMinCont_18_FD_153493 | JGI IMG/M metagenome (GOLD analysis project Ga0206982, IMG submission 153493) | Enriched cells from forest soil in Barre Woods Harvard Forest LTER site, Petersham, Massachusetts, United States -... | ecosystem: Environmental > Terrestrial > Soil > Temperate forest >... | reverse complement strand
TGTAAGTATAGTTTAGCTAAAGCTGATTAAAATATCCAATACCGCCATATCAAAATCGCGGGTAATGGCCTCGTCTGCTATAACTTTTTTGTCTTGTTCAGATGGCTTGGTATTTTGAAAAAAAGCACATCATCGGGTAAAACAATTCTTTCATTTCCGAGTCTTCTGGCAACTTTTCAGCTACCTTGCTAATTTCGGCTACAGGGCTTTCCATCAATACCTGGTGAGCAATTACCGGCTCATAAATCCTGTATTCGTCCTGAAACTCATCTTCATCAACCAATAAAAATTCTTTCAGGTAATCTTCCAGCCCGGGTTCAATACCTTCATCCTGGCACTCGTTTAAATAAAGCAGCAGGTTAAGCATTTCGGTACCACGGTCGAGCGTGTCTTCTTCAATCTCTTCCCATTCTTCCGAATCCAGGTAGTCTTCTTCCAGTTTCTTGATATCGGCACTAAAGAAATTGATCATCAGCAGGTCAAAGAAAACCTCGCGTAAAATCTCCAGTTGTGGATAGTCGTCAAAAACCTCGTCGAGCATGTCAACTTTGGTTAAAAAATCCTCTTCCGATGCGAATACTTCAGAGAAAACCGAAGTAAAAGGAGTAGCATCGAAGCTGCTGTATTTAGTAAAAGCTACAAATGCGGCTTTAACTGCGGTTTCAACTTTTGGGTCGATCATGGTTTAATGGTTTATTTATACAGGTGATTGTTGTTTATCGTTAACAGTACTTTCCCTTTTAAATGCCGCCCAATAAAAGGCGAATTATAAGATTTTGAACGGTTATTGTTTTTAGTATACTCCCATTCTGCTTCGGTATCAAAAAGCACCAGGTTGGCTGCCTGCCCCTCGGCAATTACAGGAATGTCAATGTTTAATATGCTGCGCGGGTTAATGGCCAGTTTCTCTACTAGTAAACTAATATCCAACCCGGTTTTTAAAGCCAGTGATAAAGCGGTCTGCAGGCCAATTATCCCGAACTCGGCCACTTCAAACTCCACATCCTTAAATTCAACCTCGTGCGGGGTATGTTGCGATACTATGGCATCAATAGTGCCATCTTTTAAACCGTTTAACAGAGCGTCTGCATCATCGCGCGTACGTAGCGGTGGTTTTACTTTATAAAGGCTGTCGAAGCCTAAAAGCGCCTCGTCAGTCAATACCAGGTGATGAACGGCCACATCGCAGGTAACTTCAAGTCCCTTGCGTTTAGCCTCACGTATTAACTCAACCGAACGGGTGGTTGAAATAGTGCTGAAGTGGATCTTTGATCCGGTATATTCGGCCAGGTAAAGGTCGCGGGCTATCATCAGTTCTTCAGCCAGCGGCGGAATACCCTTCATACCCAATAAAGTACTTACCTCGCCTTCGTTTACTTTGGCTTTGCCTGCTATGGCTGTATCTTCGGGATACGAAAACACCAGGGCATCAAATCCCTGTGCATAAAGCAATGCGCGTTCCATTAAGCCTGCGTCCTGCACGGGCCTGTTACCATCGGTAAAGGCTTTTGCGCCGCTCAGGTACATATCGTACATTTCGGCCAAATCTTTTCCTTCGCGCTTATATGATATGGCGCCAAGCGGATATACATCAACCAGATTTTTGGTAGCGCGGTTCAGCAAATATTCTATCTCGGCTTTGGAGTGTACCGGCGGTACGGTGTTAGGCATTAGCGCCACCCCAGTAAAACCACCGGCGGCGGCAGCTTTTGTTCCGGTATACAAATCCTCTTTTGTTTCGAGGCCCAGCTCGCCGATGTTGCAATTCAAATCAAAAAAGCCAGGCGAAATAAATTTACCTTCCGCATCAATCACTTCAGCATCGGCTTCAATATTTGGAGCTATGTGGCTGATAACACCTTTTTCAATTAGAACATCAACAATTTGTTGATTAAAAGGCGAGTTCGGATCAATTATTTTGGCAGATTTTATAAGCAAATTCATTTACGCTGCTTTAAAAGGTGGGTATTTTTATTCATTTAAACCGGTTATGAAACACGTTTCTGATCAGTTTTAAAATACCTGATCAGCAGTATTTCCATGCCCAGACAAATCAATGCCAAAATTATACAAAGTTTCCATAATTGTAAGCCGAAATTTGTTTCTGTTACAGCGCCTTTTAGTGAAGCTTTTCCACCCTCCAAAACGGCACCTGCCCGGGGCACCAGTTTACCCAATTCGGCAATGCTCAGATAGCTCAGATCCGATTCGCTCCGGTTATCATTAAAGGCGATCACGGCAACTGTACTATCCTGTTTTTCAAGATCATACAAGCCGGTGTCGTGTAACTGATCGGCCACAAACAGCAAGGTACTTCCTTCCAACTGGCGGGTATCAGGAATGATGCTCTGACTGTTTTTAACCAGTTTCAGTATCTGCTTATCATTGGTTTGTATGGGCGGTATTTCAATGGCTTCGTCTTTACCCAGGGTATAAAACAAAGGTTGATCGTGCCCGCTCAGCAGCGCAATTCTGAACATAATGGGTACAAACAGCGCATGGCGTGGCAGGTTACTAAAATCATCATTCAGCGCTACGGCCGATACATACACCTTACCTTTGCCGCTGGCAAACCCGGTCCAAAACGATTGCCTGCCCGGCATGGTCATCAGATTTTCGGGTCGACTACCTGGTGCCTGGCTCAGTGTATAATATTTTTTTACCACCGGCAAATCCGGGTTTTGAGGAAAGCTCTCAAAAATGCTTTTAAAGACTGCATTTTGCAGGTTTAAGCCATCAACCTTAACATTGCCGGTTATCAACTTTTCAGGCCAGGCCGCATGCATCGGCTCCAAAAACGAGCGGTAGCTGGTTAAGTCAGCTTCTATCGAAGGGAAAACCACCAAAGTGCCACCTTTGGCCACATATGTTTTTAGCTGTTGCGATAAACCTGTTGAAACGGCATTAACGTCGCTCACCACAATCAGTGGATAAGTGTTTAACGAAGCATAATCCACATTACCATCGGGCACGCGATTGGGGGCAAAAAAAGGATCGGCTGCAAAAACAGCTTTCAGGTAAGGGTTAACAATGCCACCATCAATAAGCAATACGGGCATTTGCTGCTTTACATTAAATGCAAAGTAAAACTGGTTATCAAAAGTCACCGGGTTATCCTGCAGGGTAATCTGGGCGCGCTGCCAGCCGACCTGTAAACCCGAAAATGCCAGCGTATCGTATTGTACCGAGCGTGGGTCCACCGTATAACTCCCCAAAGCCTTTTGCTGGCCGTTAATGAGTAATTTAAGCGGTATTTTTTCGGCCGTTTCATCGGCATAGTTGTGTAACCGTACCACTGCTTTCTCGCTTTCGCCTGGACGATGTATCGCACTAAGCAGCTGAACAGAATCAACCGCTATGTTGGGTAACTTACTGGCCTTCAGCTGCACCAGGCTAATGTTTATCCCGGTGTCCGTCTTTACGGGCTGCAATGGCGCCATGTTTTTTTGAAAATCAGATATGATATAAACCGATTTTATGCCTGCCATTTGCGTAGTCAGCAAACTTTGCTGGCGACTGATAATTTGTTGCAGGTTGCGGCTTTGCGGACTTATTTTTACGGCATCAACCGCATCATTAAACTCATCGCGACTTAACAGGCGCTGGTGCTTACCCTCAAAATCCTGCGTAAGCAATTGAAACCTATCGTTTATGTTATAAGCCTGTGCAATTTCTTTGGCCCGGCGTTTGGCTTCATCGAGCAAAGTTCCCTCGCTATTAAGCGTTTGCATGGAGTACGAATTATCGACAAAGATGCTTACCCCCTGTTGTTTACCGGCATTAGCAGCATTTTGCCCGGGGATGTAAGGTTTGGCAAATGCAAATACCAGGAACGTTATTGCAAGCATCCTGGCGGCTAATATGAGGCGTTCTTTAAGGTTTTTGCGGGATGATTGCTGCTCCTGTATCTCTTTTAAAAACTGCACATTACTGAAATATACCTTCTGATACCTGCGGAAATTAAACAGGTGAATAAGTATGGGTATAGCCAGGAAAAGTAATGCAAAAAGAAAAGCAGGGTATAAAAAATGCATATTTCAGATGCGGAGGTGATACATACAAATTTACGAAAAACAGCGGAATTTATTGCTATCTTTCTCAAACAAACCCATCCCTGCGTCCTTGAGGTACTGCCTGTCCCCAACTTGTTTGGGGAAAGCGATCTATAAGCTTTACAGAGCGAACTCTTTTGTCAGAATCAGAATTTACAGAATTTTTTAATTTTCAGAATGCCACATTAAAGAAAATCTGTTTATTCTTTAATTCTGTAAATTCTGATTCAGACAATCACTACTGCCCGTCGCCACCAGTTTCAGCATCTGCATCACTGTCACTTGTGTGGTGATGCTTTTTGTGTTTCTTTTTGTGTTGGGTCGTAGTTTTTTTAGTTTCCTTTTGACTTTGTTTGGGTTTAGCAGGGGTTACTACAGGGTTTGCTGTACCTTTTGCTGTATTTTGTCCGGCCTTTGTAGCGGTTGAATCAGTACTTAGCTGTTTTACGGTAAAACTGTTATCGCGCAGGCCGTATTGCAGTAAACGCTTTTGCCCGCTTGGTTTGGCGTCTTTACCGCTGCCGTTATAAATAGGAAACTCGCGCATCAGGGCGCCGTCTTTAATGTAAAAGTTATCATCACCACGATAGCCCTGACGCTGTTTTTGGTTTAGCCGGGGAAAATCGAGTTTTTGAGCCTTGCCATTGCTAAACTCAAAAGCATACATATTAGTATAGTTAAGCGTGTCTTTCCCTTTGGCTTGTATTATTATTTCAGGATTACCATCCAAATCCATGTCAGAGTTATATACATCAACGATGCTGCCATCCAAATCGCCGGTAGTGGTGGTATATTTTGCAGCAGCCGAGTCGGAATGCAATATCTCAAATGAGCCAACGGTTGATGATCCGCGACCCCAGCTTAATATATCATAATCCTGTCCGGGTGAAACCTCTACCAGCTTATGGTATCTGAACGGATCCATTACCACGGGCTTTTTGGTTATAGTAGTAGCTGCGCCGGTTGGCTTATCATCATTACTGCAACTTGTAATAAATGCGCAGCCAATCAGCATAAAAATATAAAACCCCAGTTGTTTTTTCATTTAATGGTTTAATTAAACAGGGTGTCGGGTGTAAGCTCGCCTTTTGGTTTGCCCGGAAGGGTCATAAACACCCGCAAGCTGCCCGCATTACCTGTATCAAAATATTTAACGGTTATTTTATGATAACCTTTTAACAGCGGAACCGCCCCGCCCTGATCAAAAACGCCGTGCTTACCGTCATTATCAACAACAGGCTGACCATCAATCAATAAAGCCGAGCCGTTTGCTGATGAAGTAGTAAAGCCATAAACATCGTCACTATCAATACGGATAAAACCGTTGTATATTACTCCAAAGCCCTTTATATTTTTTTTGAAGGCCGATGTGGTAAAAGTTTGGGTAGTGCCGGTGTCAATGGAAGCGGCTTCATCGTTGAGCTGCGCCACGCTGGTAAAATCGCCACTGAACAGTTCGTATTTCAATCCTTTACCCGTTCCCTGGTAGTTTACGGATGCAAGCGGCGATTTGTTGTACATAACCGCCCGTGTTATCTGGCTTCTTTTGCCCAATGGGGTAATCACGATGGTTTTCAGCTCGCGATACTGATCCTGCGGTACCTCATAATTCATCGGGACGGTATAAGGCATATCGGTTAATCCCGGATCATAGCCATCTATAGTATAATAAACGGTTGCGCCTGCTACCGATGGCTTCAGGGTTACATTTAAAGTTGAACCAAACATAATGGTATCAACACCGCCAATGGCAGTTGGTACATGATAATTAAATTTAGCATTATCCAGTTTACCCAAATGCAATGGCAGGCGGGCATTGGCAAAATCGTTATAATTTTTATTTGCGAGTGGCGACCATGCCACTTCCGACAGGGCCAAAACACGTGGCAGTATCATGTATTCAACCTTGCTTTCTGTTGGGATATATTCTGTCCACAAATTGGCCTGTACACCAACAATGTATTTTTGCTGATCGGGCGTTAAAACCGCCGGTATAGGGTTATAACTGTATATTTTTGTTAAAGGCTCATTACCACCAATGCTCAGTGGTTCGTTTTTACCCTGTGCATGATCAATATACAAACCGCCACTGCCGGGAGTCATTATCACGTTATGGTTTTGTTGTGCTGCCGCGATGCCGCCTGCTTCACCTCTCCAACTCATTACAGTAGCATTGGGCGATAAACCACCTTCCAAAATCTCGTCCCAACCAATAATACTACGTCCTTTGGAGTTTACAAATTTCTCCATGCGCTGTATAAAATAGCTTTGAAGCTTATCTTCCTTACTGCCTGTTTTGTCGTCTTTTAGGCCCAGCTTTTTGATCAATTTCTGGCAAAATTCCGATTTCTTCCAAACATCTTTCGGTGCTTCATCACCACCAACGTGAATATATTTGCTCGGGAACAAATCCATCACTTCGGTTAAAACATCCTGCAAAAAGGCAAATGTTTTGTCAGATGGGCAATAAATATCATGAAATACACCCCATGTTTCGGCCACCTTATAAGTTTGCGACGGATCGCAGCTCAGCTCCGGGTAAGCAGCCAAAGCAGCTTCTGAGTGACCGGGCATTTCAATTTCGGGCACTACATTAATGTATCTGTCGGCAGCGTATTTAACCACTTCACGAATCTGATCCTGGGTATAATAACCACCGTAAGGCGTATTATCAAATTGTTGTGGCGTACGGTCGTGATAGTTTCCAATTACCGTTTGCGCGCGCTGACTGGCAATTTGAGTTAGTTTTGGATATTTTTTTATTTCGATGCGCCATCCCTGGTCATCAGTTAAATGCCAATGAAAGTTATTAAGCTTGTAAGCAGCCATCAGGTCGATGTATTTTTTAACAAACTCTACCGGGAAAAAGTGACGGCATACATCCAGCATTAAACCACGATAGCCAAAACGGGGATAATCCTCAATCTGTACACAAGGCAGGTTAACGGTTGCAGCACGATTAGCCGGTATAAGCTGTATTAACGTTTGGATGCCGTAGAACAAACCGGCGCCTTTGCCCGCAATAATTATTTGCGTCGGCGAAATGGTTAAGCGGTAGCCATCAGCCGGCAAGCCATCGGTACCTGCCGAGGTAAGTACCACGCTGTTTGTTGTGGCGGCTCCCGTATTTTGTTTAAGCTGCACATGCAGCATAGTTTTATTTTGAATGTAATCTGTTAAAAAAACCACCGCTTTGTTGGTAACCGTATCGGCAAGCAGAACGGTTTGCTGACTTAAAACAAACTCGCCCTGACCTTTTTTTAAGGATACGGGAGCCGGAATGATGCCCATATTGGGATCACTGTCCTGCGCGTTGGCCATACCAGTACATACTGCCATGACTACACAAAGCGGATAAAAAATCTTTTTAAACATAAAATGAGGGTAACACTGTTAATTTCAAGGCCGTGAAGTTAACAGAATTTAGAAAAAAACAATATTTACAGATGTAAAAAATCTGTATCAAACAAAAAAGCCACCGGGCTAAGTGCCCCGGTGGCTATTATTATTTTTTTGCTTCGTCTACAGCTTCAGCAGGTTTGCTTTTTTTCAGATCATGCGGCCTTGTTTTTCCGTAAGACCCCATTGCAATTTTACCTTTTCGTGTTTTCTTATCGCCTTTTCCCATGGTAGTAATATTGTTTATTTGTTAATAAAATCAATATTACGAAAAAAGGAGTAATCTATTACTTTAAAACTAAGTTTTTCAGATTATATGGGCTATGATTTTTAGGGATTTATGACTCAATCAAGCCACAATCCTATCCGTCAAAAAAAAGCAAATCTCTAACCTTTAATCACTAATTACCAATGTTATGCCGTTACCACGTGCTCTTTAGCTGCTAAATAGCGCTCTGCATCAATAGCGGCCATACAACCGGTACCCGCAGCGGTTACTGCCTGGCGGTAAATATGATCCTGGGCGTCGCCGCAGCAAAATACGCCTTCAATATTGGTGGTGGTTGATCCCGGGGTGGTTTTAATATAGCCCGTTTCGTCCATGTGTATCCAGCCTTTAAAAATATCAGTATTGGGCTTATGACCTATTGCCACAAAAAAGCCGGTAACATCCAACGTTTTGGTTTCGTTAGTTTTGTTGTTAACAACGGTTACACCTGTTACACTTTGACCGTCGCCTACAATCTCTTTGGTTTCGGTATTGTACAATAGCTCAATATTAGGGGTACTTAACACCCTGCTCACCATCGCTTTTGATGCCCTGAATTCGTCGCGGCGCACTATCATGTACACTTTGCGGCAAAGTTTGGCCAAATAGGTTGCTTCTTCAGCTGCGGTATCGCCCGCGCCCACAATAGCTACATCCTGGCCTTTAAAGAAAAAGCCATCACAAACGGCACATGCCGAAACACCAAAGCCACTGTATTTTTGTTCAGAATCCAATCCTAACCATTTGGCCGATGCTCCGGTAGAAATGATAACCGTATCTGCTAATATAGTTTTCACCTCATCAACCACTACTTTATGTGGCAGGACAGAAAAATCAACCGAACTCACATAGCCATAACGGATATCAGTACCCAGGCGTTCGGCCTGTTTACGGAAATCCTCCATCATTTCGGGACCCATAATACCATTCGGATAACCGGGATAGTTTTCTACCTCGGTAGTTTGTGTTAACTGTCCGCCGGCTAATAAACCAGTATACATAACCGGCTTTAAATCAGCACGCGAAGCATAAATAGCAGCCGTATACCCGGCAGGACCCGACCCAATGATCAGGCATTTAACGTGTTCGTTCTCTTGAGACATCAGTGTTTTAAATTTGACAGCAAATTTAGCAAAATGGCTGTGATTATTGGTCAATTGGTAGTAAACTTCTGTTTAGTGATTAGATGTTGGGGGTTAGAGATTAGTTAACCTGGAAAAACGGCATCAAAATCCTAACCTCTAATCACTAGTCTCTAATCACTAACCTCTTATCATTTTCCTGTATTAGCTTTAAGCACCCTTAAAAAGTTGCCGCCCAATATTTTATCAATATCCTTTTCGGTATAGCCTAGTTTTAAAAGCTCGGCGGTTATTTTGGGGTAATCAGTTACATCGTCCATTCCCATAGGGTATGATGGCGCGCCATCAAAGTCTGAACCTATGCCTACATGGTCAACTCCTATCAGTTTGGCAATGTAGTCGATATGTTTAATCAGCAGGCTCAATGGCGGCCGCATCTGGTCAGATTCGGTTTTGTAAATATTAAACAACCTGTCTGTGGCTAAATCCTCATCGTTATAAATTTTGGTGAGCGAATCTAATTCAGCCTTATGAACGGTTAAAAAATGTGAAGCTTTTTTATCAAATGTGCTATCAACAAAGCCACTGTAGAAGTTCACAAACACCACTCCTCCGTTTTTGGCCAGTGCCTTTAACTGGGCGTCTTTTAAATTGCGGCGGAAAGGATTAATGCTATAAGCACAACTATGCGAAGCGATTACCGGCTTGGTGGTGGTAGCCAGTACATCGTAAAAAGTTTGCTCCCCGGGGTGCGAAAGATCAATCATTACACCCAACTCATTCATGCGGCGCACTATTTGCTTGCCATAATCGGTAAGGCCAATATGTTTTAAGCTCTCGCGACGGGTAGTTTCATCTGCCGCGGAGCTTGCCCACGATGTGCTGTTGTTCCATGTAAGGGTTAGGTAACACATACCCCGTTTAGCCAAACTATCCAGGTAGTCTATACGATCTTCAATCATATGGCCGCCCTCAACGCCTATCAACGCTGCCATTTTCTTTTCTTTTACAGCTTTTTCCAGCTCTACCGCATTGCGCACCAGGGTTATCCTATCCGGATACCGTGCAATCAGCGCGTAAAGGGAATCAATTTCGCGGTTGGCGAATTTAAATGCGGTGCCTTTGCCATATTGCGGACCGCACCAAATAGAAAAAACCTGTGCATCCAGTCCGCCTTGTTTGGCGCGCACCAAATCGAGGTTACTTACGTCTTTGGGTTGTAACTTGCCAATATCAAAGCCTTTTATTACTTCGTTTGATAGTACGTCGTTATGCGTATCAACCAAAATAGCACGTTGGTGAATTTCTTCGGGTGTTTGGGCAATGGCTTTGGTTAGTGATAGTAATAGAATGGGGAGTAAGAGTTTTTTCATGAATGGAAGATAGAAAAATTTCATAATACACCGATTTGTCATGCCGAATTTATTTCGACATCCTAACAAGATTAGTAAATTGCATGGTGTACACTTAGCAAGTGGGGTGTTGAAACAAGTTCAACATGACATTGGGGATTTAACGCTAATCTCTACTCACCAACCTCTATTCTCCAATCACTAATCTCTAATCACCAACCTCCCCCTATGTCTGTATTATCCCTACATTAAAAGCTTTTTCAATGGGTGCATGATTGGCGGCTTCAATGCCCATTGATATTACTTTGCGGGTCTCCAGCGGATCAATAATACCATCAACCCAAAGCCTGGCCGAGGCATAGTATGGGGTGGTTTGTGCGTTGTAACGATCGGTGGTTTGTTTCAGCAGTTCGGCTTCTTTTTGGGCATCAACTTCCTCGCCTTTGGCTTTTAGTCCGGCGGCTTGTATCTGCACCAGGGTTTTAGCGGCCGAGGCACCGCCCATTACCGCTATTTTGGCCGATGGCCACGCATAAATTAACCTTGGATCGTAAGCCTTGCCACACATGGCATAGTTTCCCGCACCGTATGAGTTGCCTATTACAATGGTAAACTTAGGCACTACGGAATTGGCAACGGCATTTACCATTTTGGCACCGTCCTTGATAATGCCGCCATGCTCGGCGCGGCTGCCCACCATAAAGCCGGTAACATCCTGCAAAAACACCAACGGAATTTTCTTTTGGTTACAGTTCATAATAAAGCGGGTAGCTTTATCGGCCGAGTCGGAATAGATGACGCCGCCAAACTGCATCTCTCCTTTTTTTGATTTAATTACTTTGCGTTCGTTGGCAACAATGCCCACCGCCCAGCCGTCAACACGGCCAAGGCCACAGATAATGGATTGACCATAACCTGCCTTGTATTCTTCAAATTCGGAGTTATCCAGCAGCCGTAAAACAATCTCCATCATATCGTAAGCCTTTTCGCGGTTATCGGGCAGTAAGCCGTAAATATCCTTTTCTTCTAATTTGGGGGCCGATGGTTTTACCCTGTCGAATCCTGCTTTGGGAAAATCGCCGGTCATGCTCATAATATTGCGTATAGAATCTAAACAGGCCTGATCATTGGGATGCTTATAGTCGGTTACGCCCGATATTTCGCATTGGGTAGTGGCACCACCCAGGGTTTCATTGTCTACATCCTCGCCAATGGCCGATTTAACCAGGTAAGATCCTGCCAGGAAAACCGAACCTGTACCTTCTACAATCATGGCCTCATCGCTCATAATGGGCAAATAGGCACCACCCGCCACGCACGAACCCATAATGGCAGCAATTTGAATAATACCCATGCTGCTCATGATGGCATTATTGCGAAAGATGCGGCCAAAATGTTCTTTATCCGGAAAAATCTCATCTTGCAAAGGCAAATAGACACCGGCCGAATCAACCAGATAGATGATAGGCAGGCGGTTTTCCATGGCTATTTCTTGCGCGCGCAGGTTCTTTTTGGCCGTAATGGGGAACCAGGCTCCCGCTTTAACGGTGGCATCATTGGCTACCACCACGCATTGCCTTCCCGATACATAACCAATACCACAAATAACTCCTCCCGATGGGCAACCGCCGTGTTCCGGATACATATCTTCACCGGCAAAGGCGCCTACTTCCAGCCAGGGTTTGTCTTTGTCCAGCAGGTAAGCAACACGCTCGCGGGCAAGCATTTTGCCCTTTTCCTTTTGTTTGGCGGCTGCCTTTTCGCCGCCACCGGCGTATACCTTTTTAAGTTTGGTTTTCAGCTCGTAAACAAGCTGTTTATTGATATCCTCGTTTTTATTAAAGTCAATGTCCATAAGGGTTTTTCAGCAGGTATATTTTTAATTATTGGATGCCCGTTTTTTTAAACGGCTGCACGGCTATAATTTTATCGTCATCATCAAACAAGATATTTAATATATCCAAAGCCTGTTTGGCTGTATCCGCACGTCTTACGTACCTGAGGCTGGTATACAATTTACCCGATACAGCTACTTGCTTGCCATTTTGATCTAACTGCCATGTATCATTTTGTATAGCTTCCTTTAACTTATCAAACTGTTCATCGTTAACGCGGGCAGCTACCTTTGGCGCTATAAATTTCCGCGAGTCATCAAAATCACCCATAAAAAGACCCTTTAAAAATAGTTGGACCTTATCGTCAAGCTGTTGTGCTTTGTCTCTCGACAAAGCTTGCGGGCCATGTTCAATGGATGGAGTCCTTACAAACACCCTTATGGTATGCGTTGGCAATACTCTTATATTTCGCATAACCGAGTGCTTATTGGACAAAACAACGTAAGCTTCCACGTACGCCGCATCATTTGTCCACCAATCGGCCTGCCGTAAATAGTCTTTCTCAATTAACGAGCTATCTTTCAAATTACCGTCAGACTGGCTTCTTCCATATTTGGCACTAATTTGAGCGACTAGTTCATTGTACTTGTTAAAATAGTATTTCATTTGCGCCTGTGCCATAACGGCTGTGCTGGTATCCTGCCATTCGTATAGGATATAATCAATGGTCGAGTCCTTTTTTATAGTATAGTAGTAAACCAATAAATCGGGCAGGTTGGCTTGTTTTCGGCTATAAATTATGGGTTGATTAACATCAAAGCGATTGATGTAATTTGATTTATTTTTTATCTGCTTGCTTTTATTTTGGCTTTCAAGGGCCTTAAAAAAACTGATTTTCTTATTTTTTATATCTAAATTAATTTGAGCCATTAACCATACCGGGCAGCAGAATAAGACCGATAGTAACAGCATTTTTTTCATCGTATAAAGATATTGTTATTTATTCAGGTCGCCGTTTTTTGGGGGATATAGATTTTACAATCGTTTGTCCCTTAAATACTTTTTTTGTCGGCTTCAACCTGGATGCTGCATTTTCATAGGCCGATTGCAGTAATTGCAAGATATCTTCTTCCGGAAAGTCAGCTTTATCTTTTACGGAAATATAACGGTAAAGGCTGCCATTACCCACTAATATTTTTTGAGGATCATCTATTTCTGATCCCCTGTTGAAGCCGAAGTTTACATGCCCGCTGTAAATGGCAATGCTGCAAAAAACATCGCCCGCTTTATCTGTGAGCGACCAACCCAAGGCAAGGGCGTTATAATTATCGTAGATGAGCTCGTTGGTATCCGGATAAAGATCCCAGACAAACTCGCGCAGTCCCAATGCCGCGGCTTTTACCTCATCCGGAAAAGGCAGTAAAAATTTAATTAAATCGGTAAGGTTTTCTTTGCCCAAATTGTTACTTTGCTCAAAATTACAATATAGCGAACGTTTGCTGTATCTTAATTTTAAAGATAGCGTATAAAACCGTTAAAGCGTGAATATTAATATGGAAAAACTTTAGGTTCTAAATATTTAAACACCCCTTAATAAAAATTTAGAAAACCCCAATATATGAAGATAAGAACCCCTAAAACAATGGATGACCTCCTGATAAAAAAGAGGTATAATGTTTTAGAAGTAGGTGGCGGCAATCACCCGGATAAAAGAGCTCATGTTGTTGTAGATAAATACGTTGAAGATAACACCCACCGATCGGGCGACTTAAAAGTGTTAAAAAATCAAAAATTCTTACAAGCCGATGGTGAACACCTACCGTTTAAAGACCAGGAGTTTGACTATGTAATTTGCAGGCACGTATTAGAGCATGTTGACAACCCTATTCAGTTTGTAAAAGAACAGGCCCGCGTAGCCAAACGCGGCTATTTAGAAACCCCGTCGCTATTGGGCGAATACATTGCACCCAAGGAATCGCACAGGTGGCTTATTCAGGATATTGATAACAAATTGGTTTTATATGATAAGGAAGTTTTAGGCTTTAAGCCATGGATGGATTTTGGTGAGGTATTTTTATACTATTTGCCCAAAACATCAATAGGTTTTAAAATTCTGGAACGTACGCATGCCTCTATCATCACCGTAAACTATGAGTGGGAAGACGAAATTGAAATATTGGTAAACCCGCAGGACGAATATTATTTAAACCATTTTATTAAACCATGGGACGAAAGTATTTGCGATAAATTACTCATCAAAAGAAGTTATGGCCGCGAAATTATAGCCACAATGGGTGCCATGTTTGATATTATGCGCTCCGTTGCTAAAAGCAAACTAATCAAAAGCAATTCATAAAGTAGTAAGCAACACCTTTACTGTAACCAAAAGCTGCCCGGTATGCCTCATGGTATGCTCGGCAGCATGTACATAAAGCCCTATTACGGTTGAAGGCAGCTTACCCCGCCCTACAGCACGGTATTCTGTTAAAGTTACAGGATCTGTTTCCTGTAGCTGACTAAGCGCGGCATCTACCTGTTTATTAAATTGTTTAAGCAAAATATGCGTAGTTTGGTTAGCCGGTTTACCTTCGGCGGTTAATGCTTCCAGTTGCTGCTGGCTGAGCTGTTGGCCACGGGCGTAAGTAAAAAGGCGGTTAATAACCCCGGCCAGATGCTGCAAATGAAAACCCGGCGACGCCATGCCGGCAATCCTCTCCCATAAAAGTTCATCCGGAAAATTGAGCATCAATTCATTAATTTCTTCGCGGGCCTGCAACAATGCATGTGCCATCGGCTGCAACAAAGCAGGTATATTATCCAACGGCCCACGTAGCCATATCTCGGGTTTATTACTCATTTATAAACAGTCTGATCAATCTCGCAAAAACAAAAAATATACTCCAATTCAAATTCCGAAATTGAAAATCCGACTTCCGAAATTACTTCAAAGCATCCAGCTTAGCCTTCAATTCATCGTGGTTAAGGGTTTGGGGTAGGCTGTAAACTTGTTTTACCCTGTCGTGCGTATTATCTGTCCACAGCCAGCTTGTCCATACCATAAACCAAACCCATTGTGGCTGTACCTTTAATATTTCGGGCTTGGGCAGCTCGCCAGTTTCAGTAAGCGCTATGGGCTTGCCGTTGGCTACTTTTAGTAATGATTCATAATCACTTTGTTCATAGTCAAAATGATAAACATCGGCTCCTAAAACATCCACATATTTTGAACCCGGATAATAATCCTGGTAGGCATAAGTTTCATCAAACGGAATATCTCGCAGGCCGTTGGCTCCCCAAACCCAAATCAAGTTATTGAGGTGGTGATAATTGGTAAAACGATCGTACATCATTTTCCAAAGTTTAACTATGCCGTTTTCGCCTTTTTTATTTCCCCACCAAAACCAAACGCCATTCATTTCGTGGTATGGGCGCCACAAAACGGGTACGCCGGCATCCTGTAATTGCTTTAAATAACCAGCAATAACATCTATCTGGGCCAGCCATTTTTTATTCAGATCTGTGCCCGGAGTAACCAGCTGGTTCCAATCGGCATCGCTCATTTTGGCAATTACATTTTTCGAAAATTCGTAAGGTGGATTATCAGTAGGCTTTCCTTCATGCCACATCAGGGTAACCAGGTAGCCTTGCTGCCATTTTTTGGTGGCTTCGGCAACAATCTGCGGACCCAGGTCCTTATCGCCCCAATTAATGAAATCGCTGCCCCATATGGCCGGGTATTTGCCACTTATCTGTTTGGCGCTGTCAGAAAACGTATTTAAATCGCTATTGTAATTCTGCTGACCCGAAAGGATATTTTTCCCTTTTATATCGTACAAAAGCTGTAAAACTTTTTTTACTTCATTGCTGGCATTTGGGTTAACCGGGGCATAACTTTGCGCCTTTACCGCAAGGCTGAAAATTATTATCACAAAAAACAAAAGATATCTTTTTACTGGCATACTATTAGCTTTAAAATACAACAAAAACGCTTTACAGGGTATGTGGCATTGCTTCAAATTTAACGAAAATCTTACATCAACTTGTAGTACTTAATTTGCCAATAATTATTATCTTTAATCCGATTAACTACTATGACTAAACTTACACCGGTAAAAAAAGTTACCGTATCGCTACTTATACTTCTGCTAACTGCCTTTTTCCTTACTCTACATAGCTGTAAAAAGAAACGCTCAGAAATGGCCAGTGTGTTATTCAAGAAAACACACAATAAGGTTTTTCAGGATTTTGAACCTGATAGCTTCGCGGTAGTATTCAAAAAAACACTTACCAACAGGAAGCTGAAAATTAAACATGCCGATTTAATACTAGCTCATTACGAAAAGAATAATTACCAGCCTGAATTTATATTGAACCATTTATTTAACGGCGACCTTTACATTGCCGACGGTTATTTTATGAATGCCGATGAGCATGGATTGGATGCCGGGCTTTTCCAGGCAGAGCAGCTGAAGAATATGCTGAATAAGTTTACAGCAAAAAACGGCGTTAAAACACTTAATGAGGCATACCAGCAAATGGCTGCCATTGAACTTACCGCCGCCAATTCCATCATAAATTACAGCAATGCCCTGCAATATGGCGTTATAAACCCAAAGGTTATTTTTCAGCGGTACTTTGTGGCTACCAAACGGCCCGATAGTTTAACCATGATTAAGGCTTTTGATATTAAGAATATGAAGTTGTATATGGATAGTATACAGCCAAAAGACACGCAATACGTGGCGTTACAAAGCGCACTTAAAGCCGGGTTTGCGGCGAAGGGAATATCGCAGGAGGAAACCAGGCGTATATTGCTGGTAAACATGGAGCGTTTACGCTGGAAAAATAAACCTGGTGAAGATAAATATGTAATTGTAAACATCCCCGATTTTGGGTTGAATGTGATTGACAGCGGAAAATCAGTATTAAATATGAAAGTTTGTGTGGGCCAGGGCCGCAATATGGTTAATGCCAACACGCTGATGGCTTATGACGATTCGTGTAAAATTGATAAGCCCAACGAGCACGAAACACCTTTGCTAAACAGTTTGATACACAGTGTTGAAGTTAATCCTATCTGGAACATCCCCAGAAGTATAGCTAACAAAGAAATTATTGTGGAGGCTGCAAAAGACCGTTTTTATTTGGCCAACAAAAGCATCAATGTGTACCAGAACGACAGGCTGGTAAAAGACCCGGAGAAAATAGATTGGTCGAAAGTTACGAAGGATAACTCTGATTATGATTTTAAGCAAAATCCGGGCGAAAGTAATTCGTTAGGGAAAATAAAGTTTCTGTTTAATAACCAGAGCAGCGTTTACCTGCATGATACCCCGGCAAAATATGCTTTCTTTAAAAAGATGAGAGCTGTTAGCCACGGCTGTGTACGTCTTGGCGACCCGAAAGGATTAGCCTTAAATTTATTTGGTACAGGTAAAAAATTTGATCTGATATCGAAAGATATGGATGCCAATAACCCTGACCCTACGGAGATCTACCTGTCTAAAAAAGTACCGGTTTATATTACTTACGTTACCTGCTGGGAAGATCAAAATGGTGCATTGCAATTCAGGCCGGATGTTTACGGCCTCGATATTGTTTTATACGATCATTTGCTTAAGTATTTGCCGGTGGCAAGTGTAAATTAAACAGTAACTATAAACAAATAGGGACAAAATGAATTCCCTGCCTTTGTTGGGTGTTGTCACCAACAAACCGCGTGGCTTATGCTCCATAAAAGCTTTACGTTACCTGTTGGTGACAACACCAACAGGGGCAGAGTGGACTCACCCCGACGAGGCTCCGCCCGTCGACCCTCTCTACTTCGTAAAGAGGGTTGGAGGATTTTTTCTTTTTTGTTATTTCCCTCTTTACGCACAGCGAAGAGAGGGATGTTGAGCGTAGCGATGACAGGGTGAGTCCACACGCCAATGCATTAACGCAAAAAGCATTACACCTTTTTCTATCCTCCGAACACCCATGGTGATAACACCGACAGTGGCGCAGGATTCGGACTTAATAAAAAATGCTGCAAGAACTACTTGCAGCATCCACAATGCTATATATCGATGGGTTGATTTACCCAATTAAATATTTCAGATTATTAATTACAGATCAGCGATATAGCTATTAGCCGGATCGTTATAAACAAAATTTGCTGCAATCTCACGATCGAGGTATTTTGATGAGTATTTGCTGCTGTTTCCGTTGATAAACAATACCGTTTTGTCTTTAATGTTATCAATAACCAAATCAGCAACATCAGGCGATACAGCAGGACAGCCATAACTGCGACCCAGGCGACCTTCTTCGTCAATATTACCTTCGCCAACATAATCAGCTCCGTGTACAACAATGGCACGGGCACGGGCGTGGCTATTAAAACCAGCATCAAGGCCATCTAAACGTAATGAGCGGCCATTTTTGCCATAATAAACATCGTCGGTTAAATAAAAACCGAGGCTGCTTTTATGCGAGTCCATTTTATCGGAAAAAACGGGTAGCCATATCGCCGCCGCTTCCGTGGCCGTGTGCTACCCAGGTATTTAGAATAAGCGTTTTATTTAAAACATCAATAATCCACATCCTTTTCTCGTGGCTTGATTTAGCCAGATCAACCACCGTAACTACTGCGCTGTTTGCGGGTAATTTGTTTCTTCCTTTTAAGTTGAGGTAACCGGTAATGGCTTTTTTGAATACTTCCATAGCCAGGCCCGATTCTTCCAGATGTGCAGACTCATAAATATTTGAAATGTATTTTTCCAAAAATTCATTGGCTGTAAAAGTATTGTTGCCTTTGGTGAAGATGTGGGCGCCATAGGCGACGTAAACCAGGGCTTTGCCGGTTTACAAAGTAAATATGGCGATTTAAGGATCACTGATACCGGTATCCGCGAGGCTACTATAATAGGGCAGGGTATGGGCCTGGCTATGCGCGGCTTAAAACCTATTGCCGAAATTCAATACCTCGACTATCTATTATATGCCATTAACGTTATCAGCGATGATTTAGCAAGCTTAAGCTACCGCACCCGTGGCGGGCAAAAGGCGCCTTTAATTATACGTACACGCGGTCACCGGTTGGAGGGTATATGGCATTCGGGTTCGCCAATGGGTTTAATATTAAATTCAATGCGTGGTTTACATATCTGCGTTCCGCGTGATATGACGCAGGCTGCCGGTATGTATAACATATTATTAAGAGGTGATGAGCCCGCTCTGGTAATTGAATGCCTGAACGGGTATCGCCTAAAAGAAAAGCTGCCGGTTAACGTGGGCGAATTTACTGTTCCGTTGGGTAAGGCAGAAATCTTAAAGCAAGGCAGTGACATCACCGTAATTTCGTATGGCTCAACCCTGCGCATTGTAATGGAAGCGGCTAAGGAACTGGAAGAACTGGGCATCAATATGGAAGTAATTGACCCGCAAACACTGCATCCTTTTGATACGGATAACGTTTGTGGTCAATCGTTAAAGAAAACCAGCAAGCTTTTAATAGTTGACGAAGATTTGCCAGGTGCGGGTTCTGCCTATATTCTGCAAAGAGTATTGGAAGCTCAAAAAGGCTATTATTCGCTGGATGCGCAGCCAAGAACATTGAGCGCTAAAGAGCACCGTCCGCCTTATGGTTCCGATGGGGATTATTTTACCAAACCATCTGTTGATGATGTTATTGAAACGGTGTATGGCATGATGAATGAAATGGATCCAAATAAATATCCGCCTATTTTTTAATGTGTCAGTTTGCTGATCGTTCAATTATAATAATAAACTTATTTTTGAATCCCGGTTTTTCAACCGGGATTTTTATTTTTTATAACCATGGATACTACTTTTTCAACAATTTCAACCATCATAAAAAACCGCCGTACTACTAAG
>Ga0206982_1054_pt3 | contig 20058 bp, 13 predicted proteins | sample Alteio_BWMinCont_18_FD_153493 | JGI IMG/M metagenome (GOLD analysis project Ga0206982, IMG submission 153493) | Enriched cells from forest soil in Barre Woods Harvard Forest LTER site, Petersham, Massachusetts, United States -... | ecosystem: Environmental > Terrestrial > Soil > Temperate forest >... | reverse complement strand
GCAGCAATACACCTTACCCACATTCGTATCTAAGGGTGGCAGAATAGTGTTGGCATACAATGGCAGTTACGATGACCTAAAGCAACAATTATACAATGCCCTTGTACGGCAGGTATGGGAAACACAGCTGCAGGATGATAACCTGGAAGCACAGGCTAAAGGGACTACAAAGCCTACCAGTAAGTCTTCAAAAAATGATATACCTGACTGGTACAAGGAAGGTGCTATCCGTTATCTCGGTAATGGCTGGACGATAACAGATGAGGATATGTTACGCAACAGCTTTATGCAAAACCATTTTAGCAGTTACCAGCAAGTACTGGCCTACGAGCCTAAACTTGCAGGGCTTGCTTTCTGTTATTTTCTTACTGAGCGGTACATGCCCACTACAGTAGCTCAAACATTTACCCAGTTTAAAAAGAAAAAGTCGCTGACAAGGGTGATACGGTTGGTGACCAAAAGAACACTGGACACATTGTATAACCAGTGTTTCAACTATTATTCATTGCGGTTTAAAACAGATACTTCTGTTAAGCAGGCTTCCGCTGTATCAGGATTTACTATGCCTCATCGTAAAGGCATAGTTCGTAACATTTTGATCAGTCCTGCTCAGGACCAGGTAGCTTATGTTGACTATTACAACAATACACGTACTGTGTATGTATATGATACCATCCTGCACAAAACGCATAAGATAGTAAGCTACAAACTTGCACCCTGGATAGATGATCACAGCAGGGACCAATATCCATTGTTACAATGGCATTCTGGTGGGCAACTTTTTGTTGCCATGCCTGTGAAGGGAAAAATACAGATAAGGCGCTATACTACCGATGGGGATTTATTGGAAACTACAAAGCTATTTGGTGTAGATGGGCTTACAGACATGCAGCCCGAAGACAATAATAACTTTGTACTGGCCGCGTACCGTAAAGGACAGGGCGACCTGGTACGATACAATGATCTTAAAGAGAAATATACGCCCTTTACTGATGATAGCTGGGATGATAGCTACCCGGTGCTGACAGGCACTAAAAATGGTGGTGAACTCTACTTTGTGTCAGACAGGCCAAAGAAGAATGGGCCAAGGATATACCTGATCGGTGTGGGCTATAAGAAAGATACTTTGTACCAGGGTATCTACCATCTTAAGGCAGGCCAGCTGCAACCGGTAGCCATAGACTCAGTAAACTATGTAAAATGGGATAAACCTGTAGCCATACCCAATGATGAATTGTTGGTAACGCATACAAAGTATGGTATCGAACGGTTCGCTGTGCTTGATCCATTTACAAGCAAGGTAACCACTCTTGAACCCAGTCGTCCTTATCAATACTTGTCTGGCCCTGGTCAGATCGCTTTTTACAAGTCTGGCAAAGACAGTGTGTCTGTTTCAGAAGAGCCACTACATGATTGGATGGAAAGAACAAAAATCACTAAGAGTGACACTACCAGCCCATGGCAGCTGGATTACCGCAAAAGGGCTTTGAGGCAGGCTAAGGAAGATTCTATACTCAACAAGGCAAGAGACACAACGCATACCTTCCTGGAGCAGGTGCTGAAAGCTAAACCCAAGAAAAAGAAAGCTGCAATAAAGGACAGTACTGATAATTCAGTTATTTATGATCCTAAGAAAACTGGTGCTTATATTTTGCAGCTGCACAGCGCTTACTTTACCGCCAAAGTAAATAACGATTACTTTATCAATCGCTACCAGCCTTACCAGAGCAACCAGGGTGAGTTTAAGTTCCCGGAGCTGGGGGCTATGGCTCAAGGTGGGTTCACTGATGTTTTAGAGAACCATCATTTTACTGTAGCCTATAGGATACCCTCTGCTACAGACGGCAGCCTGTTCTTTGTAAAATATGAGAACACCACTAAAAAAGTAGATTGGGGTTTATCTTATTTTCGAGATGTGGAGACTTTGCAGCCTGACCCAAACAGGAACTGGGTAGATGAGAATGGCAACACGTATCCTAATACTGCCAAAGTAAAGACCCATTATTATGAGCTGTTCTTTAAAGACCCTATAAACTATGATTGTGCATTTGGCCTGGAGACTGCGGTGCGCCAGGATGCAACTATATTCCTGGCTACAGATAAGCGCAGCCTTGATTTTGCTCCTTACCTCAGCAACTGGTCTATTACTACACTGAGTTATACTATGAATAAACTGCACCCTACACTGCCCTTCCTGTTCAAGGGAATATATGTAAAAGCAATGGTAGATGGCTTTAAAGGGTTTAGCCAGGAAGGGCCTGCACTGTTTGGTAGTACTGTAGATGTTGCTTATCACCAGCCATTGTATAAGTACATTACATTAGTAACACAGGTACATGCCGGCTATAGTGCAGGCCAAGAAAAGATACTTTATAATCTGGGTGGGGTTGATAATAATGTTACCCCCCGTGTTGATAGCTCCGTACACTTTGCACAGAATGCACCGTATGCTTTTCAAACATTGGTAACACCATTCAGGGGGTATTACCAGAACACCCTGTATGGCAATGAATTTCTGTTGCTTAATGCTGATCTTTACTTCCCCATCTTTAAAACACTGATACCTATTGAAACTCCATTGCCTTCTATCAACAATCTCCAATTAGGTATACTTAGTGATGTAGCTACTGCACAGGAAACATGGAATACTGATCCTAACAATAAATGGCTGCTCTCTTACGGATTAAGTGCACGTACCAGTCTTGCTGGTTACCCTTTACGAGTGGACGTGGCATGGCCCAATAATGGCAAGCCTCCTGTTTGGTATTTTAGTTTGAATTTACAGTGATATTTTTAGGATATACCCTAATCCGCTACTACTCCTCGCCAACTCTCACAAAAGCCACCCTTCACTGTGGGTATCCGCTACTATCCCTCATGCAGATGATACATTAAAATAAACCGGGAAGCCATATAGCCACCCGGTTTATTTTACATTTATTATTCTTTAAAATTGCTAACCTCTCTATCTACAATACTTTCAATTTTTTTCCTCCTTCATCAACATATTAATAACGCTACCTTTAAATAAGATTGCACTATCTATACTGCGTCCAGTCAATGCTAGCCATAAAATAAAAAGAAAGTAATAAATTGGCAATTATAAAAAAAATAATTCCTCTCATTATTCGATCCCACTTTTTTCGCTTTTCTTCAGGCCAAACTTCAAACTGAGAAATATATTTTTTCCAATTTTTATTACGATCAAATATCCAAAAGTGAATCACGATTATTGGGAAAGCGCATAAAAATAAATTATATTTATTTCCATTTAAAACTACATTGATTTTATAATAGTCGGTATAATATGCAAAAACTGAAAATGCAAATGCAAATTCCAACCCAATCATCATTATTATTGCTTTTAACTCCACTAAAATATTGCCTCTAACCTTATTATAGCTATACAGAAAGAAGAAAAGGTATGTAAACCCAGTTTTAATTTTTCCCATTATAAATTCTATTTGATAAAAGTTGGTGCCACGTATGTGTTATCCTTTATTGGAGCTGGTATTCGTGGAATTACATTTCCACTTTGCCAAATAACAATAAACCGGGTGATTAACAATCACCCGGTTTATTCATTTCTACTAACTTTCTAAAATTACAAACTCAATACTTCATTGCTTTTTCATTAAAAAACACACTTTTAATACACTACCCAATTCTCCTCATATATATTCCATATAACCATGCTATCGTTATTGGCACGATAAACGACAATACTATATATAATTTAATCATTAAAGTGCTTCTCCTTCTTTTTATTTTTGATTCAGATTGAAATTCTGCAACTATTTCATGAAATTTATTTTTCCTAACGAATAAATTATAATTGTACGTAAAAATTAAAACCATGAAAGTAACAACAATAATTTGGGAACTTGTATTTAAACTCGTAAATGGTTTTTTTTCAAGAATTAAAATCAATTCAAGCAGGGTCAATAAATTCAGGAATAGCAAAAATGATATTCCAAACATAGCATTAAATTGGGGCAAATCACTTGCGCCCCAATTCTTATAATTCCAGATATAAAAACGATAAAATAAATATTTAAGAAAGTCCACGTACAGCCAAACGTAATATTTCCATAAAAGCCCTGATTACATCGCTATTCAATTGCATAAGGTCACTGATGATCTACTGCATATACTTCTTGTGCCCTTCATCTACCTTGACTGAAAAAATGTCTCCTATTTTTATGTTTGTTCTTGTCATGATCATTCATATGCAGGGTAGGCAGTAAAACCATAATCACCTGTTTTAATTCTATCGACTATTCGTTGAGGATTCATTACTAAACCAATTTCGGCTTTCCTATAATCGCCAACTAATTCTCCTACCCTGGTAAAATCCCTATCATTTACATGCCATACATACCACTTTTTAGAAACTCTAATTGGCTCTTCTCCCACCTTGTGTCCATAATCATTTGTGTCTCTAAATAAAATTTGGCTTGTGTCTCCTACAATATTGATATTGCCAACTTTTTCCCAAAACCCCATTTTGATACCTAATATTGTTACGCAATGTGCATAAAATTCAACTTCGCTTTCTACAATTTCTAACAAATCAGGATTCGCATCTATGGGATATTTTTTTTTGAAAGACCTGATTACATCGCTGTTCAGTTGTGTAAGATCGCTAATGATATATTGAAAATATTTTTCGCTGTTTTCATCGACCTTAACTGAAAAAACATCTCCGATTTTTGTGTTTGCTCTTGCCATGTTTTACAAGACCTTTTATATTAATAATGACTCTGAATAATGCATTATTAGATGTTACAATGCAGACTATTCATAATCTGGATAGAAAAAATCATATTTTCCCGTTCGCATTCGTTGAACTATACTCCCGGGGTTAATAACAACTCCAATTTCTGCCTTTTTATAACCGTCAATCAACTCTCCGATTCGAGTAAAATCTTTATCATTTATATTCCATATATGCCAATTTTTTGAAACTTTAATTGGTTCTTCGCCAGCCTTGTGTCCATAATCCCTAGTACCTCTAAACAGGATTTGTTTAGTTTCACCGATAATATTAATATTTCCAACTTTCTCCCAAAAGCCCAGTTTAATGCCCCATTTGGTTACGCAATGGGCATAAAATTCTACTTCACCTTGTACAATTTCCAGCAGTTCAGGATTTGCATCTATTGGATACGATTTTTTAAACGCCCTAATCACATCACTGTTCAATTGCATGAGATCACTGACTATGTATTGCAGATATTTCTTGCTTTTTTCATCTACTTTAACGGAAAAAATATCTCCGATTTTTGTGTTTGCTCTTGCCACAATCTTTCTTCTATTTATTCATATCCAGGATAAAAGGGGAAATCATAACTACCAGTTTTCATTCTAATAGTTATGCTTTCAGGATTTATCACCAAACCGATTTCCGCTTTTCGATTCTCACCAACCAATTCACCCACACTGGTAAAATCTTTATCATTTACTTTCCATATATGCCACTTTTTAGAGACTTTAATTGGTTCTTCACCAGCCTTATGACCATAATCATTAGTATCTCTAAATAGAATTTGACTTGTTTCGCCTACAATACTTATATTACCAACCTTTTCCCAGAAGCCCAGTTTAATACCCCACTTAGTTACGCAGTGGGCGTAAAATTCAACCTCACCCTGTACAATTTCCAGCAGTTCAGGAGTTGCATCTATGGGGTAGGTTTTTTTAAAAGCCCTTATTACATCACTGTTTAATTGCATAAGATCACTGATTATGTATTGCAGATATTTCTTGCTTTTTTCATCTACTTTAACTGAAAAAACGTCCCCTATTTTTGTGTTTGTTCTTGCCATAGTTTTTAAGGTTTAACTCCAAATATCAGCCAGTTTCTTGGCGCTATCGAATTTATCTGATTTGACAAATTAGGTAACCCATACTGGTTAATTAAATTTTGCTCCATAATTCTTGCATCAGTCCGTATCAGGTTAGTCTTTCCATTTTTCACACTTTTCATATCACATAAACCACAATGCACATCATCCACACTTTTGTAACACCAGGATGAATTTTTCTTCATTAGAGCCGCTTTTTAGCTCCAAAATAAAACGGGATGAATAATTATCCACCCCGTTTTTGAAATTTAATCTAATAACAATCCTTTATCTTCAACCATCTACATTAGCGTTTCCATTAAAAACACACTTTTGATACACTACCTCTTTTATTTATTCTTAGGTTTTATTTCATGAAAAGCCTGAATCATTAGCTTATCAATTTCAGGATTTATATGTTTGATTGATTTTAATTCTTCAGGCATTTTTTTAGGTGGGAAAACTCCATCAAAGTAAAAATACCAAAACTTTCTAATATTTTCTTTAGAATAAACCTCTAAAATATATGTTACCAATTCAGGTTTAAGCAAAACTCTTTTCCGCAATCCATCTTGAAATATTTCTACCGCATCTGCATCCCAATGCCCTCCGATTGATATATTTATTATTTTCTTATAAAAAATGGTATCATTTATATTATTGACATCAAACAAAGTATTTATGTGATCCATTGAATTATAATATAGTAAAGCCGCTGTATCGTTATTATATCCATAAATTGCATTTAATTCTTGAAAAGAGTTTGGGAACTCTTCAAAAAATAATTTTCTGAAGAGTTCGCCTGAAGATACCTCTTTTGAATAGTTATAATATTGTTGCAATCTCTTTGCTTTTGCAATTAAACTATCATTAGATCCTACGATAGTATTTTGGGCATTGACGTTATGCGTACAAAAAATAACCCCTAAAACAAATAATGCGATTCTCCTGAATGAATACAATACATCTGCCATTTTGCTATGTCATATTGTTTCGTCAATCCTAAACGCTCAATTTCAATAGGATACATATGATTTTGTGAATCCTCTTTACCATAAGATGTTATGGTAACCAAACAAATTGTTAGTAAAATCGCTATTTTTTCATAATAACTATCTTGGGTAACTGTAAGTATTTTCTTTATTGTAGATATAAATAACAGTCCTTTATCTTCAACCATCTACATTAGTATTTTCATTAAAAAACACACTTTTGATATACCACCCTTTTGATACACTATATTATCTTTTCCCAAGATAATTTCTACTGAAATTCTTATCTGAAAGAATAATTACAAATCTTCTATAGTCTTTATCGCCCCTATCATAATTTTGAAAATAGTAGAACACACCATTAACGCCTTCAATATGTAAATCTAATTTGACACTATTGCTGAAATTATAGCCTTTCCAATCTTTATGAAATACATATAATGATGGGGGGGTATCATCTAATTCAGCTTGAATATCAGCGATGCTTTTTACAGTATTAATGGCTGTTTTTTTTGATTTTAAAGCCAAGGATAATGTTATTATAAAAGGTAAATTCAAGTCGCGAATTAATTCAACAGACATATTAAAACAACTCATTCCACCTTCTATCCACTTTTTTTTATCCTTATACGCAATATCAATATCATCAATATGAATATCATTAAACTGTTGCCAAGAATTATCGGCTATAACATTCAATATCCACGATTCTATTTTATAAATAATATTTTTCATAGTTACTTAATTACGGCAATTTCCATTTTGCCACATTTTTTATGAACCAATTTTCTTCATTAGTCAAGTTTCTTATTGGGCCGTGTTTCCAACTTCCATTCCGGTATAATGCAGACCCATCATCAAAGTGTATGTGATCATCCTCATCATGATTTGGATTACCCTTATCTACCCTCTCTATTGATTTTGGAGCTTGGCCTTTCTTAACCAATTCCTTTAATTGATTTGTTGATATATTGCTATTTGTAACGGGAGCTGGATCATCACTTATCATGTAATAAAGCGTTGCAGCATCTAATATTACATCTAAAACTGGAATTTCTTGTGATACCGCGTCTGCTGCCCAAAGCCCTTTGGGGACACGCTGAAACATTGGTACCGCACAACCATTACATGCAGTTAAAATTTGACTCCCTGCATCTCCATATCCTGAACTATAATTTCCACCAGTATTTCCGCTAGCTACAGATGCTGTTGCAGTGGCAGGTGTTGTTGCAGCATTTGCATCTGTCGTTTGTGCTGGTGTAACTGTTAGAAGGTGTAATGATTGAAGCTGTGATGATTGCCTATCTGACGCTGCTTTTTTATCACGAGCAATATTGTCCAGGATGTCAGCAGGGCCAACAACATTATTACTAGCGTCAAGTCCACTTTGGCTTGTCTCACCATCAGAAAAATTATTACTCCGGGATGCTGTTCCTGCATCCACAGCATATGGATTGGGGATTCCACCTGATAGAGAACCCGTCACCATCCCTGTAGGGTCTATCTGATTGGCTGGATCATTACCCATGCCTGTGTACCCACTCGGATATTGGTTTGCGGGATCTACCCCCCAGAACCTGCCTATCTGCGGGTCGTACTGCCGCGCCGTGAAGTCATACCAGTCCAACCCCAATTGGTCGTTCATCTCCTTGCCCTGCCATAAGAACTTGTTGGGTACATTGCTTGCCGTCTGCCCCTCGTTTATGGTAAGCCCAAATGGATAGTAGTTCTGCTCTTGCAGCAACCTTCCTGTATGTACCGTTATGCTCGTGTTGTCAAACCACACTGCCTGCGTTTGTGCGTTCACTAAAGATACCAAAATATATCCATTTTGTTGCGGCGTTACTGGGTTTGTTGTGCCTATCATTTGCCAGCTGCCATCTGCAGTGCCTATCTGCACAGCACCACTCTGGTCAGCCAGCAGGTTCATGCTCTCATCAAACACCATGTACATAATATACGCCCTCGGCACACCGGCCGCTGTGGCATTGTTCATTATAGTCTGGAAGGCATCGAGATTTGAACTGAGGCTGGTGTTGATGTCCCCTGAAAGAGTGCTGGCGATGCCTTCACTGTAGCTGGGCCCTGGGCTGCCACTGGCAAGAGTGCTCACCAAGGCACTCACAATAGTACCCGGATCATCATAATACTGGGCGCCGGTACTGTTGTCCTGCTGCCAGTAGCTTTGCGCACTTATATCAAGCTTATCGCCTGCCATTGCGTGCAGCAGTATAGAGGTACCCACCGCGTTGCTGCCCCCGTTTAGTTGCACTGCTTTCTCGTTCATCTCTACAGGTAAGGGGTTGGGCACCCGTATGCTGTCCAGGTTCACAAACATCAGGTTTTCTGACTGTGCATTGATCAGCTCATTGGTAGCCAGGTAGGTCTGCGGTGGCGCCTGGTCGGCTGTTACCACACTGCGCACATTGCCCAGGTGGTCCTTTACAAAATAGTCGAAACGGAACACCTGCGTATCGGCCAGGTAGCGGGCGCGCCCTTCATCGTGCAGCACATACAGCAGGGTATCGTTACGATTCACAAACGGGCCCCAGTAGCGGTAATCCTGTACTATGCCACTTATGTTGTAGTTAATGATCTTGCGCACCAGCGTGCCGCTGCCGTCATATACATTCTTTATGCTGCCATAAGCAAAGTTCACCAGCACCGGCTGGTCCTGCTCGTTATAGGCTATACCGGTAATTTGTTTGTTAGGGTCCACGGTCAGGTTACCATCCACATCGTACTGGTAGTTGCAGGTGCCGCAACCATGGCCATTGGTAAAATCTCCCAGCCCCAGGTTGGCAGATGTAAGATCACGTACACTGCTTAGCTGGTTGTTGTTGTAAGTATAGGTAAGCTGGTCTATAGGCATGGGGGTACCGCCAAGTGGTATGCCCATCTGGGTCATGGTCTTTATATTACCATTCTGGTCATAAGTAACATTGGTCATTGAGTAATCGCCGATCGTATTGCCCCAGGCAGTGTATCCACCTCCGGTTACGTAGTCAATTTCATTATAGTTCCCGGCCACAAGCCGCCCTGCATAGTCATACTGATAACCATAGGCCCTTTCCGGGGTCCCGCTTCCTGCCCCACGCCATATCATACCCGATATCTTTCCATCCAGCCGCGGTATAGTAAAGCCTTCATCATAGTTCAGCGTGCAGCCAAACGTAATATTTCCATTAGGGTCATTAGCGTTCAGGGCATAGTCGCCATTTATAGCTGCAAGCTGCCCGCGTATATTATAGTCGTAGGTTTGCTGCTCAGTGCCGCCCATTGTTTTGGTGCGTACACGCCCCAGGTCATCGTAGGTAAATGCATTTACTGTATGCAGGCCCGTATTGTCAAAGCTCACATTGGTAGTGGTCAGCCGGCTGCCGTTATTATCATCGTGGGCATATACTTTCACCATTTTGGTAGCAGGTTTGTTGCTGGCCCTATGGTCATTGTACTGCATCACATCCAGCACCTTCTGGTGGGCAAAATTGTACTGGCTCGTTATTACATCCTTATTGGTCAGGTTCCACGGGTTCAGCGTCTGGGTCTGTATCAGCTGCCCCTGCTGATCGTAAAAATAAGTGCTGGTGATCCATTTATTCTCCGTGCGGGTCAGGTTACTGTCGCGCACCAATACCTGCGATGCCACCAGCAACCCTTTGGTCACCCCGTTGGCTACCGGTGTTATGCCCGATTGCTGGTAGTCTGATGCGAAAGCGGTGCTGAAAGCAGCGCCTGCAAATGCACTGTTGCCTGCAGGCAACTGGTCGTAATAGTTCACCACATCTATTTCGCAATTGGCAATGGCGGGGATGCTGGTAATGGGCGTATAACCGGTCAGGTAATTCAACAGCGGGTAGCTGTTCGCAGGGCCCGAACCTGGAGTATTCAGCCACGACTGCCATGTGCTGTAAGTCTGGTTAGCACGGTCATAGATATACCCTTGCACCACCACCCTGTTCAGGTTATCGTACAGCGTGAACTGCCATTTCTGCTGCGCCGCCATCAGCGGCGTCTGGAACAGTACAGGCCGCTGGCGCGAATCGTACACTGTATATTCATAGCCCTGCTGGTCGGGTATGCCCTTACTTACTATCTGCCCGTAGGCGTTGTAATTATAATGGTAATCCTGGGGGTTGTCAGACGGCGAATCGGACTGGCTGGGCGGGATCACCAGCCGCAGACGGCCAATATCATCATACACATAATACGTGGTCAGGAAGTTACTGGTAGTATTAGGTTGGTACACCTGTTTGCATACCAGGCGGTTGTTCTTATCATAAAACTCATAGGTAAGCCCCCCATTTTGCATAGTGGTTGTTTTCACCGTCAATTGAAACGCAGGGTAGGTGCCATTCTGCGTAAGCGTAACATCGTAATAAAATATGGGAATGCTATGAACCGGGAAAACGGGTATGTTATGTGTGGTCTGAACCATAGTACCCACTGCCTGACCTATGAACGATGCGCCGGGGCTATAATTCATGGTAGTAGGTATCCCGTTATCTACCGATGATACTGACTGGCTGTATGCACTTTCACCATCTGTTGAGTAGTGATTAAAGTAATACGTACCCTCATCAGAAAACGGGTTGAGCTGGAACTGGCTGCCCGCTGGTGCAGCATAAGGCAAAAAGCCGGTACTGGTAAGAGAGGTACGGTTATCATTAGCCACAACTACATCGTTACTGCCTATTTTAGCGCTTCCCCTTTTTATGGTCTCAATAGTACTGCCCCAACCATTGGTATAGTTGGTAGCTACATTGCAGTATTGGGCCACCGCAGCTGTGGGCCGGCGGGTAAACATAATGTTCGTGGGGTCTGTAATAGCATACAGGGGCATCCAGGTACGGCTAAAGTTAAATACATTGTTAGTAGGGCTAAATGCCTGTGGGAGTGTAATGGTATTGTTAACTGGGGGTAAAAACGGAGATACTACCGGTACGTTTTGACCCTTAGTGGTTATTGGCAGTACAAGGCAGGCAATAACTATAGAAAAAAGCTGTTTCATTTCTTAGCGCGTTTAAATAGGTTAGTTATCGTTACCCTGGTTAACTTGTTTAGTAAGCTTTATTATGTTCCCATTAATATCCCGGGTTATGTAAGGGCGCCCCTGCACATCATATTGCATATACGTTACATTGTTGCGGTCATCGCAATGGCTGCTCACGCCCAGCAAAGGCTCATAGGTAAAGGTCTCCATAGTAGCATCTGCAGGGTGCAGACGCAATTCATCCAGTTTGGCAGCGCCCACAGAGCCAACACTTATTGTTGTACCAGTGCCAGTTATGTAGCCGGTATATAACGTCCAGCCATTTACTGTATTTTGGCCGGTAACAGCTAAGGAACTTGGATGAGCCCCAGTTGTTTGCACATTGGGGGAGCCTTGCATCCAGAAAGAGAGATAATAACTTTTGCCACTTACCAATGGGTATTCGCTGATAATAGCGCTGTTTACATTGTAATAGTACTTGCCGGTAATAGGCTTGCTAGCAGGGTCGTAAGCCACATTGCCTTGATCAAAATTCCAATGCCCTTTATTAGAGTCGAGGCCAGCAGTAAATGCCCCCTCAAAACTGGTGTACGCCATATCAGTATAAGCACTATTTACTACAGATGCTACTTTTTGCCCTATACGTGTATCCCACAGCGCGCTGTAAACTTCCTGCTTGTTCTTATACCAGGTTTCTACAACATTATTCTGCCCGTCATACTGGGTGTAATATTTATAATCGGATATAACCGGGCCCGCTGAACTCGAGAGCCTGTAAGTGAATGCATCAGATATACGATAATAAGGCACACTATAATTCATAGAACCACCAGGGGGGAAATAATAAAACTCGTCTATGCCAGATCCATTTACCGTTCCCCAATAAGGGCTGTAAGACAGTGCTTTATAAGTGCCTGTACCTAAATTGTGAAATACGAATACAGAATCAAAATCTAAACTACCAATGTATGTGTACGTATTGCCATTTGAAGTGTAATTCAGCTCACCCTTGCTATCTGTCCATGTTGTCTGGAGTAAATGGTTGTGTTGATCATAGAAATAATTTTTAGTGGTTGACAATGGAAGACTGGCTGAAAAATCAGTTGAGGTGGATGTTTTTAGTAAAGCAACAGATTCTGAAAATGGCAAGTAATAATAATGGAGTGTTGATCCGCCTGCTGAGCCATCAGTGGGCTGATTGACCCCAAAGCTGCGTGCGGGATAATCCAGATTATATAGTGGAGTACCATGACCAGTTCCTACTGTACCGTACCCCACGCTATGCTCTGTATATAAGTTTGTGGTCTGATGCATAAGAGTACTATTCTTATCGTAATCATCTATTTCAACCGGCAGTCCTATAGTATGCTTATCCATAAATAACCGCGGCATGGTATGCTGAAATATACCACATGATGCTTGTATCCTGGATGTGTTGGGCAATTCAGGAATACCTGTGATAGCAGCGCTGGTCGGTGGATTAAGATAGATCAATGAATCAAATTCATTAGGTTGACTAATGACGTTTGTGAAGAGTACCCGATGAGAAGAAACCTGCTCGCTATTTGCGCCATATGTTGTTGCCGTTACATCACTATAGCCATGGTTTGCCCCATTAATCAACTCCATGGATGATACGATACTATTGGTATAAATTCTCTCCCGCCAACTCTCTTCAACAAGTGAGGTACTGCCGTCACTTTCAGGTAAATAAAGGGTTGTTGGATAATTTTGAGCAACAGTAGGATACCAATAATATCCCCCGGGAAAAAATCGCATTCCCCCTGCATAGGTATATTGTGTAAACGTATTATTATCCGGGTTAAACCCATCGGTTGTGGTTATATTATCAATGCAGACCCCATCATTTACATCACTTCCTTCCATGTTGAGGCTGGGATTGTTGTTAGACGGAATTTCTGTACCATGACGTCCATCCGCATAGTAGTGGGGCCCGGTGAAAGTATAATCTGGGAATGTTCCCGCGGTTGTTGTTGTTGTTGTTCCAGTCCAAGTAAAAATATCTCCTGGTGGATTTGTCAATACATGGTCTTTGTAGGCAAAAGATGTTGTGCCTCCCAAACCATTGGTCATACTGGTAAGCAAACAGGCTTGTGCATTATTGATATTATTAGATTTAGATAGCCCGTAAGTAACCGAATAGGTGAGCGAATTATATAAATAGGTAAAGGTATGAGAAGGCAAAAAATTAGCAGAATTGCTCAAACCGTTCACCACCCATGACGCTTGCCCAGTTGTGGGGCTAAATGTCGTACTTCCGGTAGATACCCCGTTGTAGTACCCGTACAGATCTTGTGCAGGCGAGCATCGCTGTGGCAATACAACATTCGTATTATAGGTGAACCTGTAATAAGGCTCAAAAGTTGTCAGGTCAGTTCCATAGCGGTCTATGCCGGTTAACTTAAGGCGATACCCAAACGGATCGTAAGCACCACTAACAACAGGTTGCTCGGTGTTTGCGGTGGTGGTAAAATAGGCCTGGTTAAATTGATACATTAGTTTATTATCCACGTTGGCATCATACTTGCTTTCTAGTGTTATATTCTGTATTGCATAGGCGCCAGACAGATCCAACCTGTCAAATGCAGCTGAAGGCGTATTAAATGTTGCAACAACCCCATTAGGGTAATCTATCTCAGAGATCTCAGATAACGTACCTTTCCAATAAATGATGGAGTCTGTTAGTAATTGTGTATGTGGTAAAACGTCATAATTAGCATTGTAAACAATATCAGTACTATTATATTCACGTACCTCTTTCATTATTACACTCCGTTGTAGTGGATAACTTATATAGTCAAAATGCCTATATTTGTATGTGATGGTAGTTCCTTTCCAGGTAATTAGCTTGGTCAGGTTCCATTTATCCACTGGATAATACATAAAGGTGACCCGGGGATTAGCCGTAGTGTCCACATAAGGCTTATACTCATAGTCACCACGATCGAAAAAGTATTGGTTACCATATTCATCAGTTACCTGGAACGATAAAATCTGGGGGGTAGCCTGCTGTGTTTCCATTGAAGGGTCAAACCTATATGTATTGTTACTATTTGAATTTGTAACCGCAGCTGAATAAACGCTTTGTCCGTTAACAAGGGGTAAAATGTGAAGATTAGTATTGCCACTTGTGCCAACGAGAAATGGTTGATAAGGACCAATGACACCGGAAGGGACAGGTACAAATTGCAGTATAAAATCAACTGACCTATTACCGAAATTTATCGTGAATTTATCATAGTCCGTTTCAGGGTTTTTGAAACCCCATGCCCCTGACATTTGTGGTACCCGGGGTATGGGGGGATTAGTATTTTGCCATGGACCTAGCGCTGGCACGGTAGCTTCATCTTCCAGGCCGTTAACCTCTCGGGTAATAGAGGCTCCGGCGTTCAAATTCCAGCCCAGCCCAATTGATGAGGCCAATTGATCTACCCTGATACCCCCTGTATTGTAACTCAACGATATTCCGGCATCTATACCATCCACTGAATAGTTGTAGATAGGAATATTAATGTTAGCAGTACCTGAAAACATATCCACATTATAGGCACTGCTGCCACCGCCACCTGTACCAGAAAGCGAATTATTGATAGAGTTGTTATTGGTAAAATTTGACGAGGGTGCATTGTCCGTAGTAGCAGTCGCCTGGGCATTCACATTGCAGTGAACTCCACACATAAAAAGAGTAACTAATGATAATAGCTTTTTCATTTACACATATTATTTTGTTATCGTTGCAAATCGTATTAAAAATGGGTTGTTCAGCCCTTTCTGCTGCCACCATATATCGTATAGCAGTTGTATAGCCCCATTGTATTTTGAATTGATCTTATAGCTTTTTGTAAGCCCCACCAATACGCTTTCGCTATAGGTAGTTGTATTGTGTGCTGATGGTGTAATGTCGGTTGCTACATTTTCAGGCTGCTTTATAAATACAGCTTGCTTATACATACGCTCATAACCTACATAGGTACCTACCCCATACTGCCATTGCCAGGTTGTATAACTTCGCAGCCCCACTCCCTGAAACGAAAACTGTACATTACTCCAGCTTTGCCCTAAACCCATTGCAGAGGCAACACCCAGTCCATAAACTAACTTAGGTGTTTGCTTAAAACCTACCATAGCCGATGCTTCCAGCATTGCCGGCTGACCATCTGTTGTTGCTCGGGTTGTTTGCCAGTTATATTGTTTTTCCAGCCGCTTCCAAAAAGGCTTTCCTCGTTCAGGATTTATTTTAAAAGATGGTTTGGTGGTATTCTTGAGCTGTAGTAAAGATTGCTTGGTCTGCTTTGCATCATTGATCGAGCTTTGCACTCCATTCAGCTTATCCTGGAATTGGGATACCTGGGAACTTACCTGCTGGGTTATAGCCCCCATATTGCCGCCAAACTTCTGCTGCAGGCTATTTTGAAGCTGGCTCTTGGTCTGGTATCCCATCTTTTCCAGATCGCTTGCAGATGAAGCGCCAGCCGCCATGCTACCTGCACCACCCGCCTGCCCTTTCATGGCCTGGTCAAACCCTTCTGAGCCTTCCAGGTATTCAAGCGCTTTATCTTCAGCCTTAGATGGGTCCTCCTCCATGTCTTTGTAAACATTCATCTTTGCCTTGCCATAAAACACCTGCTTTTCTATTCCTGTGAAACCTGGTACATCTCCTTGCACTGCAATGCTCTTCAGGCTATTGGTACGCTGTGTGATCAGGCTATTGATGTATGTGTGATAATTCAGCTCCGTCTGCTGTTTGGTGAGTTCAGAAGTGTACCCCTGCATTTGAGGTGAACTGCCACTTTTGCTTTGAACAAAAGCTTCAACTCCTTTAAGGCTGTCTGTAATAGGGTTCTTAGCTGATTTAGTCCGTGCAGCCATAGTGGCGCTATCTGCATTCATTAAATGGCCTATGGAATCGTAAGAGAGGTTTTGTTGTTTGTAACGGGAGTATGCAACAGAATCGGTGCTTTTCAATTTGGCAGCAAGTTTCCGTTCTTTTCTTTTGAGCTTCTTTATGAGCTTCTGCTGTTGCTTTTCCAGGCGGGCATTGTACTTGTCAACAGCTTTTATTTTCAGATCAAGATAATGAGTGCCTTGTGTTATCACCTGCGCATTTTCCTCTTGTGCAAAGGAAAATACCGGGACAAATAAATAAAAACAAACAAGCAGTGTAAATGCTCTCATTACAAGGGTTTATAGAATAGTGGCGCAAACATAGTAATGTCATTTGAAATATGCAAGAGGTTATTAACAACTTTTTAAGAAATTAATTTATGTGGTAATAAATAAAGAATATACTGGTGATGGTGAGCGTTTCTGGGGGGATATTGCTATCAGCTGCCAAATCACAACACATTAAGAAATATTCACGTGTCAATATTGACACCACAAATGAGGTGCTTAGAACAGATTGAGTGTACCTCTGAGTTTAAGGTTATTTGACAAAAACTTAGAACAGAGTTGCAAGCTATAACAGTTAAGAAAATGGTCATAAATGACGTTTGGGAATTTTTTCCCAAATCAACAATATAATCGAATTCATCTATCAGCTATGCTTCTCCGTACAATAATGATTACTCTGATTTTGATCAATTTTATAGACCGTTTAAATAAATTTGTGTTTGATAGCTTAAGAAACTGTCAAACGGCTGCATTAGGTTCTTCCTGTTGAGTTATTTTATGTTTGGAGTAAAATGTCAAGCACGCTATAATTCGGTATTGCTACCAACGGCACTTAAAGGTCATATAAATATTTTTGTCGCACTCGGATTGGTAGAGTATTTCATAATTATTTCTTAGCCCATGTTTCCATTTGTTGAATGATTTTCATGACTTCAGTTTCTGTCGATTTTAGCTTGGCCTGACAGAATGCAATCAATTCTGATGCTCTTTTTACTTTAGTCGCGAGCACGTCCACAGAAACAGCTTCTGATTCGATCTCAGAAGTTATTTTTTTCAATTCTGCATACGCCAATTCATAAGTTAAATTCTGTTCCATTTGTTTCTTTATTAGAGGTTACTGTAGCTAAAATATCAGCATTTGATAGTTTAATCTTGATTTTGTCAGAAGGCTTAATACCCTTTGCATCAACAACTATTTCATTATTAAGATATAAAATGGCAAATCCCTTACGTAATAGGTTGTCGGGGCTCATCATTTTGCAAACAGAAGCGTAATAGCCGATATACCCTCGCTGATTGATGATGTATCTCTTACTGTAAGATGTTAGGTTTTGCAGTAAATTGTGAAGGTCGTTGAGTTTATTGGCAACCAATATCCGTGGCCTTGACAATATCCTTCCGGATAATTCATTTAGGGACGCGCGCCCGTCAAAGATTATAGACTGACTTTTATTGATAGTTAATTGATAAGCGTTATTTAATCCTTCCCTATTTGACAATAAAATATCTCTGGTGGAATTTGACAGGTCGGCTACAACTTGTGACAATGATTGTTGTCGATACCTGAGCAACTGTTGGCTCTTGATTATTATAGCCTTTTGCATGTTCAAAATCTCTTCCTCAAAACTCTTGTTGTGTGCTATTATGAATTCTGCAGCAATGGAGGGTGTTTTGACAGAAGTGTGTGCCATTAAATCAACGATCGTCTCATTCATATGGTGTCCTATACCTGAAATAATTGGAATAGGGAATTTCGCGACAATCTTAGCCATTTTAAATTGATCAAAAATCAAGAAATCCAGCTGACTGCCCCCTCCTCGAATAATTACAACTGCATCATATTCTATTTTGGAATGGAATACGTCCAGCAGGCGTTGATACAAAGCATCAACGTTCCCCTCGCCTTGTACCATGGTAAAATATGGATCGATAGCAATTTTGTAGCCTTGTTTGTTAGTTTCTATCGTATCGATAAAGTCTTTGTAACCAGCGGCGCTTTTTGATGAAACGACCGCGATTTTTTGAAGAACGATATTTAAACAAAGCTTGCTATTACTTGTAACAAACCTATCACCAACCTTCTGAATAAATTCTGAGCATTCTGCCAATAACCTTTGAAGTGTCTGCTGCCTTTGTAATTCAAGTTGGCCTATAGTAAAAGTCGTATCAATATCATTCAAAATAAGCTGCAGACCATAAGTCGGATGGTATGAGACGGACACGTTCACAAGAACATTTATATCATTTCTTAACTTCTGACCCGTAATTCGCTCAAAGGAATCTATGGACGATGCGCCTGCTCCCCAGGCAACCGTCTGTATTTTAGAAATAACTGAATGACTTTGTTTGTCTTTCTCTACAAGGCAGAAGTAATGATAGCCCTTCTGTGCATAGAACTTGTGATCAACGACATCGGCGAGCACCCAAAACGTTTTATTAAAGAACGAGTTGGTAAGTACAGCCTTGATCTGAGAACTGAGTTGTGATAATGATATATAAGTTTCGACAGGCAATAGATGTTTGTTAGTGTATGCCGTTTATCTTTAAATAGCATGGAGTCAAACGCGAGTACAATAGACTTAATTTCAAGTAAAGATAGTGGAAGTCCTTTGCAGATTCATGCAACAATTATTTGATACAATATATTTGGCTGGCTGCCATGCTGAATTTATGACAATTAAATTTCTTGTTTTTGTACCCGGGTTGGGTATAATAATTTAGTTTCGTAATCGAAACCATAATTATGCTATCAGTCACCGAGGTCGCAGAACATTTTAAATGCTCAGAACAATACGTAAGGCGCTTAATTAAAGCCGGAAAAATTCAAGCCGAGCGTATCGGTCATACGTGGCTCGTCCCGGATGAGGTAATTGAAGAAATAACAATCGAAGATCTCAAAAAAGCATCAGTGGGTAAGACCGAGGATAGAATTTCAATGCGGAAACACTCTAAGAGTAAACTTAACGTTCTGTCTTTTTTCTCTGGAGCTATGGGCCTTGACATTGGACTCGAACGCGCCGGCATGAACGTGCTACTGGCATGTGAAAAAGATGAAGCTTCAAGGAAGACTATCTTGAAAAATGAAGAAAATGTAGGCCTAATTGGTGACGTACTCGATTATAGTGCAGAGGATATTTTAAAGTATGCCAATCTTCAATCGAGTGAGCAAGTAGACGTAATTGTCGGCGGGCCTCCCTGTCAGGCATTCAGTACCGCAGGTAGACGAATGGGATTTCAGGATGAAAGGGGAAACGTATTTCTAAAATTTATTGACCTGATAACTACAATCAAGCCGAAGTATGCGGTTATAGAA
>Ga0206982_1167_pt1 | contig 20107 bp, 20 predicted proteins | sample Alteio_BWMinCont_18_FD_153493 | JGI IMG/M metagenome (GOLD analysis project Ga0206982, IMG submission 153493) | Enriched cells from forest soil in Barre Woods Harvard Forest LTER site, Petersham, Massachusetts, United States -... | ecosystem: Environmental > Terrestrial > Soil > Temperate forest >... | reverse complement strand
TTCCTGACGATACCATTTTCAGGCATTATCGCTTTATTCCTGAGTTTGTTGAAAGCATGATCTGGAACTATGTGTTCCTTAATTCGGGCCTTACCTTAAACTTTAACGGGCAAAAATATTTTTCGGAACGCGGTTTATTTGACCTGCTCACCCGTAATACCGATGCCGAAACTATCCGCTACCCTATTATTCACTTAAAGGGTGAGGATATTGAAATTGCCATGACTCACGGGCAGCAATATGGCGAAGAATATTACTCGTTTGTAAACGGACAAAATACAACGCAGGGCGGTACGCACCAGGCGGCTTTCCGCGAAGCGGTGGTAAAAACCATCCGCGAATTTTATAAAAAGGAATTTGATGCTTCAGATGTACGCGCATCTATTGTGGCAGCTATCGCTATAAAGGTGTGGGTTGTGTAATAAAGTTTGTACAAGATCATTCAATGGTCCGGCTGTTTCAGGCCGAAACAAAAACCAAGCTGGGCTCGCAAAATATTGGCCCGGAGGGGCCATCTGTACGTGGCTTTATTAATGATTTTGTAAAGAAAGAGTTAGATAATTATCTGCATAAAAACACCGCTGTTGCCGATGCTTTACTAAAACGCATATTACAATCAGAACGTGAGCGTAAGGATATTGCAGGTATTAAAAAACTGGCAAATGAGCGCGCTAAAAAAGCATCGCTGCATAACCGCAAGCTGCGCGATTGTAAATTGCATTTTGGCGAGGGCCATGAGCGCCAGCAGGAAACAACTTTATTTATTACCGAAGGTGACTCAGCCAGCGGATCGATCACCAAATCGCGTGATGTAATGACCCAGGCTGTTTTCAGCTTAAAAGGTAAACCCCTAAACTGTTTTGGTCTCACCAAAAAGGTGGTTTACGAAAACGAGGAGTTTAATTTATTGCAGCACGCACTAAACATTGAAGACGGGCTGGACGATTTAAGATACAACAACATTGTAATAGCTACCGATGCCGATGTTGACGGTATGCACATCCGTTTGCTGCTCATGACTTTCTTTTTGCAGTTTTTCCCCGACCTGGTTAAAGCGGGCCATGTATTTATTCTGCAAACGCCTTTGTTCAGGGTGCGTAATAAAAAAGAAACGGTTTATTGTTATAGCGATGAAGAACGCCGCAATGCCATAGCCCGCTTAGGCACGAAACCGGAAATCACCCGATTTAAAGGTTTAGGCGAAATCTCACCCGATGAGTTTGGACTGTTTATTGGCAAAGATATCCGTCTTGATCCGGTTATATTAAAGGATGCCAACATCAAGGGCTTGCTGGAATATTATATGGGCAAAAACACCCCGACCCGCCAGCAGCACATTGTAAGTAACCTCCGGGTAGAAAAGGATGACGAAAGCGTAAATCCTCTATTGGCAGAAGATATAGAAAGCGTCAGTTTACCAGTGGCGGTATAACAACAAAAGGCATTTGAGAACCATCAAATGCCTTTTCTTTTATTAAGTTGAAAAAATAAATTTTGAAAGTCAGTGGATAAATCTCATATTTATAAAACCAATTTTACCGTAAATACTTGTGAAAAAGCTGATTGCTGCTACGATGCTCTCTATCTACCTGTTTAACATAGGTGGTCAGTTGGCAATGCACCAATATTTTTCGTACGTGGCCGACAAGTTTTTCAGCGAGCAAACCAGCAAAGGCCTATACAATGTAAATGACCTTACCGAAGTTGCACTACCGGTAAATATGCCCAACATCAGCGACTGGAAAGAGTACGAAAACATAAGCGGGCAAATTCAGTTTGGCGATGCCAGTTACAATTACGTAAAAATGAAAATAACCAGGCACACCTTATATCTGATGTGTGTGCCTAATTATAATACCACCCGTTTATTAAACCAAAATATTATAGGAGTTAAAGAGGTTAAACATGCTCCCGTGCCTAAAAAGGATCACGTTCCTTATAGTAAAACCACCTTATTAGGGAAGTTTAACTTTGCTTTTTATCAATTTGCATTTCATTCCTTTTCTAAAAACATACAAGTGAAAGATGCTCAACCGGCCCAACGGTTAGCCTGTAGCTATCGTTCTATTCCCGATCAGCCGCCACGGCATATTTGTTAATTTTTGATAGATGCTGGTACAACGATGGGTCTAAAACCCATCGTTATGGAAAAAGTCCCTTTGCCTTTGTTGATGTCGTCACCGACAAACCGCTGGGCCTATAATCCATACAAGCTTTACGTTACCTGTTGGTGACAACACTAACAGGTGTATAGTATAACGATGGGTTTTAAACCCATCGTTATGGAAAAGCTGCCAGCTAGTCCAATAATTATTAAATTTCATTTTTAATACAATTATCAGAGGCCTTTTTACATCTGCCTAAAAAACAAATGTTAAAGCGTAGTAATAATATTAATACCGTAAAAATATGCCACATATTAATTTACCCAAAGAATTTCCTGGTATCCGCAGCCTGTTTATGTTTCGGCCTGAAACAGCCGGACCATTGAATGATCTTGTACAAACTTTATTACACAACCCACACCCAAGCTTAAGTGCAGGAGAAAGAGAATTGATTGCTACCTATGTATCCCGCTTAAATACGTGCAAATATTGCTGCAACATACATGGCGCAATAGCCCAGCATCAGTTGGGCAACAATGCTGAAATTGTGAAACAAGTGTTGGACGATCCCGACTCCGCGCCTATCAGCAGCAAAATGAAAGCATTATTAAAAATTGCGGCGCATGTACAAAGCGGAGGTAAAAACGTAACCCCGGCCGATGTTGAGCTGGCCCGCAAAGAAGGCGCAACAGACATTGAAATACATGATACCGTATTAATTGCCGCTGCATTTTGCATGTACAATCGCTATGTTGACGGCTTAGCCACATGGCAGCCCGATGATGCCGCACTTTATGACAAAATGGGCGAACAGCGCGCACGCGAAGGATACTTAACCGCTCCCTTTAAAGTAAACCCAACACAGGAACTTGTTTAGCAAAGCCAATTAATTCAACATAACAAAACAACATGGCACATATAAAATTATTAAACGAAGAATTACCGGGCATAGTAGGTCTTTTAAACTATCGCCCTGAAACCGGCAAACCATTAACTGATTTGGCAGAAGTGCTGCTGCGAGGCCCTTCAAGTCTAAGCAGCGGTGAAAGGGAGATTATTGCAGCATCTGTTTCCTATTGGAATGGCTGCCATTTTTGTCATACCTCACACGCAGCAGCAGCTGCTGCTCACTTAAAATCGGGCTTAAGCCTTATTGACGATATTAAAGCAGGCTTGCCTCAAACCCCTGTTTCTGATAAATTACGGTCATTACTGCATATTGCACACCAGGTACAGCGCAATGGCAAAAACGTTACTGAAGAAGACGTAGCCGAAGCACGCAAATTTGGCGCAACAGATATAGAAATACATGATACTGTATTAATTGCCGCCGCATTTTGCATGTATAACCGATACGTTGACGGCCTGGGTACCTGGGCGCCGGGCCCCAATGAAGCCTATGCCGAAATGGGCGAACGCATGGCCCACGTAGGATACGGAAAATTTTAAACAGAACTGCGTTGCGTTGATTAAGGCAGGTTGACTAAATAATTTCGCCGATCTGCTGCTTAATTAACGCAATTCAACTTACTTAAAAAATATTGAACCAATAAATTGAAAAAGCTTATTGCTATAGCATTGCTGTTTATCCACCTTTTTAACATAGGTGGGCAACTTGCTTTTTATCAATATTTGGTTTTTAAAACTGATAGGTTTTTCAACGAACAGATAAACAAAAACCTTTATAGTGTTGACGATTTAACAGAAATAAAAATTCCCGTTAACCTCCCTCACGCGGCCGATTGGAAAGGATATATCAATTTAAATGGGGAGGTACGGTTTGCAAATGCCAGCTATAATTATGTAAAAATAAGGGTAACTCAAAAGGCCATCTACCTGATGTGTATTCCCAATTACAAAACAACCCACCTATCGGGGCAAAACATTATCTACGCCAAACAAATAAAGGATATTCCGGTAACCCGGAAAGAACACGTGCCTTTTGGCAAAATAATCCTAATGGACTATAATACTCCTGTCATCGATTATATGTTCAGCAATCCGCAGTTTGTGTTGCAGAAAAAAAAGCTAACGGATCAATCGCTTATCCCCAACACCTATCGCAGCGGCCCCGGCCAGCCTCCGGATATGATGGCAATGGTTTCTTAAATTAAATTTTCCTGCGTAAACGTACGGATGTTGTCGGCTATTAGTTGTCAAAAACAATTACCAGGCGGAAGACATCAGGCTATCCGCTATTTAATTTAACTAAACCCATATCTCTTTATAATTCGCAATCTATTTAAAAAATGTAATACCGGTACTTTCAAGAGAAGCCGGATTAAAAAATTTATAACAATGAACAGAAGAAAAATTACAAGGGCGACCGTGGTCCTCTTTGGATTTTTAACGATATACTCCTGCCAAAAATCGTCGCACCAGCAAATGGTTGACCTACTTGCTGAGTTAAATAAAAGGAATAACAGTTTTTCAAATCCGTTTAGCCCCGAAAGCAAAATGGCACATTGCGATTCACTGCTTAAAATACCAGGCAATGAACATAATATGAGGCTATTGAGCCTAAAGGCCTCACTTGCATTAAAGGTGGGCCAGGAGGAGCAATCTGTTAAAACCTACCGGGAACTGATAAAGAAAACAGACTTTATGAGCCTGGATGCCATGATGCCTGACGTTGGGATAGCCTATATGCGCCTGGGTGAACGTACCAATTGTATGCTCAACCATAATGGTTCTTCGTGTATTTTCCCAATCAAGGACGGCGGTATACATCTGCAAAAAACAGGGTCAACCAAAGCCATTGAAACCTACGAAACCATATTAACCAATCATCCGGATGACCTGGAATCTAAATGGCTGCTCAATATTGCCTTTATGACGCTGGGCGGTTACCCCAAAGATGTACCCAAACAATTTTTAATACCGGGTTTAGATGCCGACACCGCTTTTAAGGTAAAACCTTTTACAGATATGGCTGCCGATTTGGGCCTTAACATCAATGGCAAAGCCGGCGGTGTAATTATTGATGATTTTAATAACGATGGCTACCTGGATATTATTACCTCGGGCTGGGGCCTGGGCGACCCGATGCATTACTTTCAGAATAATAAAGACGGAACCTTTAGCGATTTAACCGAACAAAGCGGACTTAAGGGCATTACCGGTGGACTAAATATCCAGCAAACAGATTATAACAACGATGGCAATATGGACATTTTTGTTTTACGGGGCGCCTGGAACACAATGGGATTCGGCAATCAGCCAAGTTCGTTGCTGCGCAATAATGGCGATGGCACGTTTACCGATGTCACCATACAGAGCGGGTTATTGTTCCTGCATCCCACCCAGGCAGCTGTTTGGGCCGATTTTAATAATGATGGGTGGCTGGACGTATTTATAGGCACCGAAAATTCAGGCCGGATGGATATAGACGGAGAGCATACCTGCATGCTGTATCTTAACAACCACGACGGCACCTTTACCGAAGTTGCGCACAAGGCTCACTGCGATATCAAGTCGTATGTAAAAGGCGTAACGGCAGCCGATTATAATCACGATGGATGGCCCGATATATTTATCTCAACCTTTAACGGCAAAAAGTATTTGTTAAAAAACAAAGGCAAATCAGGGATGGGGGTTGATTTTGAAGATGTAACCGCCAAATCAGGAATTGATAAAAATACCAGGGGCACCTTTACAACCTGGTTTTTTGATTATAACAACGATGGCTGGCCCGATATTTTAGTAAGTGACTATCATTTCAACAAAAGCCTGGCTTATTATGCCGGAGCAGAAGGCATGGGCAAACCCGAGCCCAATGCCGGCAACGTTTACCTTTACCGAAACAATCACGATGGCACTTTTACCGATGTAACCAAAGAAACCGGGCTCAATAAAGTGGTGTACAGCATGGGCGGCAATTTTGGCGATATTGATAATGATGGCTATCCCGATATGTATTTCGGTACCGGTAACCCCGATTTTAAATCGCTGGTTCCTAACAAGCTATTTAAAAACATTGATGGTAAAAAATTTGCGGATGTTACCACCTCCTCGCGTACGGGCAATTTACAAAAAGGACACGGTGTGGCCCTCGCCGATTTAAGAAACACCGGCAATCAGGATATTTTCATTGAAATGGGCGGTGCCTATGTTGGCGATTCATATACCAGTTCGCTTTACGTTAACCCGGGCCAAAGCAATAACAATTTTATCAGCCTAAAGCTTGAAGGAGTAAAAGCCAACAGGGCCGCCATTGGCAGTAGCATTAAGGTAAGCTTTACCGAGAACGGCGTTAAGCGCAGTGTTTATAAAGATGTAAACTCCGGCGGCAGTTTCGGCTCATCTCCATTGCGGCAGGAACTGGGAATAGGGCAGGCAAAAATGATTGATGATATCGAGATCAGGTGGGCGGGCAGCAATACCACCCAACATTTTAAAAATGTTGCACCTAATCAGTTCTTATATATAACTGAGGGTAATAATACTGCCGAAATCATCCATCTGAAAAAACTAACCTTTAAACACAAAGCACAGGGGCCGATGTGTATGCCAATGGTTACGGCTTTAAAATAAAATAATTAAAAACACTCCGGTTTGTTGTAAACAGCTAAAAATGCGAGGCATCCGGATAAAAAGAAATTGATGTATGATAAACATAAAAAAAATCCCGGGTGCCATTGTTTTGTTTACGTGGATGGCGATAACCGTCTCCTGCCAAAACTCATCGCACCAGCAAATGATAGAAATACTTGCGCGATTGAATAAAAGAAATAACAGCCCATTAAATCCATTTAATCCGGAAGCAAAAGTTATTCAGTGCGATTCATTTCTTACAAAAATTCCCGGCAACAGCAATAACACCAGCGTGCTTACCGCCAAAGCTGCACTTTTACTCAAAGTGGGCCGTGAACAAGAAGCGGTTAAGATTTACGAAAGCCTTATTAAACGAACAGATTTAATGTCGGTTGATGCTATGATGCCAGATATTGGCCTGGCTTATATGCGTTTGGGCGAGCGCAGCAATTGCATGCTGAACCATAATGGGGAATCGTGCATCTTTCCAATAAAAGATGGTGGCGTGCACCTGCTCAAAACAGGTTCAACAAAGGCTATTGAAACTTATGAATCGGTTTTAAAAAGCCATCCGGACGATCTGAGCTCGCGCTGGCTCCTAAACATTGCATTTATGACTTTAGGTGGTTATCCCAAAGATGTGCCCAAAGAGTACTTAATTCCCGGCCTGGATGCAGACACGGCCTTTAAGGTGAAACCATTTAATGATATGGCTGCCGATTTAGGCTTAAATATCAATGGCCGGGCCGGAGGCGTAATTGTGGATGATTTTAATAATGATGGTTACCTGGATATTGTGACCTCCGGCTGGGGATTGGATGATGCCATGCACTATTTTCAAAATAATAAAGACGGCACCTTCAGCGACATGACGGAACACAGCGGACTAAAGGGTATTACCGGTGGCCTGAATATTCAACAAACCGATTACAACAACGATGGCAATACCGACATATTTGTATTGCGGGGCGCCTGGAACCAGCAGGGGTTTGGTAACCAGCCCAGCTCGCTGCTGAGGAATAATGGCGACGGTACTTTTACCGACGTAACCATACCCAGCGGCTTACTCTTTTATCATCCTACCCAAACGGCAGTATGGGCCGATTTTAATAATGATGGCTGGCTCGATGTATTTATTGGTGCCGAAAACACCGGCGGGTCAGACACTAGCGGAGTGCATACTTGTATGCTTTATATTAATAATCATGATGGCACTTTTACCAACGTGGCCGAAAGTGCTCACTGTAATATCACATCATTTGTAAAAGGGGTGGCATCGGCCGATTTTAATAACGATGGCTGGCCCGATATATTTATATCAACCCTTGATGGTAAGAAGCATTTATTAAAAAACCTGGGCAAACCGGGAGTGAATGTTGATTTTGAAGATGTTACTGAACAATCGGGAATTGCTAAAAATAAGCGCGGCACCTTTGCCACCTGGTTTTATGATTATAATAATGATGGCTGGCCCGACATTATGGTGAGTGATTACGATTACAGAATTAACAGCTTAGGATACTATGCCGCTGCTAAAGCCATTGGAAAGCCAATTGATGGTGCCGGCAATATTTACCTTTACCGCAACAATCACGATGGCACTTTTACCGATGTAACCAAAGAAACAGGACTCGACAAGGTGGTTTATAGTATGGGCGCCAATTTTGGCGATATTGATAATGACGGCTACCTGGATATGTATTTTGGAACAGGCAATCCCGATTTCAGATCACTCATACCTAATAAGCTGTTTAAAAACATGGGCGGCAAAACATTTGCCGATGTTACCATATCATCGCGCGCGGGCAATTTGCAAAAAGGGCATGGTGTAGCCTTTGCCGATTTCAGAAATGATGGCAATCAGGATATTTTTATTGAAATGGGTGGTGCATTCAGAGGTGATTCATACACCAGCTCGCTATACGTTAACCCTGGCCAAAGCAACAACAACTTTATCAGCTTAAAGCTTCAGGGAGTAAAAGCCAACAGGGCGGCAATTGGCAGCCGCATTAAGGTAAGCTTTACCGAAAATGGTGTTAAACGCAGTGTTTATAAAGATGTAAACTCGGGCGGCAGTTTTGGCTCATCGCCATTGCGACAAGAACTGGGAATAGGCCAGGCAAAATTGATTGATGATATCGAGATCAGATGGGCCGGTAGCAATACGATTCAACACTTCAAAAATGTTGTGCCCAATCAGTTTTTACAAATAACCGAGGGTGATAATAAACCGGAAGTTATACACCTGAAAAAACTAATCTTTAAACACAAGGCTCAGTCATCTATGGGCATGCCGATGGTTACAGCGTCAAACTAAAATAGGGAATCAACACATTGAATGAAAATAAGATAAAGAAACAATCATCAGTTTTTATTGTTAAAATAATATGCTACATTTATAATGTCTATAACCATTAAACCACAAAAAAATGAAACGAATTTTGTTAATATGCTCCTTAGTGATCGGAATAGCAGTAGCAGGCCACGCGCAAACTACTTCTACAAGTGATCCTGTTCAAAAAGCTAAAGGATTACAAAAACAATTAAAGCTGACTGATGCACAAACCGCTAAAGTATCGACCATTTATCAGGAATCGGCGGATAAGTTTGCGAAAATCAAAACCAAAGACAATGGAAATACTGACAAAATGTTAGCTGACGTTGGACCGCTCAGAACATCAACCATAAAAAAAATAAAGGCAATATTAACGCCCGATCAGGCTACGAAATATGACAAGCTTGTAACCGACTCCAAAAACTCAACGCTAAACGGCGGCTGGAGTGACGGCTGGAGCTCAGCAGCAGCTAAATAACCTAACAGAAAAATGTTTAAAAAGAAAAGAGCGGTTAAATAACCGCTCTTTTCTTTTTAGCCTATGATGATGTAATTTTATTGCACCCGCACGTATTTCTCGATAATCACTCTGTCGATATTTTCCTTTTCAACTTTCTCCAATCCTTTTTGAATAAGGGTATCACCTTTAAGTCTAATGGTAAAATCAAACGATTTGCCTTCCCAGTTTTTGTCTTTATAATAATCCAGGTGTTCGGTGTATTTATCCCCGTATAAAGTATAGGAACCTCCTCCTGCATCAAAATTATTGGATGAATCTTTCGCCGTATTTACACTATGCACCAAAAATGCAAAATGGGTTTGGTTAATGATCTTTATCATGCGCAGATTTTTGGTATAATCGGTAACGGCGCTTACACCCTTTGTGATTTCGGTATGGGTTAGCAATTGCCAGGTTCCGGCAATGGGGCTATCAGGTTTGGCCTTATACTCGCAGGCCGAAAGTAAACAAGCAATTACTAATGTTGTGGTGAGAACAATTGATTTCATGTAATAATTTGGTTTATAATTCAATAACAATAATAGTAAAAAATCTCCGTGCTAATATTGCGACGCCTAAACAATAACCAATCAATTGCCTGATTCAACGGCTAATTTGCCTAACTCACCTTTTTTATGGTGGTTTACCATGCTGGCTTTGGGTATATTTGATATACAAACTAAAGCCAATGAACATTTCGAAAAAAAGGATACTCACAACAGTTATTGTTTTGCTTGTCGTTTTAGCAGGCATCCAATTTATACATCCTGCTATAAACAACCCTCCGGTTAATGCCGATTTGCAGGCGCCTAACGAGATTAAAAATATTATTACCCGGGCCTGTTATGACTGCCACTCCAACGAAACCAACCTGCGTTGGTTTGATCAGATTGCACCCGCCTACTGGCTGGTAGCCGGCCACGTACGCGAGGGCCGCAAGGCGCTCAATTTTTCTGATTGGCAGCATATGCCCGTGGCAGCCCAACAGGCAAAAATGTGGGAAATTGTAAACCAGATAGCCGAGGGCGCTATGCCTGTTCCAAGTTATGCATCGGTACATACTTCGGCTAAAATATCAGCTGCCGATTTAGCGGTGCTTAAAAACTATGTATCAGGCTTTGTAAAAAACAAACCTGCCGATACAGCCCCAATTAATGCTACTGAAAAGCAATTTGATCAATGGCACAAAGGTTCAGTTATACCTAGCAACTTACCTGTTGCCGCCAACGGCGTTGCTTATATACCCGATTATAAAAACTGGCAGGCCATAAGTACCACCGAACGTTTTGATAACGGCACCATGCGGGTAATTTTTGGTAACGATATTGCTGTTAAGGCCATTAAAGAAAATAATATTCACCCATGGCCAAACGGAACCACATTTGCAAAAGCCGATTGGAAACAACTACTGGACAATAATGACAACGTACGTACCGGCGAGTTTGTGCAGGTAGAGTATATGATAAAAGATGCCCAAAAATACGCTGCTACCAAAGGCTGGGGATGGGCACGGTTTAAAACGGCTAAGATGACTCCATATGGTGGTAAAAACGCAATGTTTACTACTGAATGTGTTAACTGCCATCGCCCTTTAAAAAATGAAGACTTTGTATTTACCCAGCCCGTTAAACAATAACAACATCAATCATGAAAGCAATCATCAATATAGTGGCCGCCTCATTGTTGCTATTAACAGCCTGCAACAATAACACCAATACCGCCAACCTGTTTAACGAAAAGGCCGCCATACCGGCATGGTATAAATTCAGCCAAAAAGGATTAAAGGTAATCGCCTCGTTCATCAACAAAAAGCAGCACACCATGTCAACTTTATATGGAAATGAACAAGCGCTGAAAGCAACACAGTCTGGCAGTAATAAAGTATCGGGAGAAGAATTAACCCTAGTTACCTGGAACCAGCAGGATGACGATCATTGGTTCGGCGCAAAAATCCCGTCCGATTTAAAGTCAATTGAAGTGGTAAAAACTATTCCGGCAGGCCAAAATAGTATTGCTATAACTTACAGTTGTTATGAAGGCAAAGCGCTTACTTTAAGTACCGACACAGCGCATAACCAGGAAAGGGTAAAATATATTTTCGAGCAGAAACCATCCATATTGCCCTGAATTTTGAGTAGGATTTAAAATTTATCTGTTTGTATTTTATTGGTCGGGAAGACGGTATTTTTCCCTGTAATCCTTTACTGCCTTTTGCATTGCTATTTTGCACAGGCCTTTAAACAATTGTGTAAAGCGATAAATTATTTTAATCTGCAATGGAAAAATAATCACCTCTTTGTTTGCGGCAACGCCTTTTAAAATTTCATCAATGGCTTTTTCAACACTGATGCCGTTTGCAACCAGTTTAATAGCATAATTATTCCATTGTTTATTGGCATTGGGGTTTATAGCATTTGTACCGATAGCAGTACGTATAAAACCCGGACAAACTACACTGGCTTTAATGCCCAGCTTTTTTGCTTCGAGCCGCAAAATTTGGGTATAGTTTACTACGGCATGTTTAGTAACACTATAAGGAGCCATCAATCCCAGGTGATCAATCAACCCCGCAGCTGACGCTATATTTACAATTTGCCCGGAGCCCTGTTTTAACATTTGCCGGTATGCTATTTGCGAGCCGTTTAGTACACCGTAAAAATTTACATCAATAGCCTTTATCCATTGTGCTAAACTAATGTCGCGTATCTCGCCACTTACCGCAATGCCAGCGTTGTTGAATATTAAATCAAGCCGTCCATATTGGTTTATGATTTCCGCAATAACATTTTCAAATTCAGCAGCTATCGTTACATCAAGCTTTTGGGCAATTACTTTATCATTTACTGCTATGGATGCTGTTTCAGTGGCTTTTGCCAAATCAATATCGGTACAAAAAACGATTGCACCTTCTACGGCAAGCTGCAAGCACAGTCCCCTGCCTATTCCCGAGCCGCCACCGGTTACTAATACAACTTTATTATTAAAATAATTACCGTACATATAAAAATCGGATGAAAATAGCGAATAAAATAAATTATAGACAAAAGCCTCTTCGAATTTATATCCCCGCAATTTTAAATCAGTGCATTTATCCCCAAACCAATCATTTGGCAATAGCCATTCTTTATACCTGAACCTCAGCAGGCTATATTAAGTTTGCAATTATATTTGGCGGTTTGTCTCCACATTAGGTATTTTGCAATCAACTTAAACATTAGTCATGATAAAAAAAACCCTAATTTACTTAACACTATTAACCCCGTTTACGGCATTTGCACAAAACGATGCACCTGTTTCAAAAAAATTTTACAAGGATGCCAGCGCAGTTCCTGGAGTCTTGATTTTAAATGACCAGGTAAACATTATAGCTGTACAGGCTGGGAAAAAGAATGCAGACGTGATGGCAGTAAACGATCACATGGAAACTTTATGGACAACGCCATTAACCGGCTCTGGCGTTACAATAGAAAAATTTAAAGACAAAATAGTTGCTATTACAACTGATGATGAAGCAAAAGATGTAGCGGTTACTAACGCATTTATCCTGGATCCTAAAACCGGGAAAGTGTTGCTCGAAAAAAAACTATTTGAAATAAAAAAAGACTATTTGATTGAAAAACATATATTCACCGGTGAGGGTAAGTACCTAAAAATATCATTGAGAGAAACCGGGTTCAAGAATACACTTCACATAGCTACCGTGTTTTCAAACCCATATAAATCAATGAATGAAACCAGGGATATAACCGTTATGGAATATGACGACCAGTTGAACGCTAAACAATATAAGATTGATTTGCACGAGGGCACACTGGAAAATATAACCACCGATATAAATGGCAATTTCATAGTATCATGGCTCAATCAAAATCATTTGGAAATTGTTAAATACGGCACCGGCAGCAATACTGCTATTGCCAATATAAAAGCTGATGTACCTTATGAAGCCGACAAAAACTATGATCCTTTCCATTCGCTCTACTTCATTTCATCCACTACTAACGCCAGCACCATGTATTGTGCAGCGATCTTCGACAATCAGGATAGCAAAACAGAGCTTTCTATCGGTAAATTTGACTTTGCTACCGGCAAAACCAACTTTACCGAAGAGGTATTTACCAGCGACCATTTAAAAAGCTTGCGGAAAGCGTTTGTACCTGTAAACAAAAAGATGGATGCCCCAACATTTGAGAAAAAAGGATTGGATATTAGGTCTGTTACAGAAGCAGGCGATAAATTAGTAGTTTCGCTATCTGCCCTGATATCTATTCAATCCCCAAATGAAGCCCCATGGAAGAACGAAACTTCATTTCTACTAAATATTTATGATACTAATATCAACCTAAAAGCGCAACAGTTTTTACCAGTGGTCTACTATGTGCCTGTAACAACATTACCAACCGAATACCATTATAATGATGGAAAGTTATATGTTATATGTAATGATAAAACCGGGGCTACAAAATTAAAAGCTGTTTATGGCGTACTTAATCTTCAAAGCGGCCAATGGGAAAAGTTAGACTGGTTGTCAAAAAAAGACCTCGATGGTGCTGATGTGGGGCTAAGTAATTCTACCATGTGGTTTAAAAACAGCTTTATTTTGCCTTATGGCGATCTTAAAATTTTATGGGGCACTAAAGAAGAAGATATTAAACTTCAGCAAAACACGCTTTAATAATCAAATTCATATAAAGGGAAAAGAGGCTGTCTCATATGTAAGATGGAGGCTCTGAGAACCGTCTATACGAACCACTTATTCGAATAAATCAAAGAAAAGGAGGCTGTTTTCATACTTATGAGACAGCCTCTTTTGGATTATTAAATAAAAAGGCCACTGTTAAATACATTGCCCGGCATTAACCAGCAACCTTAAAGCGCTCTGTATAGAAAAAATTGTGCTACCTGCTTTTATCAAATCAATGTCATCTCCTTGCTATTAATTGGCATATCGGAAAAAACCGATATATCTTTGCTTTATGGATAATGTTGAGATTTTTAAGGCTTTGTCTAACAAAACCCGGCTTCAGATATTAGCTTGGCTCAAAAACCCGGAGGAAAGCTTTCCCGAACAAGAGGTATATGGCTATGGCGTTTGCGTTGGCCAGATACAGCTTAAAACGGGGCTCACTCAGTCAACCGTATCCGAATATTTGAGCAGTTTGCAACGTGCCGGCCTGGTTATTTCAACCCGTAAGGGGCAATGGACCTATTATAAACGAAATGAAGAAACGTTTGCGGCACTAGGTCAAATCATCCAATCAGAAATATAAAATAACAAAAACATATGAATACAGATAGTTTATTCAGGCCGTTTAGCCTCAAATCATTAAATATAAAGAACCGCGTTGTTATGGCTCCCATGACACGGTCATTTTCGCCAAACGGAATTCCGACTGCTGATGTAGCTGCTTATTACCGCAAACGCGCCGAGGGCGAAGTAGGATTGATACTATCGGAAGGTACCGTGATTAATCGTGTCTCATCTTCAAACGATGCTAATATTCCTCATTTCTATGGAAAACCGGCACTAGCGGGCTGGCAAAACGTGATTAATGGTGTGCATGCTGCCGGTGGAGCAATGGCACCTCAAATATGGCACATGGGCGTTATGAACAATCATCACTCGGGTTGGCTGCCCGCCGAACCATTTGAAGGGCCATCCGGCTTGAACAAACCGAGCTTTAACAATGGTAAGACTATGACTGACGCCGACATTGCCGATACAATTACTGCATTTGGCCGTGCCGCTGCCGACGCCAAAAGATTAGGTTTTGATTGTGTTGAAATACATGGTGCACATGGTTATTTGATTGATCAGTTTTTTTGGGATGGCACTAACGAACGCACAGATAATTATGGAGGCAAAACCCTTGCCGAACGTAGCCGGTTTGCTACCGAAGTAATTAAAGAAGTTCGCAAACAGGTAGGCGAAGACTTTGCAGTTATTATCCGTTTGTCGCAATGGAAACCAGCCGATTACAACAATAAATTGGCAAAAACACCCCAGGAAATGGAAGAATGGTTAAATCCGCTGGCTGATGCGGGGGCTGATATTTTCCATTGTTCGCAACGCCGTTTCTGGGACCCGGAGTTTGAAGGATCCGAGCTTAACTTCGCCGGCTGGGCCAAAAAGCTTACCGGTAAAGCAACCATTACCGTTGGTTCAGTGGGATTGAGCGGCGAATTTCTGGCAGCTTTTGCTGGTGAAAGTTCAGAACCCAGCTCTTTGGACGAATTATTGCGCCGGTTGGACAATAACGAATTTGACCTGGTTGCCGTTGGCCGACCACTGTTGGCAGATCCTAATTGGGTGAAAAAAATTCACGAGGACCGTACCACTGAATTAAAAGGGTTCAGCAAAGCTGCTTTAGCTCAACTTGTTTTAGAATAATATTTAAAGAGTTACCCCCATCAATAGCAATGGTCAAAGACTAAACATCTTTGACCATTTTTTTGTATTGGCAATCATTATTAAAGTGATCGCCAAATCATTGCTACGTTCAGCGCTCTATTGCGGCGTTTATTGTTCTTCCATATCAACAACCTCATACGCATTTTGTCCGTTTGCGAAAACAGGCTGGTAATAGGTGTTATTATAAACCATGTATTTATTACCATTGATGGTTGCTTCCTGCGCGCCATCGGGCAAATTATTTACTACTGCGCCAACAGGTGGGGCAACCACAACATAGCTGCCGCTGTTTTGAGTATAATAATCGCCACCATAATAATAGTAAGTGACATTTGAAACAGGCACAGTGCTATAGCCTGATGGTAAAATCGTTATAGTAGCGCCAACAGGTGCCGGCACAACCGTATAGCCGCCCGACGCAGGTGCATAATATACCCCGTTAGCATAATGATACTGCTGATTGTTTATAGCAATTACTATAGCCGTAGTAGCCAATGCAGCAACGAAAAAGCCTACCGGGTGCCAGGCCGGCCCCCAACGGTACGGTGTATAAGGGTGATATCGATAAGTGTAAACCGGTCTCCTCCTGATGTATACGGGGCGTGCTGGTCTGTAAACCGGAGGTCTGTATGCAGGTGGCCTATGGTGTACAGGTGGCCGTGGGTGCGCTACTACCGGCGGACGTGGATGTGTAACCGGTGGTCGCGGATGCGTAACAGGCGGCCTCGGATGTGTTACAGGCGGCTTGTGCCCGTTGTTAGGTGGCCTATGACCATTTGCTGGCGGCCTATGATTATTAGCTGGCGGGCGGGGATTACTTACCGGCGGCTTATGATTATTTGATGGTGGACGCTGATTGTTTGCCGGTGGTTTGTGATTATTGGCAGGTGGACGCTGATTATTAGACGGAGGTCGCTGGGCTGGCCTGGCAGACCTGTCCTGCTGTATAAAACCAGCATACACAGGGTCAAAAATCAAAATAAAAGTGGCGGCAAATAAGCATACCGTAAGCAGTTTTAGATAAGGCTTTTTCATAAATTTTAGCTAAATGAATTGTGGTTGTGTTTTAAACAAAATTTTATTGCCTAAATCAACAGTAAATAATTGGGGAGGGTGGTAATACGGTGTTGTTGATACAGCACTGTTTACTATAAATATCGTTAAGATTATTAATAAATCGGGCAGATAAATAAATAATTACTGCATATAAATTATAGTTGCAAACAACTAGCATTATATAACAACTACGTTTTCGTAACTTAGCTGCTCCTTCTTTAGGGTACATATGCTGCTTATGTCCACACCAACAAAACAACCAGTCGCCGAAAAAGAGAACCTGCATTCCCGTAATGCGCATCGCAATGGGTATGATTTTGAACAACTGATAAAAAGTACACCTCAGCTTCGCCCTTTTGTTAAACCGAATCAATATAATATTGAATCTATCAATTTTAGCGATGCTGAAGCCGTTAAAATGTTGAACAAAAGTTTGCTGAAGCAATATTATAATATCAGCGATTGGGATATTCCGGAAGGATATCTTTGTCCGCCAATACCCGGCCGGGCCGATTATATTCACTACGTAGCTGATCTATTGAGCGAAACCGATAATGGCAATATTCCTACGGGCAAAAAAATAAAGATCCTTGATATTGGCATGGGTGCTAATTGTATTTATCCTATTATAGGTAGCACAACGTACGACTGGCATTTTGTGGGAACTGATATCGACCCTATCGCCATACGATCTGCAATGGATATCATTGCAGCCAACAAGCAGTTAAAAGATCATATTTTACTAAGGCAGCAAACCAATAAGCATAATATTTTTAAGGGCATACTTTTAAATGGCGAAGGTTTTGACGCTACTATTTGCAATCCACCCTTTCATACCTCCGCGCTGGAGGCGCAGCTGGCAACAGTTAACAAGTGGACTAAATTAAAAACCAGCGCCCAGGCAACCACTCAAAATTTTGGTGGGCAAAAAAAGGAGTTATGGTATCCAGGTGGCGAAGCTGCTTTTATAAAATTGACCATTGAGCAGAGTGCTTTGGTAGCCAAACAATGTTTATGGTTTACTACGCTGGTATCAAAGAAAGATACCCTGCCGGGAGTTTACAAGGCTTTGAAAAAAGTAGCCGCAGTTGATATAAGAACTATAGGCATGTCGCAGGGTCAAAAAACAAGCCGCATAGTTGCGTGGACATTTTTAAACGAAGCGGAACGGGCCGAATGGGCCGATATGTGGTGGCATAAAAAATGAGTACAACCCAATTGGCTAACATGAGCCATTGGGTTTGATGATTTTAGCACCATTTTGAAAATACAATTTGCAGGGGCTTACTTAAATATTTAGTTTTGAGTTTATGGTGAAAACCAACCGGCAGCGCACCACAAAAACATCGGACAAAGCACCAAAAGCTGCAGACGAAACTAAACTAACAGACGGGAAGGAGGCACCAAAAGCCAAAAGATCCCGTCCTAAAGTTAGCAGCACAAAAGAATCCGAAAGTAGTAAAGCCACCCCCGAAAAAATAGAGGAGTCATCGCAAACGCCTTCAGCCCAAATTGAAATGGAAGTACATCATCACCCGCAACTTGACCATAGTCCCAAGCCCTGGAAAGAATACCTGCTGGAAGGTTTAATGATATTTATTGCTGTAATGATGGGCTTCATTGCCGAAAATGTTAGAGAGGCCATTACCAATCATCAACACGTAAAGGAGCTTACTTCGCAGCTTGTTCAGGATCTTAAGACGGATACCACTCAGTTAAATGAGATCTATCAATTTGAAACTGGTATTTTAAAAACCACCGATACTTTAATCAACCTCTTGCAACCGCCCTTAAAAAATGAGGATATAGGTCACATTCAAAGACTTGTTGCTAATTCGCATAGTATTCCCCTTTTCCATCCATCAGCAGGTGCTATTTTTGCTATTAAGAATGAACTCCACCTAAAGCAATTTTCAAGTTCAAAAATAATAAGCTACATAGCATCATATGAAAGGCATACCGAGTTGTTGCATACCGCTCAGGATGTTGCACTTCAATATCAAAGAAGCTATGTCGATCCGTTTTTACTGAAACATTTTACCGCAGCCAATCTGAGCGCAGCTTTTAGCGGTGGCAAACTCGAAAAACCTGAGATGCGGAATTTATCGCAGGAAGACATTATCCAATTAGGCGTGGATATGGTACTCATAAGAGTTGTTAACGACGAACTGCTACGCGATAACAGAAAGACAAAAAATGACGTTACCGCGTTGCTGCAATATGTAAAAGAAAGGTATCAGCCCGATGAGGAATAAACTAAAAAAAATAAATTAACACCGTCTGCATAAAATCTATCCCGATGAAATATATAACAGCCTTAATTCTGATACTGTTTCTGGCCGGAAAAAGCAGTGCGCAAACGGCTGTACAAGACAGTATCGCGCTCGAACACACAACCCATGCTATCCGCGATGCATTTGGCCGCGGCGATGTTGATGCTATAGTGGCCCTGCATCATCCTGGTGTCATAAAATATTTCGGTGGTGATAATGTAGTTATTGGTCGTGCCGGTTTAACAAAAGGATTAACAGAAATGTTTAAGGTTTCAAAACTGGAGTTTGTAGAAAATCATATTGAAAGTACTGCATTTAACGGGTCAACTGCATTTCAATCTGTAATTTTCACTATTAAGGTAATCCCGAAAAATGGAGACGAGCCAACTTACGTGCATGGCCGGTCAATGGTAATTTATGTTCGTTATAAGGATAGCCCTTATGGCTGGGTATCTATCAGAGAGATGACGCAAGCAGCCCCGGCCGAAAAATAATTTATCAAGCAAGATGCCTTTTAGCTTATATCATTAAGGTATATTATGAAAGAATAATTCATTTCGTCTTTTCTACCCGGACGGAATGAATTATTCTTTTGGTAATAGCTTTACACTTATTAAAGTAACCAAAAAACTGGTTAGTAAAAAAATCAGGATTATCGAAATCATAAAAAAGGAAACGTCAATAATACAGTTAATATTGTAAAGTTAAAATAAACATTACAAAAAATTAACATTTATTGCGCTTCAATGCCCCCTGCTCTAAAACAATCCTAGTTGCCCGTCATCATCTATATCTATATCATCAGGATTGGTTATTTCAAAATCAACTGATTTTGAGGCTGATTCGGCAGCCGGTTTACCACCCTCATTATTTTTTTCTTCTGTTTCGTCCGTT
>Ga0206982_1161_pt1 | contig 20670 bp, 16 predicted proteins | sample Alteio_BWMinCont_18_FD_153493 | JGI IMG/M metagenome (GOLD analysis project Ga0206982, IMG submission 153493) | Enriched cells from forest soil in Barre Woods Harvard Forest LTER site, Petersham, Massachusetts, United States -... | ecosystem: Environmental > Terrestrial > Soil > Temperate forest >... | reverse complement strand
ACTCGGAAACACGAATGGTGCCGAACCTAAATGCCAACATTGGTATTCGCTACAGACACGATTGGCGTGATGAAATGGGGATGAATGTAGAATTGGGATATCGGACAAATCAATATTGGGATGCTATTGCTGGCCAACCTGAGCTCTTTGGGGTTTTGGGTAGTAGTGTACCAACCGATTTTGGTTTAAACGGTGCTTATCTTGAGCTTTCGGTGAAGATCTAATAATGACATTATCCGCACGCGATCAATGCGAGAAAATTGAGGCCTTAGACCTATCCATGGTGATCCGTAAAATGGAAACCTTGGGTTGGCAGCGGGCGCAAGCCATGCGTTTGGCGCGTGCGTATAAAAATTATTTGATTATCATTGCCAAATATGGAGCGCAATATCCTCATTTGCCGCCTTCCAAAGAGATTGATGAATTTTGGCACAATCACATCCTCGATACCCAACGCTATGCCAAAGATTGTGAAGCTATATTCGGTCGGTTTCTACATCATGATCCTTATGTGGGTTTTGCGGGTGAAGATGGAGCTAAAGGTGAGGGTACAGCTGAAGACCAAGGTGCTTCGGCTGCTTCTTCTGTGGCGAAAAATTTTGCAACATTACAAGAACTGCATAAAAAAGAATTTGGTGATTATATTTATAAAATTAGAAAATTTAGCATTTTTAATTATTTTAAATGATTGCATATAACTGACAATTACGCGATTGACATATGATGGGGAGGGAACAAATGGCCCGGTACACAGAAGCACAAATTCGAGCTTTTATGCAAGGTGAAATGCGTGATTTTGTTTTTTGGCGTGGTATTAAAAAGATTTTAGATAAAGAAATTAAGGAACGCGCAAAACGCGCAAGGCATGCAGTGAGTGCCGCGGTATTTGCAGATGATGCGGGTGATGGTTCGGGTGGCAGTGGTAGTGATGGTCGCGATGTGCTCATGTCGCCACCTGTCGCGCGTTCACAGCCGCGTCGTTATGATGATCTTTGGTTGCAGGGTATATGGGGAGAATATCGACAGCTAAAAGAACTGGCGGAGACTGTGCAACCCATAGATTTTTCAGATGCAGAATTAGAGGAACGTCGACGTGCTGCAAAAAATGCATTTCAAGAATGCCCGGAACCCAGGTTTGAAAGTAAAGCAAATGCGCTCAATATTGTATTACGTTATTTGCTTGCAGCCATTGAAAATGGTGATCCCATTGCAGTAGAAAATATTCTGGGTTATTACGGTCCTTATATCGATTTAAATCAGCAGGTGGCGGATATCGATTTTGAGTATTATGCGGCATTGCCAGATAATTTTTTAACATTTGTGGTGCGGGTTTGTCATCTTGCAGCGGAAAAAAATTATTTTAAAATCATGCGCAGCTTGTTGTTGGGTAATGAGCGTATCGATGTGAACGCGACTGATGCAGATGGGTACACTTTGTTACATCGTATCATCCAATCAGACCAGATCCCTGCATATGTATCAGGGAAAATTCCGCATCAAAAATTCAGTGATAGAAAAAAATACTGGGTCCAAATATTATTGGATATTAAGGGACGCAATTCTAATCAGGTGGCAGATGAAGGAGACGAAGATGATGTCATTGTGAATGCATTGGATATTGAACGGGCGACGCCAGAGAATGTGACGCCATGTGAATTGGCTGTCACATATCAAGAATGGGGTGTGGCGCGGTTGTTGATTGCTACAGGTTGTGGTGTTTCGCCAACCATGGTTGCGCTTATTCGGAGCAATGTGAATGATGCGAGTGAGCAATGTATGCGTGTGGTATCAGCGCTCGAACACCGTTTGACGGAACAATTGAGAATTACGCCGCCTGGAATATTGCGATCAGATGCAATGGATGCAATGGATGCAATGATAGCCAGTGTCGTGGCGCATGCGGAACCATTATTTCCACCTTTGGTACCGCCGCGTGAGCGAGAGGCTACAGCAGCTACGGCTGTAGTTGCAAGTTCTTCAGCAGCTACGCCTGTAGTTGCAAGTTCTTCAGCAACTACGGGCATAATCACGTATAACTATCAGTCTTCTTATGGGCGGCGTTTGCCACCATTACCCCCATTGATAGGTATAACATCTTTAAGTTTAAGTTCTGGTTCTGGTTCTGGTTCTGGTTCTGGCTCCGGTTCTAGTTCTAGTTCTAATTCTGGTTCGGATATGACAACGGCACAATTATATTCAGGCAGAACAGCGGGCCGCCGCATGAATGGAAATGGTGGCGGTGATAGTCCATTATAATTTTTTATATCTTTATAAGAAATATGACTTTGTTTTTTCCTGAAAAGGGCTGATATACTGATAAGTATGGCGTATTGTCAGTTGAGCCTTTTTTATTGGTAAGGAGTATGTATGCCTTTTTCCCCGCAATGTAAGTCTGACATTGAGTACTATGTGAGCCAACAAGTCTCATGTTTGTCGATTACTTTGCAGAATGAAAAATTAGTACGTCATGTCTTGATGGCATTACCGAACTCGCGTGTGTTCAAAAAAAAAGCTAATAAAAAAGAATACTTAAAAATTCAAGAAGTTATTGAATCATTGCGTGAACTTTTTGCAGCAGAAACTCGTACGCTTTTGCCCTCCAATGTCTTGGAATGGAAGCGACTTGCTCGAGATCAAGCGGATTTAGATTGGGCGGGTGCAGCTTATATCACAGATGAAACCACTGATGATAACGAAGATAAAAAGAAAAAACGAAAATTGATCCCTGCCTTCAAGCCGGTTTCCCGCCCGGACCCTACAGCCCCCACAGCTACGCTACAAGAACAATTATTGGAAGTGAATGAAGAATTTAATCGTGTGGTTTCATCGCGCTTGGCTTATGAAGCAGAACGGATCAAAGTGTTAGTGTCAGATCCAGCCGCATTTGCAGTTTATCTGACAGAAAGAGAAGCATTTCAAAAAATTGCCACAAGCAATCAAGCTGAATTTGCACGTGTGCAAGCCAGTCGGCCATCGATTAATCCATTGCTGAAAGAGTTAATGCTGCAGGGCCTGCTGCCTGATGTGCCACTGGAAGAATTAAGAATGCTTAAATTTGAAGTATTAGATCGTGTTGATAGGCAGGGTAGAAAAATACTAGAAGTATTGAATGTGGCGCTACTTGAAGATCGTTTAGAAAATTTTTATATCAGAGAGTATGTCCATCGCGGGTTGCTCGCACCGCAACATGTAGCCAGTTTACAAATGACGCCCCTCCATTTGAATATATTAACAACCGAGAATATTTATCAGTTGATCACACATGAACCGTCTTTATTAACGGTTAAAATGGCACTTAAGTTCCAGAAAGATCATCTGAAGGCCATATCTGATCCTGATATTTATAATTTGATAAAGATGACACCGCAGCGATTGTCGATTAGAACATTATGCGCATTGCAGTCTCGAACGGATTTTTTGAAAATGCCAAACATTTATCGCGCGGTTCAAGATGGTTTTTTACTTGCAGAGCAGTTATTGACTATGTCGTCACTCCAGGCCCAACAATATGGTGCAACGGCTGAGGAACAATGGGCCATACAAACAGAATCAGCCGCAAGAATGCAGCAAATCATACAATTACATAAAAGAAGATCTTGGCCTGCAACCCAGCGGGAACAAGCAGACCGCGCGGATAGAGAAAGTGATAGTTCCACCGCCGTTGCAGCGCCTGTTATCACAACAGCGCGATATAGCCGCGGTGGTTCGACATCACCGACAGCGGCGACAGCACGAAGATCTGTTTCGCCTACGGGCTCAGATGGTTCAGGTGTTGATAGCCTGCCCCCCATCAATCAAAAGCGGATGACAAATCAATAGCAACTATTGAGAGACAGAATGTCTTCTTGCTTTCCTGAAACCACCAGCAATATCTCTTTTGACTGTTGCTGTCCCACTAGCACCAGCACCACGCGCAGTATAATGACGATAGCCAGGGCATGTAGTGGGCGCTAATGTATCATGTCCTATACGATCCCGTCGTTTATGTGGGAGTGTTGCATAAGATTCATGTTTTAACGTCTTAAATTGTGCAGCCCGATCGCGCAATGACCATTTTTTCTTTGGGGCTAATGTCGCCATGTTTGCCGATACAGATCCTTCTTCTGTAGGGATCCTTTTCTTCAATAAGGTGTCCGCCGCTTTTGTATCTACAGATAGCTCATTTTTGACATTGAGATTACGTCTTGCTTCAACCGCCTCAAGTCCAGCTGCGACTGCGATTGTAAAGCAATGCAATTGTTCAGGCTCGAGGACATCTTCGGCGGTTCCTGATAGGGGACGACCTAAAGCATCTACTTGAATTTTATCAAAGTGCAGATTGCCCTCATAGAGATCAGCCGGTGTCGCAGTAATATGCGGAATAAATTTATTACCATTTCCATTATGACAAATGGCCGCATATATCGTTGGATCCTGATGTAATGTTTTAAGGAATACCGCTCTAAAAAGAGCACAATAGGCGGGCGCTTCTTGATCCAATGCTCCAGCATAATTGACAATATTCAACCATTCTTCGCCCGTCAAAGGTGGCACATCTTCAGGTAGATCCTCCCCATATTGTATGGCCAATAGAACTGTTTCAGTTTCTTGCGGGGCTTCATCACGGGAATAAGCCGTTGCTGTTAGTGTGACATGATAATGCTTGTCGGCTTGTCTAAGATCATCGGAATGATCATCGGGATCAGCAGGATCTCCGGGATCTCCATCGACAGCAGCCGGCGTAAGGTCATTAGAGTCAGAAGAATCAGAAGAATCGGGGCTTTTAGGGCCTTCGGCAACAACAGGATCATCTGTTAGCTCATCAGGAACATCTACTCCCTTTTTCTCTTCCCCTTCTTCTTTATCATCCTCTTCCTCTTCTTCATCATCGGCGACGGCTTTAGAATCGTTATCAGCATTAGATACTTCATCACCACCTACATCACTAATGCCACCTTCTTCGAGCGGTCTTTGGTGTTTTTGTTTAACTCCTTCGTCATCATGCAGAAGGGCGGTTTCAGCGGCGGCGTTAACATCCGCATCGTTGTTCCTGTCATCATCCCAATCATCATCATCCTGAACAGTCACAAAACTAGAATCATCGTCGTCATCAGATCCTTCATCGTCACCAGAAGATCCTTCATCGTCACCAGATCCTTCATTATCAGCAAAACCATCTTCATCGGTAGACTGGTCTTTAGTAGCGGCAACGTTATCACCCTGATTTGACTCTACATCCGTGCTAACGGGTGTTGCGGGCGTAATGACAATACTTGGAGCGGGTGCTGTGATTACGTCAGCTGATTTTCTTTTATCGTTTTTATCGCTCTCATCATCGCTATTGTCTTCATCATCATTTCCTGAAGTGTCACCATCATTTCCTGAAGTGTTATCGTAATTGCCTGAAATGTCACCATCATTTCCTGAAGTGTCACCATCATCTCCTCCTGTACCGTCCCCACCATTTCCCTCACTGACTGAAGTGGTAGAAGCAGCCACATCGTTGGTATTACTGTCATCGCCAGTGTTGCCGTCTAATCCAGAATCATTACCGCTATCAGAAACACGTGTGGAGGATATTGGGGTCTGATCTACATCACTATTGGTATTCCCATCATCTCTAGAGACTGCGGGTGCAGGCGGGTCCTGAGGCATTGTAGTACTACTGGACATTGCAGAAGCAGAAGCAGAATCAGAACCTGAGCCATCCATTACGGTTGGTTTAATTGGTGTATGTATTGCAGCTGGTTTATTAGGATCATGGCCGAACGAAAAAACGAGTCGGCGTGGTCTGGGTTTTTGGGTAGAAGCAGGAATAGTCATTGTTGCCGTAGCTGTATGCAAAGTTGTAGCTGGTGCTGGATCCAAAGTTGCAGCCAGCACTGAACGTGAACCGGTTGTTATAGATACAGATGAGCCTGATCCCGAAGACATCACAGAATCCGAACGTGATCGGTCTGTCGCTGGTGATGTTGCAGCAGAGGAGGGTGTACGATTACTGGTTGGAGAGGGTTGTGGTGAGGCGGCGGGGCTGGTATTGCTAGAGCCTTCAATACAGAATTTATATCCGCTATTTCCATTTATAAAACGATCCTCCACTGCTTTATCCACTTTTTCATCCAATGAATCATGGGTCTCAAGATAAGTTTCTAAAAATCCCATAAATTCATTGAGAAATGTAAGCCATCGGCCCCGTGCGGTCTCTTGTAGCCAGTGATCCATCGCTGCTTGTGCTTTTTTTTCTGAGAGGGCTTTCTGTTGCTGCATAATTCTTTGTTTTGATCCTTCCAGGGAATATCTTTTTTGGCGTAATAAATTTAATGCATTACCAGTATCAATCTTCATGGACTCATATGGGTGTCGTCTGAAAGTTGAGTCGGTGAAGGGAGCATTAGGGATAACTTTCTGAATTTCATTAATTACTAAGGCGATCAATTCTGCATATGTCATATTGGGTTCTCCTGCTTAAATTAAGTGGGTGTATTTATTTTTGCTGCATTAAGATTATTTAAATAACTGGACCGATGATTCGTAATTGTATGTATTTGTGAGATTTTTTTTGATCCATTTGATTTTTTACCTATCACCTATTAATTGTTAGCTGATGTATCATTACACCTAGATGGCTTCGAAAAAATTGCAACTAATTTAGTCATATTACATGATTTATATTGTGCTGTCAATATAAATTTGGATAATTGACAGGGCCACCTCATGAAAAATAATTATGAGGAGATGTAGGGTGGATTAGCGCATAGATAGACTTAACCTGGCACGATCTTTCGCGCGTAATCCACCGCTGATGGTGGATTACGCGCGAAAGATCGTGCCGGAGCAGATTTCATTTCCGCTAATCCACCCTACATTAATTCATGAGTGGCCTTGGGATAATTAACTTACCGTTAAGAGGAGGGACCCCCATTTAGTGGGGATATTGACGATGGACCCCTGTCAAATGGGGGTGGAGCATCAATGGGGGTAGAAGGAGCGTGGGAGCTTGTAGCCGCAGCTGCAGTCTCCTGATTCGTCCTGTTCGCTGCCGTATATACAGGCAATACTGGTGCCACTGTCGCAGACTCTAATCCAGATCCAAACCCAGTTCGAGTTCTTGTCGCGGTACGCGTGCGAAAAGTTTCATAAGTTTCATTAGGTTGTTGAAGTTTCTTCACGCGTTCTTGCAATGTGTAATGTCGTCTAGCAGTGCGGCTTGCCGTTGCCGAAAATGTACCTGTACCTGTACCTGTACCTGTACCTGTACCTGTATCTGCACTTGTACCTGCACTTGTATTTGTACCTGCGCCTGACATTGGAGCCAGTGTTGCATTTCCATCAACCGTTGCTGCTAGCGGAGGAGCCGCTTCATCAGCAGCGTTAGCCGCAGCCGCCACATCAGCATCATCAATAGCCAAGTCATTATTCACAGTAAGATTACGTGCGCTTTCAACGGCTGCGATGCCTGCCGCCACGGCGATAGCAAAATAACACAATTGATTGGGATCGATGACATCTTTTGCTTGACCGATAAAGGTTTCGCCGCTATCAACTTCTTGAATATCAAAATGGAGATTGCCTTGTTGCTGCTCTTCTAATGTGGCGCTGATATGTGGATACCAGCGGCGGTTTGGGTCATTTCCCAAGATAGCCTTAGACACTGCCGGATCTTGATTTAAGACGGATGAAAAAGCGGTCATAAATGCATCAAGTAAATCTAGAGATATACGATCATCTTTGGTTCTATTAATAATCGCGACCCATTCGCTGGCGGCTAATGGCGCTACCTTTTTGGTTCTTGTGCGTTCTTCGTTGTATTCTATTTCTAGCAAAATCGTCCTAGGTCTTCTGTCTGTCTCGTTATGGTAAAAAGCGGTTGATTTGAGCGTGACATCTGTGGCATCTGCGACATCTGTGGCGGGTATCGGATCGGTTAGTATAGATTTAGAAGTATCATCCGTGGGTTTGAGAACAGGTGTGGGGGGTATACGATTGCCTTCATCAACATGGCCTTCATCAACATGACTCCCACCAGCGGGGTTAACGGGATTTTCCCCGACGCCAGCGTCATTGCCATCACCAGATAATGGTCTGTGTAAGCTTAGAGATGGATCCTCGCCAATGCTCCCCATGCTAATAGATACGATTGGCATGGGCGGCGGCAAGGTAGAATTGAATGGAGTATTTCCCGTAGAGCCGCTATTGTCCTGGTTGCCATGATTTGTTGGAGCTGCGATCGGTCTTGTTCCGTGTGGGCCTAAACTAAAAGTAATGCTATCTGTGTTGGATCTTTCAATTGGTAATGCGGATGGTGTGAGTGATAGGGGAGGGGGTGTAGCTGGTCTGGATGATATGGGCTTGGGCTGTGAATCATTATCTAAGGGTACTGTTGTGCTGTTGCTGTTAAGCACTGCATCTACCGCTACCGCATCTACCGCTACCGCATCTACCGCTACCGCATCTACCGCTACCGCATCTACCGCTACCGCATCTATTGCAGGTGTACTTGTCTGTCCAACCACCTCTTCACGCCCGGGAATAGCTCGACGCTTGCGGGCGGCTTGGATATAGGTAACATACTGCTTGTCGTAATTTTGCTCAGTGACTTCCTGTATCTCAGTATCAGCCGTTATCCTCTCCGCGGTTATTTCCGCGGTTATTTTAGCTAGGCATCCACGGATAAATTCAGCGAATCCTTCTAATGCGATGAGAAGTTCTTCGAGCGTCGCTAGAGCCTGTTCTCCCTTTTCCTGGACTAAACGGAGATTTTCCTCTTTTTCTGCGGCACGCAATACATCGTCGATGTCGTCCAGCGCCCCATTTAACTGTGAAATTATATTAGCGTCAGTGTTATCAGCTTCCTCAGCCGCAGACAGAAGATCTGATTGCAATCGATTCAGTTGGAGTATCAGACGTGCCTGATCGAGTGCTTGGTCCATTTTATTAAGTGTCATGGCAATAAGTTGTGAATATTTCATGTTTACTCCAGTGTGAGGTGAACCATTTTTGTGTCTTTTTTTTCGTCTCTATTGTAAATATCCGTCGCTGTTGTACTGTATTTTAACGCGAATTAATAATTATTGTGCTGATTTTTCCCATAAAACAATATAATGGCCGTTTAATTTTTATATATTATAACTAACTTACTTAATATTTGCAAGCTTTCTATGGTGGGCACGGCGCATAAGTATCCACCATTGGAAAATCTATATATTCGCGTTTCCGCCCCCCTCCTCAGGTGGCGGTGGTGGCGCTGAATAATGTTCATTGAGCGCTGAAATTGCATTTAATATCAATTCCTTATCGGCAGGCTCTATCGCACTGGGTGGGAAATGGGTGATCCGCTTCAAATCATCCAATAATTTGGTGGCCGTGGCATGTGCATCTGTGCGTGATTGGCCAAAAAATCGTTCAATTTGTTCTATATAACGTCGCGTATCATGGTGATTGAGTAAGCTGCCACCAATTTCGGTTAAATTCAATACGGTAAAGGGTGCAATATGCAAGGGATCTATGCCAAAGGGGGGTTGTGGATCCGTTAAGATATCGACTGTACCGGGAATTTTTTCAATTTCATCGAGTTCAAATGCTTCAAAGAGCGATTCGGGGGGATTCTCATGTTGGTAAAAAGCTTGCAGGGCCAAGATACCGCAAGCTTCAGGTGAATTGTGGGATCGGTTAGCTTCATAAACATTAAGAATGAGCTGTACTTCTTCATTGAGGTAGGGCGGGATATTGGCCAGTATCGAAGGATTGTGGAATACATTTTCAAACTGATTAAGACGGTTATTGAGTGCAATCAGGGTTAAATCATCGGGGGCTTTGACACGTAACATTTGATTGACGCGCATATATTGTGCAGGCTTAGGATTGGCATAAAAAAACTTGGCGCGCACAATACGAGATTTGAAGAAAAAATGGGCCTCACCTTCGCGCTGATCTTTCAGATCCAATAAATTAATACGGGAGCGTTTTTCAACAGAAGCATTTTTTGTATCTAAATAAGTATTGGTCATGGTGCTGGGCATGGTTTGGAAACCACTGGTATGTGTCACATAGGCCTCGCCTGCCGTTTTTTGGAAGAAATCCCAGGTTTCAGCAGGATCTTCCAATTTCATACAGATTTTAATATTGGTGTTAGCGCCGATCGATGCGGCTTCTTCTTTGGAGGCTTTTTGGAAGGCCGGATAATCTTGTCCGGCAAAAATCACGGAAAATCCAAGCGATCGGGCTTGTGCCGGTACCACCGCAAAACCTTGAACAGCGTAATAACCATATTCATCCAAAATACACATAAAAGGTGTAAGCGCCGTGGTCGGTTTACGTAAGATCACTTGTTGATAGGTACCTTCAAGTTCTTCACCCAAACCTTGTGCCATCATGGCTTTCAGCGTTCCCACAATAATTTTACCGAGATTCGCCAATTCCTCAGGCGCTTTTTCAAGTGCGGGTAATAATACGACTAAAATGCGACGATTTAATACAACGTCTTTGAAATCCACTTCGGGCAAATTAACGCGCAAAATGTGGCCATAGGTGTCTGCAAGTGAGGTAAAGGTACGCGTGAGCTGCATGGTGATAAATCCATGCTGTTCTAACACTTCAGAGGCTTGTTTGCCTTTACGGTTTTTATCAAATCCGGGTAAATTATCCAAATAATTGGCGAGTGGTTGTGTCACAATTTCGGGGGCTTCTTCGATACTGACTGTGCGATCGCCTTCTAAAGGAAAACGTTTATCGATAATAATGGTTTCTAATTTATGCAGCGCAAAATAATTACGGATGGTATTGGCATCGAGCAATAAATCGCCGCGATCCCGCATATAAACCAGCACTTTCATTAGGGATTCGACAAAGCTGATGGCGCGGCCCTTCCACATATCACCGTCAGGCGAGGCTGATGAACTGGGCATGAGATTGATGATCAATTGCGCGGCCATGCTGGATGAACCCAATGCGAAAGGATTCATGGTATTAGAGATACGGCTTTTTTGCGGGCCGACGATATCACGTGCGCCAGTCATGAAGTTAACGACTAAGATATCGTCTTCACGGCCCATGCGCCGCGCCATGGAAAATACTTTGGCAAATAAACTGTTGTCACCTTTACCATCAACATAAATAAAACCACTGCCTTGTAATAAGGCATTGTAAGCAATAGAAACCAATGCTTCAGTTTTACCACTACCTGTTGATCCGAAAATGAGTACGTGGGTACGCATGTCATCATTGTTAAACCAAAGCTCTTGGCCGGTGCGAATTTCATTGCCGAAGTAACAAATACCGCGGGCTTTATAAGGTTTTTCCGAGCCGGGTAGTGGATCGTTATAATCATAACGGCCCGATCGCAGGGGCATGCGAAAAGGGAGTTTGGTTTTTTTCAATATACAAGATAAAAATAAAATAATATTCAAGAGGAGAAAAATTTCGATGCAGGCGGGAAAGAAAAAACCTGTGACACCAAAGGCTGTTAAAATAAGGGCGCCATTGGCAGGTTCGCGGATATAATCTAAAAAGCGTTGCGCGAGCGGACGGGTGTCGCGCAGTAATTTTTGCGGGGCTTGTTCATGTTCTTGTTCTAACCCGCGGATCTGTCTCATGACTCCATTCCCTCTTCTTTCGGTGCGTCCCTTGTGTAGATAATATCTTTCAATGCCAAATCGAGTGCGGTCACCGCTTCGTTGACTAAAGGTTGTGTGAGTTTGCGTTTGAGTAATTTTTCAGCACGAAAGTGTGCAAATGCGCCAGCAACTTCGGTAAAAGCCACTTGCCGACCCGTATTATTCAACATAAACCACAAGGGCCGATCAATGGGTTTCAGCCATAGAAAATCAGAACTACTGAGTACACCATCGCCGCGCGCCAATTCAAGCATGGCGGCCATGACGGTATATTGATAAGCATGTCGCGAAATGACTTCTTGTATAAGGGGTGTATGGATTTGTTTTTGGATGGCTTCATCGATGCCCGAAAAATTGGGTTTTCCGCCCCCAGCAGAGCTTGCAAATTGTTCTAAAAATTTTACAGCCTGAGGACGCTCGCCATTGGCGCGTAAAGCGAACACAGCAAATAGTGCGCGCGCGTGCGGCGGTAAGTTTTGCGCACCTTTCCAAAGTGGTCCAACTTGTTTTGCAAAAATCGCTTCTGCTTTTTTAGCGATCACTGTCACTTCAATAAAAGAAGGTTGTAGGAAACTGGTGACGGGTTTGGGTGGTAATTCTTCAATGAGTTTATATTTTTTGGCAAAAACCATGGGCGACATGGCCATGGACCAGGGACCTTCATTGAGATCAGCGTTCAGTAGATCGAGATCGGCCACGGGGGTGATTTGAGGCCAATTGCCCTTTTCAGTTTGTAAGAGGCGTTGCATATCAAATGAATTGAGGAATTTTAAGGCGGGGTGAGTAAAATACAGATAGCCTGCAGCAAGCAGGGATAAGCCCAGGGTGGGAATGCTAATGGGAAAACCGATCACCGACATCCAATGTGAAAATTGTGCAAAGGGGACTTTATCCAATGCACCCATATCTATATAAGCACGAATTTCAGCTTCTATAGGCAAAAAATGATCTGTAAATAAAGAATATAATTTAATTTCTAATAATTTAAAGGACAAGATCCCTTTGAGCATCGGGGCACGTGCAAAGAACCATAGTGCAAGTGGGATAGCAATGACGAGGGCGAGTAACCATAATAGATCATTACTACCTTGTTCTGGAGCTTGTTGACCGGGTGCTGCCATAGAGATTAACCTTTAATTGTATCGTTCCATCAAATTAATCAAATAATTGTGAGGTTAAATATACTTTTTCTCGGTACTTGGTGTGTAATTCAGGTGTTTTGGAATGATAATTGCCTACACCTTTCCAAAAATCTCCCTCGGCCCAGTTAATATTAGCACGTAATATCCATGCCCCAACTTGTAAATTGACACACCCATTGTACAAAATATCTGTTGGTGAAATATAGGGTTTAAAATGTTCTACCCATATTGTATTGACTTGCATGGGTCCTAAATCATAAGTGCCATTGGTATTTTTGCGGTATTCCCCAACACGGCCACCTTCGACCATTAAAATTGTTTGCAAAAGACGCAACGGTAATTCAAAGCGTTGCGCTGTTTCCAGTAAGCAGCTTTGCGTAACGGGTTGGACCGGTGCTTCTGGGATATGGGTAATATCAAAGGCCATCTTATGAAGGTCCTGTGCTGATGGTGTCCCTAGTCATACATCAAATCATCCAAGGCTATTAATGCCCGATTAGGCGACGCTTCAGAGAGTTCAAATAAAATTTCCGTGACACACATGATGCATAAAGTCGGCGCGGTAGCACCACTAAAATTGGTTTTGACGCCCAATTGTGAGCGTTCATCATCCACAAAAGCAACGCCCAAACCATAACCAAAACAAAAGGAACAGAGTTGATCTGCACGGCGTACAATAGCAGGCAGTAATCCTGTTTCGGCAAAAACTTCTTCAGGACGTAAAGGTTTATCGTGCAATGTGAAGTTGATATTCATCTGTTTGGAAATTAAGATGAGTGTTTGTGTGATATCGACCATAAAATTCGAACGTCCAATAAAATCATCATTCCGTTAAACCTTTTTAAAGTTATACTAAAACGGTGCATCAAGCAAGATATACCCATCGATATACCAGGGCCCGTGCTCAACCATTGACAGGCGCGGCCGACGAGGGTATGAATGTGTGCTTTTGACAATTTCCGGAAAGATGACATATGCTAGGGTAGAGGAAAGGATATCTGTTGATGAAGATGAGTATGAAATATAAGGGTCTGAAAATAATATTGATGGGCGTGGTCTGTTTGCTGGAAACAGGCTGTCCATTGCAAGCGATCGATCAGGCGGCGGCGGAACCGGATGATATGGTGCATGCACAAATTGAATTGAGCCAAGCAGCCTATTCGGTGAATGAATCATTGCAGACACTCGCGCGTGCCAATCCTGTGGCTTCCCGCCCGTATCCTACCGTTGAAATGATTAACCCCTCATTGTCGCAATTGGTTTCAGTGGATTGGACAGGTCCGGTTGAACCGCTGTTAGATGAAGTTGCGGCCATCACCCATTATCGAATCAAGGTATTGGGAAATCCGCCGGCGCTGCCAGTGTTAGTCACTTTAAGTGTGCGCGATGCGACAGCACAAGATGTTTTGCGGGATGTGCAATTGCAAGTGAATTCACGTGCGGATGTTCTCATATTTCCCGCATCGGGTTTAATTGAATTACATTATCTTTAAAATATAATTTCTTTTAAAATATCTTTAAAAGGACAACTTTCTTACATGCATAGATTGCACATAAAATTTAAAATAAATATTTTTCTGCTATGGGCAGCTTCATTATTATTGTTATTGAATGCATGTAGTACACTGCCGGATACGGTTGAAAACGATCCAGCCAATACACCGCCTGAGCTTGCGGCCATTGAGCGATTACCGGTTGCATCACAACCAGATATGGGTAAGGCAGCCGAAGGCAACCAGATCAATTTCATTCGCACAGATTCTATTCGTGACACAGCTTTAAGTTTAGGTGCACGTAATGGGCTTGCATACCGTGCTAAACAAATCAATGCATTATTAAACAGTCAAGCCAAAGATTTAGATGCGGTATTTAATTTTGAGCGCTTGCTATTAGAAGACAATATACTGCCGCCCGTGTTGTTAGAGAGTCGAGATGCCTTAACTTTGGCCGGTCCGCAGACGATGCGGGTGTCAGATCGTTCATATCGGATCATTAAACAAGCCCGTTTTGTGACATTGCCGCCTACATGGCGTGAGTATTTAATCATGGATGATCGCCTCCCTGAAAAACCCGATGCATCCTTACTGCCCAAAACAGAAGAAGAATATGTCGTGTGGGTCGATGAAGTGCGTCTTGGATGGGCACAAGGATTGAAACAAGCCAACATGATCTATGAAGAAAATTTAAGTCGGTTAAAGCGGGATTATCAAGGAATGGTGCGATATCGATTGCTGTTAACACAAAAAATGGTGAGCGCACCGCAGGTAGCTGCACGGGATTTAGGTGTGACCGGCGGCGGGGAAGAGTTATCCGTGAATGATCGCTTGTTTACGATTCAAGCATTGCCATCTTTAAAAGCAGACAGTGAGAGTTGGCAGCCGGTGGTGACGCCTTAGAGCCATATCAACAGACCTAACATTGAATGTTGATGACGCCCTGGGGAAATGCTTTGAGATATGAAGATAGGACGGAGCAAAATCATGACTGCAGAAACGCTGACATCCGTGGCTGATGCGCCAACAATTGCATATCCTAATGAACCGACACGTTTTTCGGCGGGTGATTTAGATCAATTATTGCTATTTTGTGTGCGTCAAGAGGCGTCAGACGTTACATTGCAAACCAATGATCGTGTGGTGGCGGATATTCATGGTCGATTGCACCGTGTGGGCATGCATCGATTATCAAACAGTGAAGTGTCTGAAATTTTGAATACCATTTATGGTGCGAATGGAACAGCGCAAATTTTAAGTGGTCGCGATTTGGACACGCATTATGAAATTAAACCTTCGCGACATGAACGCTTTCGGTTTCGTGTAAATGGTACGGGTTGTCATGCCGAGGGACACGATGCGATTCAAATTACATTGCGTAGTATTCCTACAGATCCGCCTTATTTAAAAGACATGAAGTTGGACCAACGCTTGTTAGATGCGCTGATCCCGCCTCAAGGATTGATCATTGTGGCGGGTGCGACGGGTTCTGGTAAAAGTACGTTGCTTGCTGCCATTATGCGTGAAATTTTAGAAACGCGGGACGGGAAGGTTTTAACCTATGAGTCGCCCATTGAATTTGTCTATGATAATGTCAAACAGCCGCATTCATTGGTGGCGCAACATGAAATACCGGCTAATTTGCCGGATTTCCCAGCAGCGGTGCGGAATGCTTTGCGGCGTAAGCCCACTTATATTCTGGTCGGTGAAGCGCGGGACAAAGAAACGATCAGTGCGGTCATTGATGCGGCACTGACTGGACACACGGTCTATACGACAGTGCATAGTAATGGTGTGGCAGATACCTTGCGGCGTATGATCGCAGCTTTCCCGGCAGAAGAGCGGCATGGACGTGGCGTTGATTTGATTGAATTGACGCGCGCGATTATTTGGCAGCGTTTATTGCCCAGTCTCGATGGTCGCCGTGTGCCATTGCGTGAATGGTTGGTTTTCAACGATGAAGTGCGTGATGAGTTATTAAACAGTGAATTCGAATAGCCGTAGGGGCGGCCCTAAACAGGCGTAGGGGTGATCGGCGGTTGCCCTATCAGATTCAATTTTAATGACGGAAACCCACTGCTCGCCCGACAATATTTTGACTTCAGTAAATTTAAAAACATAAATATGGTAGTAGGCTAATCTATTCCTCTGCTAGTATTCCCTATTCATATGAAATATTGAAATATAAAAACAAATTGACAGACTAGATTGTTAAAGATTGAGTAAAAACATTAAAGAAAAATTAAGTTTATTTAAAAAGTTATTAAGTATCAATGGATTGCTAAAAAAGGATGCACTTGAGAGTTTGTTGACTTCCATGTAGAATAAACAGAGTGATAGGTAACAAGGTAAACAAGGTAACAGGTTAAGGAGCGGGTGGTAAAACATTTTTGTAGTTTGTAGTAGAAATGAGGAGTTGGACATGAGCACTTTAAATGCTGTGATGCGAGGGTTGATGGATAAACACGGAGATCCTGTTTATCGCGCGGCAGGGAGCTTAAAAGAACTGGTTGCACCAGGCTATATTAACCCCTTCTTATTGGCGGGAGAGTTTAAAAGTAAGGCCACGGATGCCTTGCAAGGCAGTGAAGGCGTATCGGCAGCAGCACCGGGCCACCGTTCCCACCGTTCTATGGGCTCCGCTGTGCGGACCTTGATGAAGGAACATGGCGTATCGCTTGATCAGGCCGTTGGTGTGATCTTTGATGCAGGCGTCGTCGATGCGGCATTGCTCAAAAGAGATTTTGCAGGGGCGCTGGCTGGGCGGACCGTGGTTAGGGCGGATGTTGGTTCAAATGCTCAAACTTTAGTATCAGCCGTGTCAAAGAGTCCTGCTACTTATTTAAATTTGAAACAACGTACCGACGCCGCGTCGACGATAGCTGCAAATGTAGCCGCAAGGCAAGAAGGCGCTGAGTCATCATCTTCAAAAGTGACGCATCACCGTGTAGGACATGGTCAGTAATAACCACTATACTGATGGTGCTTTATATTTTATGCCCCCTCTCCCTCCCCCACAAAAAGCATGGGGGAGAGGGTTAGGGAGAGGGGGCCAGGATGACAATTCAATGGCTGATCTTAATCCCAACGCGCATTGGCGCGATTCTGCGCGAGCAGTCCGATTTTTCGGAGTCGATTATCGGGCGATGTTTCCTTTATTAATTTGTCTTTTTTTACCGCGCTTATGGACTTTAGGCCTCGCGGTAGCGGCTATTGTATTCTTTACTTTATTGGAGCGTTATGGTTTTTCGGTGATGGTATTTGCCCGCGCCCTGCGCGGTTTTTTTGCGGGCCCACGAAAGATAGCAACGCCTTGGTGGTTAAAAAAATATAAATAAACCACGCAATAATTCTTGATAATCCTAACCCCGATAAAAACTCAATACAAAAAAAGATCTGCAGTACATCCATCAAGTCATGCTATGCTTAAAGCCAATTGTTTGCGCTTGTGGCATGAATTTGACCCCAATCGACATAAAGTTGACACACAGTTAACATGAGGCTTTAATCAAGAATATCTTTAATTTCCGAGAGAATATTATGGCTCAAGAGACTCCACATGCATCTCAATCTGCAGCTGTCACAAAATCGACATCTGCGGTGTCACCCTCCCCAGCTCAAAAAGCACAAAGTGTGAGTGGCTTAGATCTCGTGCGCTTTCGCAACTTTTTTTATCGAGATGGTTATCGAAATGCCATGATGGCACTATTGGGATCCATCGGCGTCAATATGCTATTAATCGGCTTAGTGGTTTATCAGTTTTCAATACGTCCGGCCCCCGTTTATTTTGCAACACAGAGTAACGGTTCGTTGATTGAGCTTAAGCCATTAGATGAGCCGCTCGTGAGTGAAGAATTATTATTGACTTGGGCGGGGCAAGCAGCGATCGCTGCGTACACGTATGATTTTTTGAATTATCGTCAAGATTTTGAGGATATGAAACAGTATTTTACTGCTTCTGGTTTTGATAATTATGTTACTGGCTTGAAACAATCAGGTAATTTGGATGTGGTATTAACGAAACGTTTGGTTGTAAAAGGTGCTGTGGCGGAAACACCGGTGATTGTGATGGAAGGTCCCATAAAAGGTCATTACTCCTGGAAAGTACAAGTACCAATGGTGGTGCTCTATCAGAGTAATACGGAAACGATTAATCAGCATTTATTGGTAACCATGTTAATTTCGCGTGTTTCAACCCTTGAAAAGATACAAGGGATTGCGATAACACAATTTGTGCCTGAGGAAACAAAATCAAAACAATAGGGGCTGTTTACATTTCGCTAGGCCGAGGCGCAGCTCATTGATTTTTGAGCACCGAAGCGGAGCATACGTTGTGTGTATGTGAGCATCGGAGCGCAGAAAATCGATGAGATCCGTCCGGCATAGTAGAAATGTAAACAGTCCCTAGGGACGCTGTTCCCGAATAAAGAGGGGACAGCCCCTAGGATACAGGGATTGACGGTATGCAAATGGGACGTATCTTTTTTCAAGTGAGGTTGCTTCTGGTGACAGCATTGCTGTCGGCTTCATCTTTTGCGGCCCAGGTAGATTTGCCACCATTGCCTACAGGACAATCTACACAAGCTATACAATCTACTACACAATCAATACAATCTAAACAGCCAGGCACTAACTCTGCACCGGTACCTCCTCCCAAGCCTGTACCGATCGCACCGCCGCCACCACATACATTGGCGGTATCTGGCGAGCCCAGAGTAAACACAACCGTAATAACAACAGAAGCTGCCCATGATGAAATCAAAGCAAATGAATTTAATACCTTTGGTACGCCCGAAGATCCTGCTTTTCAGAATATGATTAAAAAAATGTTCCCGATGTCACCGGAACAAATCCATGCTTTGAAGGAAACGCAATCAACGACACAACGCGCAATAGCGGCGCCGCCTGAACCGCCACCACGTGCGGTGGTATCGACAGCAGTGGTGAGCTTGGCGCCCGGATCGGTGCCTCCAGTGGTACGTCTTGCCAGTGGTTACGTATCATCCGTGGTTTTTGTGGATGAAACAGGTGCACCTTGGCCAATTGGGGCATACAATATTGGCGATCCCACAAAATTTAATATTCAATGGAATGCAGACAATAATATTTTAATGATTCAAGGACAAGGTGCTTATGCCACAGGGAATATGGCAGTGACTTTGCGAGACTCAACAACGCCTGTCATGCTGACTTTAGTTAACGATCAAAAAGTGGTTGATTATCGTTTGGATTTACGGGTGCAGGGTCGAGGCCCGCATGCAAAAGCCAGCATAATTGGTAGTGTATTGCCACAAAATTCTAATGTGGTCCTGATGAATTTATTAGATGGCGTTGCGCCGCGTGATGCACAACAATTAGGGGTTGAGGGCGGACCGGCGGAAGTATGGCTTAATGGTCAGACCATGTACGTGCGTACGCCTCTTACGTTATTATCGCCGGCATGGCTTGCGTCATTATCGAGTGCTGATGGAACGCATGTGTATCAAATGATCCCAACACCCATGATTTTAGTATCCGATCGCGGGGTGTCGACAACGTTACAGATCAAAGGACTATAGTAAATGGATATGTTTAATTTTTTTGAAATTAAAAAAAATCATCAGGTGAATTAAAGGATGTTAAAACATTAAAACACAAACTTTTTGGAATTTGTGAAGGAATTGAGTGAATATGTTTAATCCTTTTAAAAAAAATGCATCGGGCGGATTAAAGAATGTTAAAACACGTACTTTCTTGATTCTGATTGGTGCGATCGTTGTGATTGTTGCCATCGTAATGATAGTGTCTTATCAGCGCGGATCTATCCCGGTATTGGGTACCGATATAAAAACGCAGAAGATTGATACAAGTATTCAATCTCTGGCAGGGATCGGTGTTCCCAATGAAAAATATGTGGAATTGCAGCGTGCTGAAAATAAACAAAAAGCCACCGAGGCCCTTGCAACAGGGAAGAGCGCTGTTCCACGTTTAATTGGGGAGTTGCAGACAAAACCAGAAACATTGGGATTTAACGAAGTGTGTGAGACCTGTGTTTATGGTGATAAAGGTTACGATGCACACGGCTATGATGCCAAAGGGTATGATGCCAAGGGTTATGACAAACACGGCCTTGATCGGTATGGCTTTGATAAAGATGGTTTGGATAAAGATGGCTTTGATAAAAATGGTTTTGATAAAGATGGTTTTGATCGAAATGGTTTTGATAAAGATGGTTTTGACCGCAATGGCTTTGATAAAAATGGATGTAATCGTGCGGGGGTGGATAAAGATGGTAAGTCTTGTTATGGTCCAGATGGGTTTAATAAAGATGGTTATGATAAAGATGGCTATGATAAGAATGGATTTAATAAAGCAGGTTGTAATCGTCAAGGCCTAGACAAAGCGGGTAAACCTTGTTTTGAGGCGGATGGATTCAATAAAGAGGGTTTTGATAAACAGGGTTAT
>Ga0206982_1159_pt1 | contig 20831 bp, 18 predicted proteins | sample Alteio_BWMinCont_18_FD_153493 | JGI IMG/M metagenome (GOLD analysis project Ga0206982, IMG submission 153493) | Enriched cells from forest soil in Barre Woods Harvard Forest LTER site, Petersham, Massachusetts, United States -... | ecosystem: Environmental > Terrestrial > Soil > Temperate forest >... | reverse complement strand
ATTCAGTAAAACTGCCAAAACAGGCAAAGCCGGCGTTACGACTGCTGGCACCACTGGGAATTATGCCCCTTTCCAGTATGAGAACCGATTTTTCAGGATAGCGCTTTTTTAAATAGTAAGCCGACCACAAACCGGTAAAACCACTGCCTATAATGATAAAATCCCTGGGTTCAAAAAAACTTTCCTTTTCCCAAACTGAAACTGGAAGCATGTTGAAAGCTTAAAGCCTAAGGCTTAAAGCCTAAAGCTTATTGGATAATTATTTAAATCTTAGAAAAGTAAATGGTTGATCAATGTCTAAAGATTTCTATAATCAATATTCATTAACAATTAACCATTCAAAAATGCTTTAAGCTTTGGGCCTTAGGCTTTAGGCTTATAAATGTATCGCTTCACCGTAAGCAGCCTCAATAGCATCTTTCACGCTTTCGCTGATAGTCGGATGTGGATGAAGACTGTCTAGTACTTCCTGGTAGGTAGTTTCAAGTTTTCGTCCAACAACGGTTTCTATTATGATCTCGGTAACATTGTATCCGATCAAATGTGTTCCAAGCCATTCACCATATTTGGCGTCGAAGATCACTTTCATAAAACCTTCCGTATGTCCCGCAGCCGAAGCTTTTCCTGAAGCACTTAATGGGAATTTACCCACCTTGATTTCATAACCTGCGTCCCTGGCTTGTTTTTCTGTAAATCCCGCCGAGGCGATTTCTGGTGTACAATAAGTACAACCCGGAACATTATTATAGTCAATTGGTTCAGGCGCGTGAGTATATTTTTTCTCCTGGAAAGCGATATTTTCAAGACAAATAATGCCTTCTTTGGATGCAACATGCGCAAGTGCCTGCCCAGGTGCGCAGTCACCGATTGAATAAAGACCTGTAACATTAGTGTTATAGAATTTGTCTACAGATACTTTTCCTTTATCAGTTTTTACACCCAGGGATTCAAGGCCGATACCTTCTATGTTGGCGGTAATACCGATAGCGCTGAGTAATATATCGGCTTCAAGTACCTGTTCGCCGGAAGTCGTTTTAATTTTGGCTTTCACGCCACTGCCACTCGTATCCACACTGGTAACTTCGCTGCTGGTCATGATATCTATACCTGATTTCTTAAATGATTTTTCAAGTTCTTTTGAAATGTCTTCATCTTCTACCGGAACGATCCGCGGCAGGAATTCAACAATAGTAACTTTGGTTCCGATGCTATTGTAGAAATACCCGAACTCCACCCCAATGGCACCACTACCTACAATTATTATACTTTTTGGCTGCACTGGCAGATTCATTGCTTCGCGGTAACCAATAACTTTTTTGCCATCCTGTTTCAGGTTTGGCAATTCGCGGCTTCTTGCTCCGGTTGCAATTACTATATGGCGGCCCTCTACAATTTGTGTCTTGCCGTCTGCAGCAGTTACTTCAATCTGACTTTTAGATTTCAGTTTACCAAAGCCCATCACTACATCGATCTTGTTTTTCTTCATCAGGAACTGAACACCCCGGCTCATTTTGTCGGCCACTCCACGGCTGCGTTTTATGACTGCAGGGAAATCAGGTGTTCCACTGGCTTCAATACCAAAATCCTTCGCGTGTTTGATGTCTTCATAAACTTGGGCACTCTTCAAAAGGGCCTTGGTAGGAATACATCCCCAGTTTAGGCAAATGCCACCCAGACTTTCTCTTTCAATAATGGCTGTTTTAAATCCCAATTGGGATGCGCGGATGGCAGCAACGTAACCGCCGGGACCACTGCCAAGCACAACAACATCATAGGCCATAGAAATAATTTTAGAATGAGGATGAATAAATAATTTCGGAGTGCAAAGCTAGGGTAAAATCGGATAATCTTCATCTCTGGGAAGCACCATTAAAACTCTGATCAACTTATTATAATTTGCAACATGAAAAAAATTCAGGTACTAGCGGTGGCCGTTCACCCGGATGATGTTGAACTATGCTGTTCTGGCACCCTGATGATGGAAAAAACGCAGGGTAAAACAATTGGTGTGGCTGACCTGACCCGGGGCGAACTGGGTACTCGTGGAACCCCCGAACTGCGTTCTAAGGAAGCCGAAGCTGCAGGGCGGATAATGGATCTGGATGTGAGGGAGAATCTTGGAATGGCAGATGGCTTTTTTCAGAATAATGAAGAAAATCAACGAAAAATCATCCGGATCATCCGTCTGTACCGACCTGAAATTGTTCTTGCCAGTGCATTGGAAGACCGGCACCCTGACCATGGCAGGGCAGGAAAACTGATTTCCGACAGTTGTTTCCTTAGCGGGTTAAGAAAAATTTCCACCAAAGATGAACAGGGAAAGGAACAGGAACAATGGCGCCCAAAATATGTTTTTCATTTCATTCAGGACCGGTTTTATCAGCCGGCATTTGTTTACGATATCACAGCCGTTTTTGAAAGGAAACTGGAAGCGATTCGGTCTTATAGTTCACAATTTCATTCAACGACTTACGATAAGAACGAACCACAAACTTATATCTCCGGCCCCGAATTTATGGATTCGATTATAGGCAGAGCTCAGATGCTGGGAAAGATGATAGGGGTAAAATATGCGGAGGGGTTTTTATCCGAGAAAATGATTGGTATAAGTAACCTGGATTCTTTTGTACAATTTGATACCTGATGTGCATAAAGGGCCCATTTTCAGCGTTATTTAACAGAGTTATCGCAATATAAAGCGATAACTTTGCACCAATTTTTAGTTAAAGAGCTTTTTATGCAAATGCCTAAGTTTTCCAATAGTCCTCATACATTCCATGCTGACCTGAAAAAAAGAATCAATTCCTATTTTGACCAGACGGGAAAATCAATGACGGGCAATTTTGCACTATACCTTAAAGCAGCCGTACTCGGAATAAGTTTTTTAGGTTTATATGTACACCTTGTATTTTTTACTCCTCCCGTTTTATTTGCGATTGTAGAATGTATTTTATTCGGTTGTGTGATTTCAGCTATCGGATTCAATGTCATGCATGATGGCGGTCACGGTAGTTTCAGTAAGAGTAAACTGGTTAACCAGATGGCGGCCTTATCACTCAGTGTTCTGGGTGGAAACAGTTTTATCTGGCACAATAAACATAATATTATTCACCATTCGTATACCAATGTAGATGGTGTGGATGACGACATTAATATCCAGCCTTTCATGCGCATGAGCAGCAATCAGAAAAGACTGAAGCTGCATAAATACCAGCATGTTTATTTCTGGGGTCTATATGCGATGCTTTATATTCTTTGGATTTTCATCCTTGATTACAATAAGTATTTCAGAAAACGTGTTGGGGACGTGCCCTTAAAGAAAATGGGTTTCATGGACCATTTTAACTTCTGGGTTTTTAAAGTGATACATGCATTTATATTTATAGTTCTTCCGATATATATAGTCGGTTTTGGAGCCTGGATAATTGGATTTCTAATTACAACTGTAGTTACGGGTCTTTTAATCAGTATTGTTTTCCAGTTGGCACATACAGTTGAACACGTGTCTTTTCCTATGGCCAATATTGATACGAACAAGATTGAAAACGAATGGGCTATTCACCAGGTGAATACTACTGCTAATTTTGCCACACACAACAGGCTTGTTTCATGGCTGGTGGGAGGATTGAATTTTCAAATAGAACACCACTTGTTTCCCAAGATATCACATGTACATTATCCTGCAGTCAGCAAAATAGTCCGGCAGACCTGCGCTGATCATGGAATTCAATATATTGAATTTGCCAGGGTACACAATGCCATTGCTTCGCATGTGACTTACCTCAAGCATTTAGGGCAGGCTTCTTAAGCTTAAAGCCCAAAGCCTAAAGCTCAAAGCAATATTTAGGATAAGAGAACCTTATTAGTTACAATTTTATTGGATTAAATTAATTTCAAATTAGTTTTAGGCTTTAGGCTTTAAGCTTTAAGCTTTTGTCTTTGGGCTTTGAGCTTTAAGCTTAAATTGCGAACTCAATCGTTTTTGGACTATGGCTAAAGTTAAAATAGGAATCGTGCAGATGTCCTGCGTGAAAGATAAAACTGCCAATTTACAAAAGGCCATCGAAAAAATAAGGGAAGCAGCCGGAAAAGGCGCGCAGATCGTTTGCCTCCAGGAACTTTTCAGTTCCCTTTATTTTTGTGATGTGGAAGATTATGACAATTTCCTGCTCGCGGAATCTATTCCCGGACCATCCACAGAAATTTTACAAAAAATAGCAAATGAAAATAATATCGTAATCATCGCTTCTCTGTTTGAAAAAAGGACCCAGGGTATCTACCATAATACAACTGTAGTGATAGATGCTGATGGTTCCAACCTGGGCATGTATCGTAAAATGCATATTCCGGATGATCCGTCTTATTACGAAAAATTTTATTTTACACCAGGTGATCTGGGCTACAAGGTTTTCGAAACGAGATATGCTAAGATTGGCGTTTTGATTTGCTGGGATCAGTGGTATCCTGAAGCTGCGCGTATAACATCCCTGATGGGTGCAGAAATACTTTTCTATCCAACAGCCATAGGTTGGTCCACTGCACAGGACGCTGTAACCAATACCGAACAATACAATGCCTGGCAAACCATTCAACGGAGTCATTCCATTGCTAATGGCGTTCATGTAGTCAGTGTGAACCGGGTAGGGATCGAACAGAATGGTACTATGAAATTCTGGGGCGGCTCATTTATATCAAATCCATTTGGCAGTATTTTATTTCAGGCCACCCATGACAGAGAAGAAGTAGTGGTCCAGGAAGTTGATACAGCTAAAACGGATAGTTACCGAACACACTGGCCTTTCATGCGCGATCGAAGGATCGATTCTTACCAACCCATTACAAAAAGATTTATTGATGAAGATTAGCCGGCCTACACCTAAAGAACTGGGGTATAGATTTCCGGCCGAATTTGAACAACATGCGGCTACCTGGTTGAGCTGGCCCCATAAACAGGAATCATGGCCAGGGAAAATTGAAACTATTTATCAGCCATACTGCCGTTTTATAGAAGCACTGTCCGAAAATGAAGATGTTCATATTAATGTGGCAAACGAAGAAATGAAGTCCTCTGCGATGGAGAAACTGGAAACAGTTTCGGCAAAAATGGACAGGATAAAATTTTATATGCATCCTACCAATGATGCCTGGTGCAGGGACCATGGCCCTGCCTTTTTAATCAACCCTGACGCCGTTCAGCCAAAGATTATTATTGACTGGAATTATAATGCCTGGGGAAATAAATATCCTCCTTTCGACCTGGATGACCGTATACCTACCCTGATTGCGACAGCCTATGAGATTCCGGTATTATATCCTGAGATTATTATGGAAGGAGGGTCGGTTGATTTTAACGGAAAAGGGACCCTGATTACATCAGAATCCTGCCTTCTGAATAAAAACAGAAATCCCTTATTGAGTCGTTCGGGAATTGAAGCTTATCTTGAAGCCTATTATGGTGTTGACCAGGTACTTTGGGTAAAAGATGGAATTGTGGGAGATGACACGGATGGACATATTGATGATACGGTACGGTTTATAAATGAAGATAGCATCCTCGCCGTTGTAGAGGAAAATAAATCTGATGAAAACTATGAAATTCTACAGCGTAACCTGGCGGATTTGAAAGGCATGCGACTTCTGAATGGGAAACAACTTAATATAACAGAACTACCCATGCCGGATGAAGTGATATATGAGAATCAACGACTGCCAGCTTCTTATGCAAATTTTTATATCGCCAACGGATTGGTCGTCGTACCTACTTTCAGATCTGTAAAAGATGAAAAAGCATTGAAGATCATTCAGGAGGCTTTTCCTGAACGAAAAGTCCTGGGGATTGATTCAACGGATATCATCTGGGGGCTGGGAAGTTTTCATTGTCTCAGCCAGCAGGAACCATACGTATAACGACTTTGGTGTTATACAATGTAGAAATGTGGAATGGTGAGAAATGTAAAAATGAGGAAATTGAATTTTAAATTCTTCACTTCAATTTTGTATCGGAGCATGATAATACTTCTCAAGCCTAAAGAACTTTTATAATTGCATGACTTTAGAAATTATTAAATAATTTGAATCCATTTTAATTCAGTTTTAGGCTTTAAGCTTTAGACTTTAGGCTTTGGGTTTTAAGCTTTTTAATAAACTTTAATACAGTTGCTAAATGAAAAAAACGATCCTGCTAAGTCTGTTGGCTATTTCGGGTTTACTTGCTTTCTCTCAGAAAAAAGAAAAAGCGATTTCAATCATTCCCGAACCTGTTCAAATTAACCGTGGTGTCGGATATTATAAATTGTCTGACCCCATTTCAGTAAGCATTCCTAACCTTCCCGAATTGAAATTGACAACTGCCGGTATTCTGGGAAAATTATCTGCTACAGGAAAGAAAGTATCCGTCAGTGCAAACAGCCATACGGCATCTTTCCGTTTTGTACTGAATAAAACGACAGATAAAGAAATTGGCGATGAAGGTTATCGTTTGTCTGTGAAGTCAACCGGCATACTGATTACAGCCAATAAACCTGCCGGACTTTTTTATGCCGCGCAAACTATCTGGCAACTGATGCCACAGGAAATCGAAAATAATACAAGCGCTAAAACTGTCTCCTGGCAAATTCCTCAAGTGGAGATAACGGATTATCCTCGTTTTGCCTGGCGTGGACTGATGTTCGATGTCTCCCGGCATTTTTTTACAAAAAAAGATGTTGAAGATTTTATTGACCAGATGGTTCAGTATAAATTCAACCTGTTACATATGCATCTTACGGATGACGAGGGTTGGAGGATCGAAATTAAAAGCCTTCCACGTCTTACTTCCGTAGGTGCGTGGAATGTAAAACGTGAAGGATATTTTGGAACTTTTGCACCTGTTCCGAAGGATGAACCTCGTCATATTGGAGGATTTTATACACAGGATGATATACGTGCCATGGTTAAATATGCGCAGGATCGTTTTGTGAATATCCTGCCTGAAGTGGATGTGCCGGGTCACAGCATGGCCGCGATTGTTTCTTATCCCGACCTTTCCTGTACACCGGGATCAGATAAATATCAGGTGATTTCGGGAGAAAGATTTATGGACTGGCCTGGTCCGGTAGCGCGACAGGATAATACACTTTGCCCTGCCAACGAAAGAGTTTATACATTCCTGGATTCAGTATTTACAGAAATCGCCAGCCTATTTCCCTTTCCTTATATTCATGTGGGAGGCGACGAGTGTGCGAAAAATTTCTGGGAACAAAGTGATGCAATCAAACAATTGATGGCAAAGGAAAATCTGAAGACCATGGAAGAAGTTCAAAGCTATTTTGAAAAACGCGTTGAAAAAATAGTCGAGTCCAAAGGGAAAAAACTCATTGGTTGGGATGAAATCCTGGAGGGAGGACTCGCACCTAATGCGGTTGTTATGAGTTGGAGGGGTATAAAAGGCGGTATTGCAGCAGCTCAGTTGGGACACCAGGTAGTAATGAGTCCTACCACATACGTATATCTGGACTATATGCAGGGAGATGCGATCAGTGAGCCACAGGTCTATGCCACATTGCGATTAAATAAAACATATGAATTCGAACCCGTTCCCGAAGGAGTGGATTCCAAATATATCCTGGGAGGTCAGGCCAATCTGTGGTCCGAACAAGTTTATAATACAAGGCATTTGCAATATATGGTCTGGCCCAGAAGCCTGGCCGTCTCCGAATGCTTATGGTCTCCCAGGGAGAAAAAGAACTGGGAATGGTTCGCAGAAAAAGTGGAAAATAATTTCGGCCGGATGGATCTGCAGAATGTTAAATATGCAAGGACTATGTTCGACCCGGTATTTAATGTGGGTAAGGATGTGAATGATTCATTGATCATCACTTTGAGCACTGAAGTAAAGGGCCTGAATATTCATTACAGTTTTGATAATTCCCATCCGGATAATTTTTATCCCGTTTATAAAGAGCCTCTGCAGGTCCCCAAAGATGCAGTCATGTTAAAAGTGATCACATACCGGGGTAACCAGGTGATGGGTAAACAAATCGATATGCCCATCGCCGAGTTGAAAAGACGCCTGGCAAGAGGGAATAGAGATGACTAAAAGACTATCCACCACTTATTAACAGAAGGGTAATCCTTTGAGCATTTTGATTAGGTTTGTCCCGCATCAATAAAGAAATCCGTGCGTTTAAAAAGTCTGGATATAAAAGGATTTAAAAGTTTTGCTGACCGGACCCATATCCTTTTCAACGAAGGAATTACAGGCATCATAGGCCCGAATGGTTGCGGAAAGAGTAATATAGTAGATAGTATACGTTGGGTAATCGGCGAACAAAAAATCAGCCACCTGCGGTCTGAAAACCTGGAAAGTCTTGTTTTTAACGGATCCAGGAACCGGACGGCTTCCGGTCTTGCTGAAGTAAGTCTAACGTTCGAGAATACACGAAATATGTTACCCACGGAGTTCAGTACGGTAACTGTTACACGCAAATTTTACAAAAGCGGTGAGAGTGAATACCGGCTCAACGATGTGAGTTGCCGTTTGAAAGATATTCAGAACCTTTTTATTGATACAGGTATTTCCACCGACAGTTATGCCATCATCGAACTGGGCATGGTGGATGATATCATCCGTGATAAAGAAAACAGCCGGCGGCGGATGCTGGAACAAGCCGCAGGGATTTCCATTTATAAGACTCGAAAAAAAGAAGCCAGGCAGAAACTTGATGCTACGGAGCAGGACCTGGCCCGTATTGAGGACCTCCTGTTTGAAATTAATAACCAGTTGAAAACACTGGAATCTCAGGCAAAAAAAGCGGAGAAGTATTTTGAAATAAAAAAAGACTACCGTGAAATAAGTATTGAGCTGGCCAAAGCTTCCCTGGAAGGATTTAATGCGAGCTACAAAAATCTTCTGGCTCAATCTGATACAGAAACTGATAAAAAGATTCAGCTCGAAGCGATGATTGCCGGAGAGGAGGCGACGCTTGAGAAAGAAAAACTGGAATTTGTTGAAAAAGAAAAGCATTTACAGTCATTGCAGCATGCGTTTAATGATTTGGTCCAACAGCTGAGAAATAAAGAGAGCGAAAAAAACCTGGTAAGCCAACGCTTGAATTTCCTCCAGGAAAAGGAGTCCAACCTGTTGGATTTTCTATCAAAAGGTACGGGCCAGGTGAAAGGCCTGGAAGAAAGTGTACATTTTACTGAAAGCCAGGTAGCGGAAGAAGATGTCAAACTCAATCAACTGATTCAAAACCTGGAAGCACTTCGGGAAAAAACGGAAATGGCCAGAACTTCTTATGGAAGCATGAAATTGTTATTGGATCAGTTGAGAAGTGAACATGCACAGGCGCAACGTCGCCAGTTTGATTCTGAAAAAAACCTTGCGGTCGCGGATACTTCCATTCAAAACCTCGAAAGGGGATTGAAACAACAGGAAGAAGAAAGCGCTATCCGGTCTCATCAAATCGAACAGTTGGGACTTGAGCATGAGCTGACGGAGGATCAATTAGAAACTCGGAGGACTGATTTAAGGCAACTTCAGGAACATCAGGAAAGAACCCGCGAGCAAATTCTTCAGACACAGGAAAAACTTGAAGGACTTCGCCAGGAACTTGCGGAAGAAAGCAGGAAATATGACGCAAAGAAAAACGAACATGATCTGCTGAAAAGCCTGATCGATTCCATGGAAGGATATCCCGAAAGCGTAAAGTTTCTTCACAAAAATCCCAACTGGAATCATACAGCGCCGGTTCTTTCGGATATTATTTATGTAAAGGAAGAATTCAGAACCGCGGTTGAAAATGTCCTTGAGCCATATCTCAATTATTATGTAGTGAACGATCTGGAAGAAGGCCTTAAAGCAGTTCACCTGCTGGATGATAATAAAAAGGGGAAGGCAAATTTTTTCCTGCTCAATAAATTCTCGTCCGATTTACCTGAAACGCATCAGCAACCCGTCGATACAGTATCGGCGCTCAGTGTTATTGAAGTAGATGCAAAATATTTACCACTTGCAAAATATTTATTGCAACATGTTTTTATCGCGGAAAATGAGCCCTCCATAGAATGGTTCAATAATGAATCCAATGGATCAGTTATCCTGGAAAAACACGGAAAATATGTGAAAGGTAAATACTCTCTTACGGGAGGAAGCGTGGGATTATTTGAAGGTAAGAAAATCGGCCGCGCTAAAAATCTTGAAAAAATATCCCATGATGTACTCGCGAGTGAACAAATTGTCAACAAACTTAAATCCGAAATTCAGTCCCGACACAACGAAGTAATCCGGTTTAATGAACAATTGAAGGAGCAGGCACTTCGCCAGGCACAGGACGAAATAAATCATTTGAATAATCAGTTTTTTGCTATTCAGAATAAAACAGAAAATCTAAATGGTCTTCAGGAAACGGCAGTGAAGAGGATTAGCGAACTCCGTGATCAAATCCATCAGACACAGGAATCCATTTCCGGAACGAGGAGCGATGCTATTCGTTTACTGGAGGAAGTAAATGATCTGAAGGATAAAATATCTGAGGGTCAGGAACAATTCTCCATAGCGGAAACGGCGTATAACGGCGCACTGGCAGGATTTAATGAGGTGAACCTTCAGGTAATCCAGCAACAAAACCGGATTTCAGCACTCAGACAGGAAAGTGAATTCAGACAGAAACAATTAACAGATTTAAAGATCCAGATAGAAGACAACCGGACCCAGCTGGATCAGACGCACTTACAAATAACAGAGAGCAATGAATCTTTATTGATTCTGGAATCTGATTTGCTGGATATGCTTCGGAATAAAGAAGAAGAAGAGAAAAAGCTCAATGAAGCAGACCAGGCTTATTATTTGGAAAGAAACAAACTTAGCGAAAAGGAGACAGGACTGCGGCAGATTATTCGTCAGAAAGAAAATGCTGAACATATTCTTGGTGAAATCAAAGACCGGATCAACGAACTGAAATTACAGCTGGCGGGAATGAAAGAAAGATTGAATGTGGAATTCCGGATCAATCTCGACGATATTATCGATGAAGCAAGAACAGGGGAACTTCCGGCAGAGGAATTACAGGAAAAATCCGACCGGATGAAGAAAAGACTGGAGAATCTGGGAGAAGTAAATCCCACAGCAGTGGAAGCTTTCCAGGAAATGAAAAGGCGTTACGATTTTATTGTGGAACAGAAGAACGATCTCGTAAATGCAAAAGATACATTACTGCAAACGATTCAGGAAGTAGAATCCACCGCTAACCAGCAATTCCTGGAAACATTTGGTAAAGTAAGGGAGAATTTTCAGAAAGTATTCAAAGCTTTATTTACAGAAGAGGATACAGCAGACCTGGTACTTGAAAATCCGGAAAACCTGGCCGAAACCGGTATTGATATCGTTGCTAAACCCAAAGGGAAGAGACCTTCATCCATACAACAATTGAGCGGGGGAGAAAAAACGCTGACCGCGACGGCGCTGCTCTTTGCAATTTATTTGATCAAACCAGCACCATTTTGTATTTTGGATGAAGTAGATGCACCGCTGGATGATGCCAATGTCGGAAAGTTTACAAATATGATTCGACAGTTCAGCGACAATTCTCAGTTCATCATTGTTACGCACAATAAAATGACCATGAGCACGGTGGATGTCATTTATGGAGTAACCATGCAGGAAGCCGGCGTAAGTAAATTAGTGCCGGTAGATTTCAGATCCCTGAGTACGCAGGAAACTTAATTGAGATATCCCATAACCCATATTGTCTATCGCCTAAAATTGCAATAATGCGACGGATCCTTTCGGACCGGCAAGAAAAACGGAATGACCGGTTTTTGACTTTCTGCAAACGTGAAATCCATTTACCGAAATCAAATACCAATTAAGCCCTCCGTCCGAAGAGAAATCTACACCGGTTGTTCCGCAGCAAATCATTTGCTTATTGTCCAGGTATTCCACACAACTGCGGTATCCATGCGGAGGGCTTAAAGGTGGTGTCTGCACGAAAGGATGGAATTGTATCCGCAGGCTGTTACCATAACGGGCTGTATCATGCGAAAAATCGCCCCCGGTTATAAATGCCTGATTTTGATCTTCAGGGTTGATGGCTATTGAATTGGCTCCCGTGGTTTCTTTCCCCTGGTTCAATAACAAAGAATATCTGTAGGAAGAAAAATATAGACAGGATTCTTTACCTCCGGAAACCAGGGCATATCCATCACCTCTGATAATCCGGATATTTGATCCGCTGGCGGCAAAAAATGCCTCACCTTTTTTTGCAGATGCTAATCCGGATGTTGATTTTATCCAGGTCTTTCCCCGATCAGAAGAGCGGGCAAAAAATATTTTTTCATTGTCCGGGTCGCCAATAAGTACAGCTTCATCACCTGAAAAATCCATCGCGTCGAGAAATACGGATTTTGAAGAATCCTCGAATGTGGTTGTCCAATTATCCCCTCCATCGCTTGTTCTCAGAATTACTGCAGGTTCTGTGATGCCCATAATGACTGCTTCCTGATCACTGAAAGCTTCAATATCCCTGAAATCTGTTTTTGCATACCCCGGAACCTGGATCCATTTCCAGTTTTTTCCACCGTCTGTTGAAAGACCTACGCTGCCTCCGGATCCACTTACCCAGATAATCTGATCATTAATTGCACTAAGTCCGCGGAGAGAAACCTGTCTGCCACCAGTCAATAACCTGATCTGCTGTGCCTTTAAGAAATTGAAAGAAAGTATGAAAACATGGAAATACAGAAGGGTTTTTAACATCTCTGAAATTAGCAACTATTCTGCAAAGAGAAGCTGCTCTTCTCTCTCCTCTACAGGAACCTTCACAATGAAACCATTATAATCCACATCATCATGATTGCTTAAAGCACCATATGCATCCACACTGTATCCAATGCTGCCATCATTCGCTTCCATAACATACAGGATTGAAGAGTCAGCCGGGTCCGATTCACCTTCAAAACGATAGGTTTTTATGATTTTAAGATCATGCGGCTGATAAAATTTACCATTTCCTATGGTGAATCCCTGGTGTGTTAATATGAACTCACTATCCCGGCGACTTAACCTTAACTTTTCAATTACCTGACTGAGTGTAGTCATTTCTGTTGGCTTTATCATATGCATATTTTATGTTACTATATAAAACCAAATGCCGTACCATTTATTGGCAAGGGAATTGAATCCATATTTCAACCGTTCAAGAATATGCAAAATGAAGGACGATCAAAAGTATTAATAGTTGACGACGAACCGGATGTCTGTTTTCTTTTTGGTAAAATTCTAAAGATGAGAAATCTGAGAACTGATTTTGCCAATAACCTGGCGGATGCCAGCCGCTCTGTTCAGGAAGATCCGCCTTCCGTGATTTTCCTTGACAATAGTCTGCCAGACGGTCAGGGAATAGATTTTATTTCATTTCTGAAGGAACGATATCCCGATACCAGGATTATTATAATAACTGCGAATGACGGTTCTATAGACAAAATAAGAGCTTTTCAGCAGGGGGCTGATGATTTTTTAGGTAAGCCATTGAGTTTGGAACTGATTAACCGTTCGCTTGATAATATAAGTACCTGACATGGGTTGTATGAAACTTTCCCCGCATTGTAGATTAATTTTCACTTTCCTCCGCTTTATTTACGAAATTAACAGTTGAATAAACGAATTAAATTTGTTCAGGAGTAACCGGACCGGCAAAATTTAATATAGTATTCAGGGCTTTAAAATTCATTCATTCATTAAATCGACCAAAATGGGAAATCTTTTGTACATCATTGCTGTTATACTCGTCATTGCCTGGGCAATTGGTTTTTTTGGATATCATGCCGGTAATATCATTCATATTCTTCTTGTCATCGCCGTTGTGGCTGTTTTACTGAAAATAATCCGTGGATCTGCAGATTAAATTATAGAAGTGTAAACATCGGACCGTAATGTGGAAAACTGTTACAGTTATTGTTTTGGTAATGCGCCAAATGTTATTTAAATTGGTATAACTGTTGTCCGTAATTATAAAATCCTTTTTTTATGATTGCTGCGATCGCCCACAAAACTCCCGGAATCATTCTGGACAAACTTAACCGCCTGTTAAATGCGTTACAGGAAGTTAAGAATCATTATGAGCTTGTAGCCAAGCGAATCCAGAATCAACAATTGAAGTTATCCATTTTAGGCCTTGCACAGGAAAGTAAACAGTATGCGAACGAGTTGATTGCACATATTGAAACACTTGGAGGCATTTTGCAGGATCGCGTAAAAACGGATTGTAATCGTGTTGATCAATCCTCAGACCCGCAGGAAACTATTGGGAGTGCTGAAGATCTTGTTCAGCTGAAAATTGGAGAACAACAGGTAATGAAGACCTATCGGGACGTATTAAACGAACCATTTTTATATGATACTATCCGTCAAATGATTCGTTACCAGCAAAATGGTCTTCTGCATTGTTTCTCCCAGATCCGGATGTTATATGCTACACTTTTAAAGTCCGGCACTTAACTTTTAACAGCCTGCCAAGGTTTTTGAATTTTATTAAAGTTTTTTGACTTTTTGACAAATCTGGCAGGGATTTTATGTATAATAATATGGTCCATTATGGTCCACTTTCAATAACATTAAAATAAGAAACATGAGCACTACCAAGATTTTATTGGGCTTTCTGGCCGGAGCAGTAGCTGGAGCAGCAATCGGAATTTTATTTGCACCTGACAAAGGATCAGAAACCCGCAGAAAAATTGCTGATGAGAGTCAGGACCTGGCAGACAATCTGAAAGGTAAATTCAATAACCTGGTAGATGGGGTAAAAGAAAAATTTTCATCTATCAAGTCTGATGCAGAGGATGTGTCTGAAAAAGGATATTCAGCCTATAACCGGACGAAGGCGGAATTTAATTCCTAAAGCCTAAAGCCTAAAGCCTAAAGCCTAAAGCCTAAAGCCTAAAGCCTAAAGCCTAAAGCCTAAAGCCTAAAGCCTAAAGCCTAAAGCCTAATAATATAGGGCAATTAAGTTAGATAATATTTAAAAGCACCCTTCGGTGCTTTTTTTCATACCATTTTATATTAAATCCGGATTAATATAAATTTTCAAATTAGTTTTAGGCTTTAGGCTTTAAGCTTTAGGCTTTAAGCCAATCATGTAATTTAATATCTTGTCAATTCCGGCTGAACCTGATCTATATAAGCCAGAATACCACCTTTAAGATTATACAGATTTTTAAAACCGAATTTTTCTTCCAGCTCGTGAATCGCTTTAAGACTTCGTGCTCCGGATTTACAATGAATAACCACATCTATATCCCGGGGAATCTGGTCAGCATGTTCAGCAATAGTGGCAAGTGGAATAAGTTCTCCGCCAATTTGCGCTATCTGATATTCTGAAGGTTCCCTGACATCGATCAGTTTAAATAGCTTTCCGGTCACCTGCCAATTGTACAAATCCCTTGCAGTTATTTCTTTAACTGGTTTTTCTTCCACAGCACGCATTCCGCAAAACTGTTCATAGTCTATCAGCTTGTGAATCGTAGGATTTTTCCCGTTCACAGGATTGTCATCACGGCGTTTGATATTAAATGTCCTGCTTTCAAAATTAAGGGCGTCGAAAGTATAGAATCTTCCTGACAAAGGTTCACCAACACCTGTAATAACTTTAATGACCTCCAGCGCCTGGAGGCTACCTATAATCCCGGGAAGTACACCCAATACACCTCCCTCAGCGCAACTGGGAACCAGTCCCGGGGGTGGGGGAGTCGGATAAAGATCACGATAATTCGGACCGCGTACACCATTTTTGTTTACATAATTAAAAACGGAGACCTGCCCGTCAAATTGAAAAATAGATCCATACACATTGGGTTTATCCAGTAAAAGGGTTGCATCATTGACCAGGTACCTGGTCGGGAAATTATCCGTTCCGTCAGCGACTACATCATAATCCCTGATAATTTCCAATGCATTTTCTGAATTGATATGAGTATTATGTAAAATAAGATTTACATATGGGTTCAAAGCTTCCAGTCTCCGTTTGGCAGCTTCCACCTTGGGTTTTCCGATTTCGCGGATGTCGAACAAAACCTGCCTTTGTAAATTACTGTCGTCCACCACGTCAAAATCCACGATCCCGATGGTACCTACACCGGCAGCTGTCAGATATAGCAGGGCAGGGCTCCCCAGTCCGCCACTTCCGATGATCAATACCCTGGCCGCTTTTAGTTTAAGCTGCGCTTCTTCCCCGAATTCCGGAATGATAATATGCCGGTTGTAACGTGCCAGTTCTGCTTTTGAAAATTGAATATTACTTAGTGCCATATTTATTTTTTAATATTTACCCCCGGCGATCGCTGGTATAATACTGATTACACTGGATTCGTTTACTGGTGTTTTTTCCTTCTGAAGATCCCTGATATCATCATCACCTGAGAATATGTTCACAAACGACCGTATACTCCCCTGTGGATCCAACAAATGTTTTTTCAGTTCGGGAAAATCAAATGTGATCTTTTCAATGATCTCACCAACAGTTCCTGCTTCGACCTGAAGTCTTGCTGTTTGGTTTGTGAATTTTCGTAGAGGTGTTGGAATAATTACAGTTGCCATTATATTATTTTATTTAAATGAACGGATGATATTTGTTCTTCTTCAAATTGTGAAGCATCGTTAAGCCGCCAACTGCGGATATGATCAAATTGCCCCTGCATAACAGATATGATCACATAAGAAAACCAGGGTTGAGCCGCAACCCGGTCATGTTCAGACGGAATAGCCGGATGATTTGGATGGGAATGATAAATACCCAATAATAAAATGTCATTTTCCAGGGCAAATCTCTCTGCCTGCATATAATCTTTTGGACTTATTTCAAATCTTCTTCTTTTATCACCCGGTTTGGCATTATTCACTACGTTTATTTTTGAAACCTTACGGGTCCCGTCTGCATGTTCATTTCCGAATATGAATCCGCAACACTCATCCGGGAATATGTGAACGGCTTCAGATTTCATTTCTGCAAATGGTATGGAATCAATCAGGATCATTTAAATATTTTTTTATTAACCTCCCCATATTTATCACCGTTATCCGGAAGCAGGGTAACTACAATTCCTTTTTCAAGTTTGGAAGCAACCCGGATTGCACCCACGAGATTGGCTGCAGAAGAGGGACTCAACAGAAGTCCTTCTTTTTCTTTTACTTTCACTATCATTTCATAAGCTTCTTCCGTTGATATCTCAAGATTTTCATCTGCGATCGAGGCATCATAAATTCCGGGTACGATGGCTGTTTCAAGGTGTTTCCAGCCTTCAAGACCATGAAGTGGATTATCAGGTTCAAGGGATATAAGCCGAATCCCCGGACTTTCCTTTCTAAGTCTTCTGCCTGTTCCAACAAAACTCCCCGTCGTCCCAAGCCCCGTAACAAAATGAGTAATAAGTGGAACTTCATTTAAAATTTCAACCGCGGTTCCGTCGAAATGAGCCTTCCAGTTATTTTCGTTTTTATATTGATCTGCATAAAAGTATAATTCAGGCGATTTTTCCGCCAATGAGCGGGCAATCTCCTGAGCACCATCGGTTCCTTCAAAACGCGAAGTCAGGATAAGTTCAACGCCTAGTTTGCGAAGTATTCCTTTTCTTTCTGATGAAGCATTTTCAGGTAAACAGAGCGAAACCGGTATGCCCAGAATTTTACCTATGCGGGCATAGGCAATGCCGGTATTTCCACTGGTTGCATCCAGAAGGATCTTGCCGGGGTAAAGCTGTTTTTTTTCAATAGCATCCCTGAAAATGGCAAAAGCGGCCCTTGCCTTAACACTTCCTGAAAGCTGCTCCCATTCCTTTTTAGCATAAATCAATACATTTTCCTTTCGGAAGATATTCGGAAAACTTACCAATGGAGTATTTCCGATTTGCGATCGTATCGCAACCAGCTTTTCTTTCATTACCGGTAATCCTGGTGAAATTGTATCGTACATATATTAAATAAAAAAAGCTCCACATGAGTGGAGCTTCTGTATATTTTAAGATTTATTATTTCTATATAAGAATATTCCCCACCCGGTTTATCCGGTTTGCAGTACAACAACAACAGCAAATTGGGGAGATGTTTTTCATGACCGTTTATCTAACAACACAAATATAGTCCAATTGTTCAAAAGTTCATGTTGGTAAATTGAAATTGTGATGAATGCGAGAATCTAAGGATGAAATATGGAAATGTTATCTGCCATTATTTTAAAAGTCCGTCTAAGGTTACAGCCACATAATAAATGGCGCCAAGGGTCGGTCCGCCCGCATATTGGATATATCTGTGATTCAGCAGATCCGCACCACCCAGCTTAATGGTCATATGTTCCTTTTGAAACCGGTAATTCACCTGTGCATCAATTGTATTGAAGGCGGAAACCTCTCCATTTACGAGTGGGCTCTGCCAAAGGAAGGAATCCTGCCATCTCCAGGTAATATTAAAACCTGTATTTTTTCCCAACCTGGGATTTCCGAAAGAAAGGGCGGTATTCCATTGCGGGGTATTGAATCCTGTAACGAAAATGTCATTCGGATTGCTTGCTTTCATATTGTTGAAATTTACATTTCCGTTTAATGTGTATCCTAAATAAAAATTATACGTAATGGCAAGTGCTGAACCCCAATTATAATATATACTTTTTGCATTGGTATATACCCGATAACGGCTCTGTCCAAGACTGGCTGCATTTCCCCCGGATGCGACTGTTGGATCCCTATTGCGGTCAAGCATGGCCAGCACACCGGCATCCGTGCCAACATCTACTCCGTTTGGAACATATACCTGCACCTGTCCAAGAAATCCATTGTATTGATTCACATATGCATCCAGATCTACTACCAGGGAATTATCGAGTAAAATGGATTTGTATCCGAATTCAAATGAAGTGATTTTTTCAGGTGTTGCGTCTGGCAGGTTGGCCACCTGGAGTAAGTTCTGATTTGCAAGGGCGGCAGCATCTGTATTACCCTGTGCGCTTACAACCGCATTAAAATTGACTACAGATTGTTGTGTATAGCTGTTCTGCAGATAACCGAGACCGTCATTGATAAAAGGAAGACTGCCTACCCGGCGAACCCTGCCATTGTTTACGAATGAAAGTGCTTCGAAGAGAGCGGGGAAACGGTATCCTTCCTGGAATGTAAAACGAAAATTGTGCTTTTCCTTAAATGTATACACGGCAGCAATCCGGGGAGTCCAGATAGGTTTATAATATGGATTGTAGTCAATCCGGAGTGAACCCCATAATTTTAATCTTTCATCGAATAGGGTTTTGGTAACCTGAAAGAATCCGCCAATATTTTTATAAGCTACCAGGCTGCCGAACGTTCCATTGGGTAATTCTTTATTACGTTCCAAAACAGACCTTGAAAAGTCAACAAAATTATTTCCATCCGGAATAATATCATACAAACGTGCATTGCCACCAATGAGCAAATTAAATGTCCTGGTATACTGCGTGAGATCCCACTGAGCGTCCACATTATATAAACGGCTTCTTTGCCAGAGAGCCGCACCTCCTGTCACAGGCGCATCGGGTGTGGTGCCTGATTTGATATCCCAGTTATTAATATTAATAATGGTATCCATAAGCGATTTGAAAGCAGCTGTGCCTGGTTGTACCCGGCTTGAATCTGCCTGGGCACGTGCGTACTGATTCGCTGCAGCCAGGTTGGCCGAAGTCAATGCGCCACCATGCGTGGCAACATATTGGTTGAGGGCGTTTTTATATTTTGTTCCCCAGCTGGCAGGCGTTTTAGTATCTGAAGCACCTCCGGTATGAAGATCCAAATTATCTGCCAGCGGTTTAATATTATAGGAATGACCTGTATTCTCGATGGACATATATGCGCTGATCTGGTAATTGCTTCCTTGTAATTGAATATGATGATTTTGTACAGATGAACCGTTCAGCCTGATTTTATTTCCTCTTTGGAAAGTTCCATCCATCGTTCCATAACGGTATCCATAAGAAAGTTCTGCGTTATCTGAAACTTTCCAGTTCAGCTGGCCGTCGAATTTAAAATTGCTGACTTTCGGATCCGCTAAATCATTTTCCCAATACCCGGTCCTGGCAATACGCAAGGTCTGATTAGGCTTACCATCAATCGTTAGTCCACTTAAAGAGATCAGGTTGCTTCCCGCCAATGCATCATCGCCATATTTATTCCAACCATCATAGGCTGTATTATTGGCCGGACCATTGAGCGCCGGAAATAACTGGTTTGCACTGGGCAGGTTATTTGGATTCTGATCATTCTTTGAATTGGATCTCCAGTCAATTCCCTGCATGTAACCCAAATTCAATTTGAATGCAAACTTATTATTGAATGCTTTTGCATACCGAATAGCCGACTCCGTTAATATGCTGGGAGCATCGTCAATTCCGTCAACATGATTCACACCCGTATTCTGATACAAACTCAGGCCCTGATATAGAAAAGGGCTTTTGGTAATCAGGTTAGCCATTCCGTTTATCGCATTCATGCCATATAATGCTGAAGCTGCTCCCGGAGTAATTTCAACACTGGCAATATCAAGTTCAGTCGGACCGATGGCGTTTCCAAGTGGAACACCCAAAGTGGCGGATTGCATATCTACACCATCTACCAGTTGTACAAAACGAAAATTATTGGGAATATTAAAACCTCGTGTATTCGGAATTTTAAATGTCAGACTGGAAGTGGTCATCTGCACACCCTTTATATTTTGAAGCGCATCATAAAAATTGGGTGAAGCGGTTTCCCGAATTGCACGTATGTCCAGTTTTTCAATAGCAACAGGCGATTTAAGCCTGCTTTCTGGAACTCGTGAAGCGGTAACGACTACTTCCTGTCCA
>Ga0206982_1157_pt1 | contig 21297 bp, 22 predicted proteins | sample Alteio_BWMinCont_18_FD_153493 | JGI IMG/M metagenome (GOLD analysis project Ga0206982, IMG submission 153493) | Enriched cells from forest soil in Barre Woods Harvard Forest LTER site, Petersham, Massachusetts, United States -... | ecosystem: Environmental > Terrestrial > Soil > Temperate forest >... | reverse complement strand
TATTTTAGCTGAGGGAGCCGGTTTTATATCTTTAAATTTCTCGAGAAAATAAGTATCAATATCTTCCACCAGATCGGTACGTTCCTGGTTGGAGCTATCAATACGCCTTTTCCATTTTAATGCTTCAACAGGAGCAATATCCGGATCACGTACTTCATCCTCCATATGCCATTGGGCTGTATCAATCCAGCACTTAGTATATAACAGATTATCAATTAAGCCGTCCTGATATGGATTTTCGCAGGTTTTGTTAATATCATTATATTGATGATAGTCTTTAATAACTTGCTCAAATACCTGGTTACAGCGATCACTAATCATTTTGTATTTATAAAATTAAGATGTTTTTCCTTTTATCCTTTGGATAATGGAAGTTGAGGAATATCCCTCTACAAAGTTAATGGTTTTTACTTCACCGCCATTTGCTATTACTTCTTTGGCGCCAACAATATTTTCAATAGCATAATCGGCACCTTTAACCAATATATCTGGTAGTATAGCACTGATCAAATTAAGTGGAGTATCTTCTTCAAAAACAACAATGGCGTCAACAAAAAAAAACGTTGCTAAAAGCGGGAAGATCTGTCTCTGGCCATTGATGAACTCCTTGCGGATATTGAAAATGGCAATAAATACATGAAGGTTTATCGGCAGATGAAAATGTATAATGATCCTGAGCTTAACCCAGTATTATATAACAGCAAAAAATAGATGCCGGAACAAAAACATTTGTTAGTTATTCGCTTTTCGGCAATGGGCGATGTTGCCATGACTGTGCCGGTAATAAAAGCCCTCATTGATCAACATCCCGAGGTTTCTGTAAGCTACGTTTCAAGACCGGAGTTTGCTGCTTTTTTTAGCGATATCCCTCGTCTTACTTACTTTCCGGTCGACGTTAATCAGCAGTATAAAGGTTTCAAAGGCTTAATTAAGCTGATGAATGACCTAAAAAAGCAAGGTAAATATGATGCTTTGGCAGATCTTCATGATAATTTACGTACCAAAGTATTAAGAACTCTTTTCAAGTTATCAGGCCTCACTTGCCGCTCGGTTGACAAGGGGCGTTCAGAAAAAAAACTGCTAACCCGTTTTCCGGATAAGGTATTAAGGCCTTTAAAACTAACTACTGAACGATACGCCGATGTTTTTCGAAAGCTAGGATTTGCAATAGTTTTAGATCATAAGCTGGTTAAGAAACCAATCATTGTAAACGATATATTAAACAAAATTGCAGGCGAAAAAACAAAACCGTGGATAGGCATTGCACCGTTTGCCAAGCATAAAGGCAAAATTTATCCACTGGATAAAACAGAGGAAATTATAGCATATTTTAACAAAAAGGATGTTCAGCTATTTCTTTTTGGCGGATCGTTATTGGAGGAAGAAATTTGTAAACAATGGGAATTAAAGTACCAAAAAGCTACTTCTATTATCCATAAATTAACAATGGAGCAGGAGCTTTTACTCATCAGGCAACTGGATGTAATGATGAGCATGGATTCAGCAGCTATGCATCTGGCATCGCTGGAAGGCGTACCGGTTGTTTCGGTATGGGGTGCCACACACTATTATGCTGGTTTTTTAGGCTATGGCCAATCTGAAGAAAATATAATTGCTGATGATATAGAATGCCGCCCTTGCTCTGTATACGGAAACAAACCCTGCTTTCGTAAGGATTATGCTTGCCTTAATAATATTGATCCGGCTATGGTTATAAATGGTTTAAATAAGTTTTTACTATAAAATTCATATTTAACTGAAACAAATAAAGTAAAATTGTATTTCATTTAAACGGCAATTAATTGTACTTTGTATAATATCCTGGTGCTGACGTTATAGTCTGAAAAGCATTAGAAAAAAGCTGGTTAGTGACAGGAAAAATTAACAACTCGATGAAAAAATTATTGTTAATAAGGCATGCTAAAGCAGAAAAAGAAACTGCCGGAAAAGATATTGACAGGCCGTTAAAATACATCGGGATGCAGGATGCTGCTTTCATGGCCGATAGAATAAAAACCGAAAAAATAGTTCCTCAAATTATTATTACAAGTCCTGCGTTACGCACTAAAACAACTGCCGAAATATTTGCCGATCATTTTAAACTGCCAACCCCTACATCAAATAATGCTATTTATGAAGCCAGCAGGCAAACGTGGTTAAAAATAATTAACGAACTTCCCGCTGAATATGATTTCATAGCTATAGTTGGTCATAATCCCGGCGTTAGCCAGATACTTTACTATTTAACCGGTGAAGCGCGGGAAGTGCACACGAGCACCGTAGCCTTAATTGAGTTTGAAATCGAGAGCTGGGTCGAGATAAGCGGTGATACCGGCAAACTAACTTATTATAGCTCGCCAAAAGAATGATTAGAGCTTAGTAATTAGGTTATTAAACAACCTGATTTATACAATTGCAAATTATCTGATCTCTAATAGCAGCTTAACTAATCTCTAATTAACTAACCACCAATTAACTGATACAATAAGTTTTCCCCGGTAAAGATCTGATATACCCCTGCATTTCCATGTTAAGTAAGCTCATGGCAAGCAAACTGGTTGGCATATTTGTTTTGATAGTAAGATCATCAATTGCAATAGGCGCTTTATGTTGCTGTAAAATATCAAATATTAATCGTTCATCGGCAGAAAGATCAATGGGAAGCATAAATTGTTCAATTACAGGCTTCGCAGCATCTGTTTTTTCCCAGCCCATACTGTAGGCTAAATCAGCAGCACAGGTAAGCAAACCCGCCTTATTATTTCTGACTAAGAAATTGCAACCTTCAGAAAAATCATCCCCAACCCTACCCGGAAATGCAAAAACGTCGCGGTTATAGGAATTTGCAATTTCTGCAGTGATTAATGCGCCGCCCTTTACGCTCGCTTCAACAACTATGGTAGCGTCTGCAATACCGGCAACAATCCGGTTACGCTGCGGGAAGTTTTCCCTGTCGGGGATAGTTCCCGAAGGATATTCAGTCAACAGGCCACCATTTTCCAGCATCTTTTCGGCAATTGCACGATTTTGACTTGGGTATATCCTATCGAGCCCGTGCGCAAGTACCCCCAAAGTAGGCACATTTAGTCTGAGGCTTTCTTTATGTGCAGCAACATCAATTCCTAATGCCAAACCGCTTACAATTAATATATTATATTGCTGTAATTCTTCAACCAATTGCCTGCATAATTGCTTGCCGTATTCGGTAGCACTACGGGTACCTACAATACTTATTATATGCTGTGCGTTTAAATTGGCGTTCCCTTTTGCATATAGAAGCACAGGTGAATCATTACAATTTTTTAGTCTTTTGGGGTAGGCACTATCTGTGAAAAATAAAGGATTAACCCCATTCTTTTCAATAAATTTCAGCTCGTTTTCTGCCAGTGCAAGTGCTTCACTGAAATTTAACTGGGCAATTGTTTTTGCTCCAATACCAGGCACTTTCAATAATTTTGCGTTCGATGCCTTAAAAACACTCTCAGCATCGCCAAAGTAGCTAACCAGCACTTTGCTTAACGAAGGACCTATATTTTTTAGAAAAGTTAATGCGACCTGGTGATGTAAAGACATAAATATTTTATCCCCTAAAATAGGAAAAGAGGAATGGATAAGAAATAAAAATAAAGTTTATGCTTATAAAAAGTTGGGTGGTCAAATCAAAACCAATTACTTACCGCGGACATAAATAACCTGCTTGGTTTCAAAAAACTCCTCTTCAAAGTAATCTTTAAGATAATACTGCTGCACTTTTAATCCCGATTCGGCAATTTCCTCTTCCAGATCGCCCCCTTTTAAATAGAGAATCCCGTTAGGTATAATATTTTTTGAATCAATTTTAAACTTGCCTTTTACCCAGGGATAAAATTCATTTAGCCGGGTTACCGCTCTCGATACTACAAAATCAAACTGTTCTTTTATTTCTTCGGCACGGTTGTGGGAAGCTCTTACGTTCTTAAGGTCGAGTGCTTTCGCAACTTCCTGCACTACCTTTATTTTTTTGCCTATGGAATCAACCAAATAGAATTGTGTATTAGGAAACAATATCGCCAACGGAATACCGGGGAAACCACCGCCGGTTCCAACATCCAACACGCTTTCGCCCGGTAAAAATGTTATAACCTTAGCTATACCCAGCGAGTGCAGCACATGACGTTCAAAAAGCAGATCAATATCCTTTCGGGATATTACATTGATCTGGTTATTCCAGTAGTTATATAGCTCAGGAAGTCTGTTAAATTGCTGTTGTTGCTTTTCAGATAAGTTGGGGAAATATTTTAATATGATATCAGATGTCATCCCTGTTAAAGCGGTTAATAATATTTCCAAGTAAATACCTGGCCCTGAATAGCTGCGCCTTTACGGTGCCCAATGGCAGGTCCAGTTGCTGCGCTATTTCCTCGTACGAAAGCTCATCAAAATAACGTAGTGTGATCAAATTACGGTAACGGGCAGGTAAGCTCTCTATTAATAATTTCAGTTCCTGTGTTTGTTGTTTTTTAATAGATGACTCTTCAGGGTTAAGTACATCAGCCTTAATTTGCAATTGTTTTTCCTCGCCATCTTCATCAATCATACCATGAATAGACATGGTGTTCAATTTCTTTTTCCTGATAAAGTCGATACAATTATTAGTAGCTACTCTGAATAACCAGGTGCTGAACGCATAGTCAGGTTGGTATTTTTCCAGTTTTTCAAAGGCTTTGGCAAAGGTTTCAACGGTTAAATCCATTGCATCTTCTTTGTTATTCACCATTTTAAGCACCATAAAATAAATTGAATCTTTATACCTGTGCATCAGGTCGGCGTAGGCTTTCTGGTCACCTTGTCTGGCTTTTACAACAAGGTGAAAATCGTTCTTTGCATTTTCAGTAAAATTCGAATTTATTTCCATCGATTAGTTTTTAAAAAGGAGCCTATGAAGCCAAAAGTATTAAGGTAAATGTAATAAATCATATCAAGAAAAGGCAGACACCACAACAAGTCTTTACCTTTTAAATGCTTAAATAGCTTAATATATACGATTAATTGAATAATCAATCTAAACATAAACAAACCTAAAGCTAACAAGGGATCGAAGTTGAAAACTAAGCTCAATGTTAGTAAAATATAAAACACTATACCGCTCAGCGCATCAATGGTGAGTGCCATTTTATGCCTGCCTTTATATAACTTACCCGCCCCCATATGTCTTTTTTTCTGACGGAACAGCGACCCTAAAGATGTTTTTGCATCGGTGTAAATAAATGACTCGGGGCTAATTTCAATAACTGTATTGGTTGGTGTAGCGTTCTGATTCACAAAAAGATCATCATCGCCAGACAGCACGTGCATATGAGCGGCAAATCCTTTTACCGAAAAGAACAGCGTTTTGGTATAGGCCAAATTGCGACCAACGCCCATATAAGCATCGCCCCTAACCGCCGCCGATAAATAATTAATGGCTGATTTTATGGTTTCAAACCTAACAAGCGGATTTAAAAAATTGCGGGTTTTGTTATACGGCGAATAGCCCAAAACTATTTGTACATTGGGTGCGAAATTAGCCGCCATTTTGGCGATCCAGTCTTCCGAAGCTGGCTTACAATCTGCATCCGTAAATAACAAATGTTCGTTTTTGGCAGCCTTTATTCCCAATGTTAAAGCGAATTTTTTTCCGGTTTTAAAGCGGTCATGCTCGGTAATAGTAACAATCTTAAGCGCCGGATAGTTTTCTTTAAAACCCTTTAAAACTTCTTCAGTACCATCATATGAGCAGTCGTTTATCACTATAACCTCAAAGTCGGGGTAATTTTGCTGCAGAATTAAGGGTAAGTTTACCAGTAAATTGGGCGCCTCATTACGGGCACTTATAATTACGGAAACCGGGATTAACGGCTTAGGTAGCTCCTCTGCGGGGATATACTTTTTAAGTTTACTTTGATTAATAACCAAAAAATATAATTGAATTATTAAGCAAACTTGAAATAAAATAAATAGCGCTTCGCGTATATATGTTTCCAAATTCTGGTTTAAATTAAATAGTCCTACAAATTTGTGGAATTTAGTTGAAATTGCAGCAATAAGTTATAATAAGTTAAAACCCCTGCTAAAAACAGCCACACTCCTTATAATTACAATCTTTAATCTTCATAAACATTTACAAGGCTTTACAACTATTATGTTAATTTTGCATCCTCACAATGAAATTTAACTTAACAGCTAAAGACCCGCATTCAAAAGCGCGTGCGGGCGAGGTCGTTACAGACCACGGCACCATACAAACCCCTATTTTTATGCCCGTTGGTACAGCCGGCACTGTAAAGGCCGTACACCAGCATGAACTTAAAAATGATATAAAAGCCCAGATCATATTGGGCAATACCTACCATTTATATTTAAGGCCCGGGTTAAATACGTTAGAAAGTGCCGGAGGGTTACATCGATTTAACGGATGGGAGGGTCCAATTTTAACCGATAGCGGAGGTTACCAGGTTTATTCACTAACCGAGGTGCGGAAAATTAAGGAAGAAGGGGTTACTTTCCGTTCGCATATTGACGGATCAAAGCACCTTTTCACACCCGAAAACGTGATGGATACTCAGCGGACAATTGGTGCTGATATCATTATGGCATTTGATGAATGTACCCCTTATCCATGCGAGTATGGTTACGCCCGCAGGTCGATAGAAATGACTCACCGCTGGCTGAAACGTTGCTGCGACCGATTTGACAATACCGAACCTAAATACGGTTACAGCCAAACGTTATTTCCTATTGTACAGGGATCGGTATACAAAGATTTACGTATAAAATCGGCAGAGGTTATTGCCTCATACGAACGTGAGGGGAATGCTATAGGCGGATTATCAGTAGGAGAACCGGCCGAAGAAATGTATGCCATGACAGAAGTGGTATGCAATATATTACCAGAGCAAAAACCGCGTTATTTAATGGGTGTTGGAACGCCGGTTAATATATTGGAAAATATTGCTTTAGGAATTGATATGTTTGATTGCGTTATGCCAACGCGTAACGCACGCAATGGAATGCTTTTTACCAAGGACGGTATTATTAATATTAAAAATGAAAAGTGGAAAAATGACTTCTCGCCCATTGAAGAAAATAGCGAATTGTTTGCTGACACTGTTTATTCGAAGGCATATTTACGTCACCTGATACATTCGGGCGAAATACTGGGAGCACAGATAGCTACTTTACATAATCTGCATTTTTACTTATGGCTGGTGAAAGAGGCGCGCGAAAAAATTATTGCAGGCGAATTTTATAACTGGAAAAAAGTAATGGTTAACCGTTTAGGACAAAGGCTATAAATGAAAGCTATTTTAAACAGATATTTAAAGGTAATTGATTGGTATATTATAAAAAAATACCTTGGTACATTTGTATTTACCCTGGGCATTTTTACCGTTGTAACAGTTGTATTTGATATATCTGAGCACCTGGATAATTTCTTAAAAAACCATTCCACATTTAAAGAAATAGCATTTCAGTATTACGCTGGCTTTATACCATTTTATCTTAATTTGCTGTCGCCGCTGATTAATTTCCTTGCGGTAATATTTTTTACGGCTAAAATGGCCAATCAAACTGAAATAGTCCCTATTTTAAGCGGAAAAGCCAGTTTCAATAGGTTTTTAAGGCCCTATTTTGTTTGTGCAACATTAATATTTGTTGTTTCATTTTTCGCCAATATCTATCTCATCCCCTTTACTAACAGGCTAAAAATCACTTTTGAAAACTCACATCAGTTTAACGGCGATGATCCAACAAAAAGTGAGGTACACATACAGTTAGATAAACACACCTTTGTTTACATGCAATCGTACGATAATACCATTCATACGGGTTATCAGTTTATAATGGAAAAATTTGATGGCGATCAGCTTAAAGAAAAATTATATGCCAATTCCATTTCTTTCGATTCTGTAAAACGGGTTTGGACTTTTAGAAATTACACAGTAAAATCTATCAATGGCTTAAAAGAAACATGGTACGACAGCAAGGGTAAAACGAAGGATACCGTTTTGGATATGCGCCCAACTGACTTTATTGTATTTGACAATGCTTATACAGCTATGTCGACAAGTGAGCTGAGCAGGAATATTGAAAAAGAAAAAATACGGGGGACAGGTGCTTTAAAGGAAATGGAATACGTCAAATACCAACGTTTTATTTATCCGCTATCCTCCTATGTACTCACCATGATAGGTGTCTCTATATCATCCCGAAAGGTTCGCGGTGGTATTGGGCTGCCGCTCGGGATAGGGATTTTTCTTTGCTTTACCTATATCGTTGTCGACCGGTTTGCCTTTGTTTTCGCAATAAAGGGTAGCCTTCCTCCTATTATAGCTGTATGCGTCCCCAATGGAATATTTGGTTTGGTTGGTTATTATTTACTCTTAAAAGCTCCTAAATAATGGGCCAAAGCAGCGGTCATTCTTCTATTAACAAAAACCTGGTTTTGTTGCATTGTACAGTTTTGGTTTGGGGCTTCACAGGCACTTTAGGTCGGCTTATTTCTATACCCGCTGTAGGTTTGGTATGGTATCGTGTACTCATTGCTACGGCATCATTATTCACCTATTTCATTATTAGTAAAACCGATTTCAGGGTTAATAAAATGTCCCTTTTTAAATTGGTTGCTAATGGCGCTTTGGTTGGCGGACATTGGATTTTATTTTTCGCTTCCATCAAATTATCAACTGTTGCAGTAACGCTGGTTTGCCTTTCTTCCATGACGTTATTCACGGCAATTTTAGAACCGCTGATTAACAAAAAACGGATTTCAAAACTCGAAATACTATCCGGCATATTGATCATTTGTGGAATTGTTTTAATATTCAAATTTGAAACCCGATACACTAAGGGTATAATATTCGGATTAACAAGCGCTCTTTTTGCAAGCCTTTTCGCAATATTTAATTCAAAACTTGTAAAAAATTTAAAGGCACCTGTTATCGCATTTTATGAACTTAGCGGCGCTATTTTGTGGATTACCATATTCCTCATTTTAACCAACGGGTTTAACAAAACTATTATACCAACCCATGCTGATATCGTTTACCTCGTGCTGCTGGGTACAATTTGCACATCTGTTGCCTATGTTATGGGTGTATATGTAATGCGCGAACTTTCGGCATTCAGGGTTGCACTTATCACTAACCTGGAGCCGGTTTACGGAATAATAATTGCCTTCTTTTTCTTTGGCGATTTAAATAAAATGACTCCTGGTTTCTGGGCTGGCGCTATCGTAATACTATCAACAATAATGCTGTATCCGGTAACCCAAAAGCAGCTAAGCAAACGCAGAAACAGGCAATAACGCCAGCGTAGCGGGTAACGAACCCAAAGTATTTCTAAATTAATTTCAGTAACAATCTACTGCATTTTCACACCATTTCCCTAACTTCCCCCTCCGGTAGGGGATAGGCAGCGGCCATTTAATTTCGCATTTTAAGGCTCTATAAACTCATTTAGCTTAGGTGAAATGTATTTGTCAGTCCCGACAAATATCATCGATTTAGCGGCCATTTTAATTAAAGGCTAAGTGTACCCCCTTTCAAATCAAAAATTTTCCATAATTCACTTACAATTCATCATAAAAAATACATTTTTTATTAAAATAAAAGGCAATTCCATGTATTTATATAAAACATATAGTATTATAAATCTGATATATACAAACTCTATATAAACTATAAATTAATAAGTGAAAAAAAATATAATTTTCAAAATGCCAATACTTTTAGCACTTGTACAATTAAAGGCATAATTAAATATTTAATTAACTATTAATCAGTGTAATTACATCTATTATATAATTAAAAAATTTGCAATGAGAATTTTAATGAAAAAATAGCACTAAGTGTATTTAAATTATGTTTTAATCATTTTATAAAAACAAATAATCTATATACAATATTTAATCTTGGGCAATTATTTTTCGTTGCTATAGCCTTTTCCACTATTCAATATATTTCACCGAACTGTAAGGTGTTTCTAGAATGAAACCATTTGCAAGTGTCCTACGTGTTTTACAGATTAGGGTTCACAGAAACATACGCCATATTCAAAGGTTAATTTATTCGGCATGAAAATAAAGCCACTGGATATGCAACCGAATCCGTTTATAAAACTTCTTACAAAATGAGGATTTCTAAATACCCTTACTTCTGTTTTTCAATAAAGAATAAATGTCTGATTTTTAGGATTTTTATTCCATGTTAAAAAACCGGATATTGTATCAAATGTTAAAACACAAACCTCATGCGTATAAAAACAATTGTCATTATCGTCATTGCCGTTTTTCTTACCATAATACTGATGCAAAATACCGGGCGTGTAACCTTTGAATTTTTATGGGCTACTTTTGTGATATCAAAGCTGGTCATGCTTGGTATAATCGCAGCTATCGCGTTTATACTTGGCATACTGGCCGGACGACCCAATAGAGTAAAACGACTAAGTGAAGATTACACAGACGACGAATTCAACCGAAGGAGTCCAGATACACTAAGTGATGAAGACAGGGATTATATCAACTAAAAAAGAGGAACTATGGAATGGGTTTTTGAAAGCTACATTTGCAAATCCACAAACACTTGATTCGTTTTTTCAAGCTCACCCAAAGCTGGCAGTTTATCAAATATACCGAATACGGATGCCCCGCTCCCGCTCATGCTGGCGTAAATGGCACCTGCTTCATAAAGCGCCGCTTTTACCCCTCGTATCTCAGGGTGATTTTTAAATATGGATACCTCAAAATCATTTTTGATATTGCTCTTCCATTCCTTAATGGGGAGTTCAATTAACTCCATTAATGAATGCTTCACCTCTACCGGTTTAACGCCGCTGTAAGCTTCGGCCGTTGAAACGTGAACCGGCGGCATAACAAGTACAATTTGGTAAGCAGACAGATCCAATTTCACCGGTTCAAACTCATCTCCTTTATCAAATGCAAATACAGGCTTGTTTTTAATAAAGAAAGCGCAATCAGCTCCAAGCTTCCTGGCGTAATTCATCATTGCATCATCAGATAATCCCAAATTAAACTTTTGATTCATAAGCCGGATAAAAAAACCAGCATCGGCAGAGCCTCCTCCAAGCCCAGCTCCTATAGGAATATGTTTATGCAGATGAATTTTTACCGCCGGCAAATCAAAATCTTTTTTCAGTAAATGATATCCCTTTATACAAAGATTGTCTTCTATCCTGCCCGGTATCTCTAAGCCCGACGATTCGAAACTCAACTCATCAGCCTCAACTACTTCCAGCACATCATTTATCTTTATGGGGTAAAAAACCGTTTCGAGATTATGATAACCGTCAGCTCTGCGATTGAGTACATTTAAGCCGATATTAATTTTTGCGTTTGGGAACAGGAGCATTTGTTAGATTTAGTTGACTGAGTTGATTATGTGAATGGTTGAATAAGTTAAACTGATTATCTCCCCTGCCTGGTGTTGCATTTTCACAAACAGTATTCTTGTCGCAAAGTTATTATGTTCTTTGTGATTCAGAATGATTAACAACCTGCTATTTTTGCACATCTTTAGGATACCCGGCCCTTATTATTTTTATTTGTATTTATTTTGCTGATTGAACAGGCAAAAGTAATGGTTGCTGTAACTTAATCAACCAAATCTGGTTCAATCCTATTAAATTCCCAAAAATGAAACAATATCTCGACCTGATGAGCCATGTAATGGAAACCGGCGCTCAAAAACATGACCGCACCGGAACGGGCACGCTGAGTGTATTTGGCTACCAGATGCGATTTAATCTGCAGGACGGCTTCCCGATGGTGACCACAAAAAAACTTCACCTAAAATCAATTATACATGAGCTGATATGGTTTTTAAGCGGCGATACCAATATCAAATATTTAAAAGATAACGGTGTACGTATTTGGGACGAATGGGCCGATGCAGAGGGAAACCTGGGCCCTGTGTATGGATATCAATGGCGTTCGTGGCCAAAACCAGACGGCAGCCATATTGATCAGATAACGCAGGTAGTAAATCAAATCAAAAACAATCCTGATTCGCGCAGAATGATCGTTTCGGCGTGGAACGTTGCCGATGTTAACCAGATGGCTCTTCCGCCCTGCCACAGTTTGTTTCAGTTTTATGTTGAACCTGCCAATGCTGCGAAAGGCGAAACTAAAGGAAAACTATCCTGCCAGCTTTATCAGCGCAGTGCTGATATATTTTTAGGTGTGCCATTCAATATAGCGTCCTATGCCTTGCTCACTATGATGATGGCACAGGTATGCGACCTTGACTATGGCGACTTTATCCATACGTTTGGCGATGCACACCTTTACAACAACCACCTTGACCAGGCAAGACTTCAATTGAGTCGTGAGCCGCGTCCATTGCCAACCATGAAGATTAACCCCGAGGTAAAAGATATCTTTCAGTTTAAATTCGAAGATTTCACTTTAGAAAACTACGATCCATGGCCGCATATTAAAGCTGAAGTTGCGGTATAAATTGTAAATTTGGTTTATGAATACTGTTGATATAAAAACGGAGATACAAAAAGTATTGGAGCAGGTACCAGAAAATGTATTAGCTGATGTTTTAGATTTCTTGAAAAAGCTGCAACAGCAACCCGCAGAAAAGGTGAAGTTGGCAAATCACTTGAAACAGATATTGGCTGAGGACAAGGAATTGCTCGAAAAACTGGCCCAATGATCGACATACAAACAGTTAACTATATCCATAATATTTTAATTGACAAATTTGGTGGTGGTAAAGGCATAAGAGATCAGGGAGGATTAGAAGCAGCGTTAAATCGTCCATACGCCACTTTTGATTCTGTAGATTTATATCCGGACCCGATTGATAAAGCTGCTGCTCTATTTGAAAGTATCATTATCAACCATCCTTTTATCGACGGAAACAAACGAACGGCCTACGTTCTAATGCAATTAGTTTTGATGGAAGACGGCATAATTCTCAAAGCTACAATGGAAGAAAAATACGAAATGGTTATAAATGCCAGCAAAGGCGATATGAGATTTGACGAAATAAAACATTGGCTCACATTGAAAACAGAGAAGCAATAAACAAAATGATAGTATCAATAGTAGTAGCCATTTCAGAAAATCACGTAATTGGTAAAGACAATAAATTGCTTTGGTATTTGCCGAATGATTTAAAACACTTTAAAAATATTACAACGGGGCACACGGTAATAATGGGCCGTAAAACTTACGAGTCGGTTGGAAAACCTTTACCTAAGCGCCGCAATATTATTATTACCCGTCAGGATATTACTATTGAAGGTTGCGAAGTTGTGAGCTCAATAGAGGCTGCTTTAGCATTATGTGCAAACGAAGAAGAGGTATTTATAGTAGGCGGCGCCGAAATTTATAAACAATCGATGCATTTAACTGATACGATATATCTTACACTGGTACATAAAGAATTTGAAGGCGATAGTCTTTTCCCTCAAATTGCTGAAAACGAATGGAAAGAAATTTATCGTGAAGATTATCAACCCGATGAAAAAAATTCTTTGCCGTATTCGTTCATTACTTATGAAAGATTAAGGTAGAAAACAACCTTCATGGCTTTTTTTAAATTTCCACAGCTTTTTGGGGATATTATAAAACATTCATTATCAGCCAAAAACAAATAAGACAACTCATAAATAACCATAAATCCTATCTATATTCATTTTGTTTTAATTAAAAATTTCGTGGTTAGGAAATTTTATTAGATTTGCCGTCTTATTTAAAATGCTTATAAACTAATTAATTACATATTTTAAATTCAAATGCAAGGTAAAGGGGTTGTTAAATTTTTCGCCATAGTGCTGGCAATCGTATGCTTATACCAGCTTTCATTTACGTGGGTCGCTCACAAAGTTGAAAATGATGCTAAGGTGTACGCTAAAGGTGATTCGACGAAACTAAAGGCTTATCTGGATTCTGTTTCAACACAACCGGTGTATCCATTATTTAAACACGATTATCAATACGTTAAACAAAGAGAACTGGCCCTGGGTCTGGATCTTGAAGGTGGTATGAGCGTTACCATGCAGATATCGTTGAGCGAACTGGTAAAAAAGCTTTCAAATAATAATGTTGATCCGGTATTTAACCAGGCGCTTGCTGCTGCAACCACTGATGCGATCACCAACCAGACAGATTATATTACGCTATTTGTTAACGAATATGAGAAACTTAATCCGAATGGAAAGTTAGCTGCTATCTTCTCAACAAAAGATAACCAGGATCATTTGAAATTTAACGCAACAAATGCCGAAGTTGAATCATATCTGAAAGACCAGGCAAGTATAGCTGTTCAGCAATCATACACTATTCTTAATACCCGTATCGATCAGTTTGGTGTAGCTAATGCTAACATCCAATTGCAAAAAGGTACCGATCGTGTTTTAATTGAATTACCGGGTGTTAAAGAACCGGATCGCGTTCGTAAACTATTATCAGGAACTGCAAAATTGGAGTTTTACAAAACTTATGATAACAACCAGGTTTATCAACTCCTTACTAATATTAACGGCTTAATTGCTGCTAAAATTAAAGCTGCAAAAAAAGATACCACAAAAGCTACTGTTAAAACTGCTGCAACTACCGATTCAGCAAAAGCGCAAGGTGCTTTAGCATTGTTGAATAAAGTTCAAAAAAATGCGGCAAAAGATACCGGTGCATCTGCTTTAGGTAATAAATCGCAATTTGCTGATCAGTATCCGCTGTTTAGCGTTTTGAAGCCAATGGTATTTCAGGGACAAAATGGACAGGGTGAATTAGGCCGCGGTCCAATTGTTGGCCATGCAGATGTAAAAGATACTGCAAAAGTTAACGCATACCTGCGCAGCCCTGAGGTAAGTGCAGTTATACCAACAAGCATGAAATTCCTTTGGTCGGTAAAACCGGTTGATAAAACCAAATCCTTCGAATTATATGCTATCAAATTAGCGGGTGCTCAAAATGGTCCTGTGCTTGCCGGCGACGTAGTTACCGATGCTCATAATGACATTGACCAAAAAGGAAGCCCTGAGGTAGTAATGATAATGAACTCGGATGGTGCCCAAAAATGGAGCGCTATTACCGCCGAAGCAGCATCTGATTTAAGTAACAAACAATCAATAGCTATTGTATTAGATGATAACGTTTATTCAGCTCCTACAGTTCAAAATGAAATATCAGGAGGTGTATCCTCTATATCTGGTAGCTTTACTACCGCGGAAGCGACTGACTTAGCCAACGTTTTAAAGGCTGGTCGTTTACCTGCTCCGGCGCATATCGTTGCTGAAGCTGTGGTAGGTCCGTCATTAGGACAGGAAGCTATCAGCGCAGGTTTATTATCAAGCCTTGTAGGTTTATTGGTGGTATTGGTGTTCATGATTGCCTATTACAACCGTGCCGGTACCGTAGCAGTTGTTGCGGTTATTGTAAACATCTTCTTCCTGATGGGTGTGCTAACCAGCCTTGGCGCGGTATTAACTATGCCGGGTGTTGCGGGTATCGTACTTACCTTAGGTATATCAGTTGATGCTAACGTATTGATTTATGAACGCGTACGTGAAGAATTAGCTCTTGGCAAATCGCTTCGCATTGCGATTTCTGATGGTTTTAAACATGCATTATCGTCAATCCTCGATTCAAACATCAGTACATTCTTAACTGGTTTAATACTTTATGTATTCGGTTCAGGTCCGATACAAGGTTTTGCTATCACGTTAATGATCGGTATTGCAACTTCATTGTTCTGCTCATTATTAATTTCAAGGTTGATATTTGAATACATGCTTGAAAAAGGTTGGGATATCAAATTCTCAAACCCATGGAGCTCACATACTTTTAAAAACGCAAACTTTGCATTCGTAAAAAACCGCTTCAAATTTTATATATTTTCTGGTGCATTTATTGTTGCCGGATTAATTTCAATGGCAACTCATGGTTTCAACTATGGTGTTGATTTTGTGGGCGGACACAACTATGTGGTTAAGTTCAACAGTCCTAATGTTTCAACTGAAGATGTTCGTAAAATAGTTGACAAAGATTTAGGTGAAGGTAACGAGGTTAAAACTTTCGGTACCGACAGAATCAGTATCACAACCAAATATCTGATTAACAGTACTGCACCGAATACAGATCAAAAAGTAAAAGACGCTTTGATAAAAGCGCTTGGCTCAACGCCGCAAACTACTATTACCGCTGCTAACATAGCCAGTCAGCAAAAAGTTGACCCTACTATAGCAAACGGTCTTAAAAAATCAGCGGCATTAACGGTAATTTTTGCAATTATCATCATCTCTGCTTATATCCTGATCCGTTTCCGTAAATGGCAGTTCAGTTTAGGCGCTATGGTTGCAACCGCACACGATGCCTTAATGGTACTTTCATTCTTCTCTATTTTTAAGGATGTGTTACCATTCTCGTTAGATATTGATCAGTCGTTTATCGCGGCTATATTAACCGTTATAGGTTACTCGATTAACGATACCGTGGTAGTGTTTGACCGTATCCGTGAGTTCCTTAACCTGCATCATGCAAAAACTGATGATCCAAAAACAGTAATTAACGATGCAATCAACAATACATTAAGCCGTACCATTATTACAGCATTAACCGTATTATTGATATTATTGGTATTGTTTATTTTCGGTGGCGATGTTATCCGCGGATTCTCGTTTGCCTTATTGATTGGTGTATGTTTCGGAACATATTCGTCAATCTGCGTGGCAACTCCGGTAATCATCGACTTTGGGAAAAAAGATTTAAAATAAGCTCAACGCAATTTAATCAAAGGCCCCAAACAACATTTGGGGGCCTTTTTTGTTTAAACATCATAAGGAATTAATTTAAAACGACATATCATTTTTAGTTTAAAACCATCATGAATACTATAGATAAAACAAAATTTCCAAGAGTACTTATTGTAGGCGGCGGATTTGGTGGCCTTCAGGTTGCAAGAAAACTGGCTGATAAGCCTGTTGACGTTTTAATGATCGACAAGCATAATTATCATACTTTTCAACCATTGTTATACCAGGTTGCCACCGGAAGTCTCGAACCAGATTCTATAGCTTTTTCATTAAGGAAAAACTTTTCTAAACAAAAGAACTTTCGGTTCAGGATTGCGGAACTGATGAAGGTAAATGCAGAAAAAAACACCGTTGATACAACCATTGGCGAAATCACTTATGATTACCTGGTGCTGGCTACAGGATCAACAACAAACTTTTTCGGTAACAAGGATATTGAACACTTTGCAATGCCGATGAAGTCTATTCCCGAGGCACTTAATCTGCGATCACTGATTCTGCAAAATATCGAAGAAGCTGTTCTACTAACAGGCAAAGAAGAGCGTGAACCTTATTTAAATTTTGTGCTGGTTGGTGCCGGCCCCACCGGAGTTGAACTTTCAGGAGCCCTGGCAGAACTAAGGAATCATATTTTAACAGAAGATTACCCCGAATTGAGCAAGGAACACATGCGCGTTATCCTTGTTGATACGATGCCGAGAATATTGGGGGCGATGTCTGAACAGGCCTCAAAAGGATCACATGATTTTTTGACCGGTATGGGTGTTGAAGTAATGGTAAATGTTAAAGTAGATAGTTACGACGGCAATGAGATTAAATTTGAAGACGGGCACACCATCTGTACTAAAAATGTAATATGGTCTGCCGGAGTAATGGGTGCCGTACCTGACGGCATTTCAAAAGATATTATTCAAAGAGGTAACAGGATAAAAACAGACAGTATTTGCCGTATAGATGGCGCTGCCAATATTTTTGCCATTGGCGATGTTGCAGCCATGATTACAGATGAAACCCCAAAGGGACACCCGGGTGTGGCCCAGGTTGCCATACAAATGGGAAATCATGTTGCCAAAACCATCTTAAAATTGATGAATGGCGAACCTACTGCGCCTTTTAAATATTTTGATAAAGGATCATTAGCAACAGTTGGCCGAAACAAGGCAGTAGCCGATTTGGGTAAGTTAAGATTCCAGGGCTTTTTCGCCTGGATGATCTGGATGTTTGTTCACCTAATTTCGCTTTTAGGTTTCCGAAATAAAGTAATTGTTTTTATCAACTGGACCATGAGTTACCTTACTTACAATGGCGGAGCACGTTTAATTATCAGGCGGTTCGATAATAAAGCTCCGGAGCAGGAAGAAGAACATCTGGCAAAAAGCGATGGATAATATAGTTTATATTTTCTAATTTGCAGATAGTTAATACCCCTATATCATGAAAAAAACTAAAGCTATTAAACTGGTACTGATAACCGGTTTAATTGGAGCCGGGCATACATCTTTCGGTAATATGCCAAAACCGGCAGAAACAAAAAAAGCGTGCGGCGCAATCACACTCAAAAAAGGTTGTTATTTCGCTAATGATTCCTTAAGAGCCCATTCGGGTTCTTCTTCTTTTGTAGCACATAATACGGTATCTCGTGGTGGCTGGGGATCGTCTGCTCATTCGCAAGGCTCGTCATCCTGATACTTCTTAAATCAACATCTCAATAGGTGGTATATTTATCAATAACCGTATCACCAACCGTAACAAAATAGATATTTTGGCATCTTATAATTAAACCTGTTACAAATGAAATTCTTTTTACTACCAGCACTTGCTATTATTCTGCTACTAACAGCCTGCGATGACCATAGTGATAAAGTAACCGCTATCGACAGAAACGGCGGTATTGAGGTATCATTAAGTACTACCCATCTTAATGCTACTAATGACCTGCTCACTACTCATTATATTGTTTGGAACAAAGGCGTCAAAACTAAGGAATTTGATAAGAGAGATACCATACCTGCGTTAGAGACGGCCACGACTGAAGGCGAGGATGATAACGGAAATACCGAGGATGTGACTGCGAAAAAGGATTATGAATTTTATGTTACTGTAAAATAATCCACTGCCATGAAAAAGTCAAAAGCAATATCACTTGTCCTGGTAACAGGATTATTGGGCTGTAACAATCATCCGCAGCAAACCAGGTTATACCTGCGTACCGATACTTTGGAAAATTATACTGCTGCCACTCCGGGCTATCACGGGTACTATGCATTCAGGCCAATAGGTATTTATTATCCTTTTGCGGGATATATACGTCAGGGATATTCGAGCTCCGAAGTACATACCAGCCAAACGAGCATAACCCGCGGAGGGTTTGGTGAATCGGGAGGTTTTCATGTTTCTGCATCATCCTGATTATGGAAAGAATTACTACAAAACCACGCAATAACTGGCAACAGGCCGTTGAAGCGTTAGGCTTTGGATTTCATACCGCCGATGTTGCCTATTGGGATGAATCTGCTTATTATACATTTTCATTGCAGGAGATCACAAAACTGGAAACAGTAACAGCCGAATTATGGGATATGTGCCTGCAAGCCATACAGTATGTAATCGACCATAATCTGTTCGATCAGTTTAAGATTCCGCAATTTATAATACCGCATATAATAGATTCATGGGACAACGATGCTCCCGCTATTTATGGGCGATTTGACCTTTGCTACGATGGGACAGGCGAACCAAAACTATTGGAATTTAATGCCGATACGCCAACTTCACTGTTTGAAGCTTCTATTGTTCAGTGGTTTTGGCTAAAAGACTTTGACGAACCCAAAGATCAGTTCAACTCCCTCCACGAAAAGTTGATAGCATATTGGAAATACCTGACGGATTATTTATACGACGATACCCTTTATTTTACCTGTGTTAAAAATGTATTAGAAGATTTTACAACCACTGCCTATTTGCAAGACTGTGCCATGCAGGCAGGCATAACAACAGAATTTATTTATATTGAAGATATTGGTTGGGATAATAACAATCATTTTTTTGTCGATTTAAATAACAAACCCATAAAAAACATTTTCAAATTATATCCATACGAATGGATGGTTAATGAGGCATTTGGACAAAACCTGGTTATTGATAAATTAAAAGCCATATGGATTGAGCCATCGTGGAAAATGATATTGAGCAACAAGGCCATTTTGCCAGTTTTATGGCAGTTGTTTCCATACCATAAAAATTTGTTACCTGCTTATTTTACCCAGGGCAACCTAAAAGATTACGTTAAAAAACCGCTTTTATCGCGCGAAGGAGCCAACATCACGATAGTAGAAAATGAAAAACTGATAGCCGACTCAGAAGGAGAGTATGGTGAAGAAGGCTTTATTTTTCAGGAATTAAAAAAACTGCCCAATTTTAACGGCAACTTCCCGGTTATTGGTAGCTGGGTTGTTGGCCAGCAAGCAGCGGGGATTGGTATAAGGGAATCAAATGGATTAATTACTGATAATTTGAGTAGATTTATACCGCATTTGATTCTACCATGATACCATCACCTATAAAATTGACCGAGTGCCCGCGCGATGCCATGCAGGGATTCCATCAATTTATACCTACGGAACTAAAGGCAGCATATATCAACTTATTGCTGCAAGTTGGCTTTGACACTATTGATTTTGGGAGTTTTGTTTCTGCCAAGGCAATTCCCCAGATGCAGGACACCGTTGCCGTTTTAAAAAAGCTGGATCTGAGTAGTTCCAAATCAAAACTGCTTGCCATTATAGCTAATTACAGGGGTGCAGAAGAGGCCTCACAGCACGAAGAAATAACTTACCTGGGTTTTCCATTCTCCATTTCCGAAACTTTTCAGCAACGGAATGCTAATTCAGATATCGCTAAAGCTTTCAATACAGTTAAGGATATTTATGAATTATGTGAGCAAAAGCACAAAACTTTGAGAGTTTATTTATCCATGGGTTTTGGCAATCCTTACGGAGATGAATGGAATACGGATATTTTGTTAAACTGGGCAGATAAACTCATTGCAACCGGGATTAAGAATATTTATGTAGCCGATACCATTGGCGCAGCTACACCGCAACAAATAACCAGGGTGATGGAAAAGTTGTATGAATTTAAAAACAATCCATTCGGCCTTCATTTACATTCCACACCACATCAATGGCAGGAAAAAATTGAAGCAGCTTATAAAATTGGTTGTCGTTGGTTTGATACTGCACTAAAGGGATACGGAGGCTGCCCTATGGCCGCAGATGTACTTACAGGCAACATCGCAACCGAAAAGCTTATTGGCTACCTGCAATCGCGAAACGAGCCTATAACGCTCAATTTTGGTAAATTACAGGAGGCCATCAATTACTCGGACAAGGTATTCGTGTAATTGCTATTTCCTTATCATTTTATAATGCCTGATACCGGCCTCTTCAAATTCAGATCCCACTTTCTCAAAATTAAATTTTTCATATAGTG
>Ga0206982_1155_pt1 | contig 21588 bp, 9 predicted proteins | sample Alteio_BWMinCont_18_FD_153493 | JGI IMG/M metagenome (GOLD analysis project Ga0206982, IMG submission 153493) | Enriched cells from forest soil in Barre Woods Harvard Forest LTER site, Petersham, Massachusetts, United States -... | ecosystem: Environmental > Terrestrial > Soil > Temperate forest >... | reverse complement strand
AATCAGGATACTTTAATATTTTCACTTTTTAGTGAAGACGGTGACGGGGGCTACCCGGGAAGTCTTAAACTGAACATAATTTACCAATGGACAGTAAACAATCAACTTAAGATCCGCTATGAGGCACTTTGCGATAAAGAGACTATTGCAAATTTTACCAACCATGCTTATTTCAACCTTTCAGGTGAAAAAGAAAGTATTCTCAATCACCGGCTTACCCTTTGTGCCGGAAAGGTACTGGAAACAAATAAAGAACATTTGCCTACCGGAAAGATCCTGGAAGCGGGTGAACAATCTTTTATTAACGATCGGATAGCAGATAAAATTAAAGGGGAGACAACAGGGTTTAATCAATATTACATCCTTAATAAAATGCAAAAGCCAGGCGCTGATCAGCTTAAACTGGCCGCTACTTTAGATCATCAGCAAACGGGCAGAATACTCAATGTATACACTTCATACCCGGGACTAATATTTTATACGGGAGACTACCTTAAAAGCATTTACCACGGAAGAGCATCGGCACGGTACCGCCCCTTTGACGGTTTATGCCTTGAGTGCCAGTTTTATCCGGACGCACCTAATCAAACATCGTTCCCTCCGGCAATTTTAATGGCGGGAGAGCGCTATGATCAACAAATTATTTATGAATTTACACTGGTAAATAACACCCCAAATTAATACATTTAAAATGCAAGTATCAAAAACTTTCAATAACCGGTACATCATTGGCATCTCTTTTATCTCCGCATTGGGCGGATACCTTTTCGGTTTCGACTTCGCGGTTATTTCCGGTGCTTTACCTTTCTTACGGACACAATTTATGCTGGATGCATGGTGGGAAGGCTTCTTAACCGGATCACTGGCTTTGGGCTGTATTGCGGGGTGCCTGATAGCCGGAAAAATAGCTGACAGGTACGGCAGGAAGCCTGGTCTGATGACAGCTGCCGTTATTTTTGCCTTATCATCTGTTACTATCGCCTTTGCCAAAACGTTAACCTTTTTTGTGATCATGCGTTTTGCCGCCGGAATCGGTGTTGGTATGGCATCCATGCTTTGCCCAATGTATATTGCCGAAATTTCCCCGGCTGAGGTCCGTGGCCGTAATGTGGCGATCAACCAGCTAACAGTAGTAATCGGTATACTGATAACTAACCTGGTTAACTATTTTATTGCAGATACGGGCATAAATGCCTGGCGGTGGATGTTTGGATTAGGCGCTATACCCTCTTTATTATTTCTGATAGGTGTTATCTGGTTACCTGAGAGCCCAAGATGGCTCATTAAGGCCGGCTACGCTGAAAAAGCAAAACTGGTTTTAAATAAGATCGGATCGGCCGAGTTTGTAAAACAAACCGTAACTGCTATCGAAAAATCATTAACTGGTCCCAAGGCGAAATCATATAAAGCCGTTTTTGAAAAAAGTATCAGGCCCGCTGTTATAGTTGGGATTGTGCTGGCCGTATTTCAACAGCTGTGCGGTATCAATGTGGTCTTTAATTACACCTCCACCATATTTGAATCGGTTGGCGCCAACTTAAACAGGCAGCTTTTTGAAACGGTTGCCATTGGCATTGTTAACCTGGTGTTTACCTTACTGGCCATGTGGCAGGTGGATAAACTGGGGCGGCGGCCATTAATGCTGGCAGGCTCCCTTGGCTTGTCCGTTTTATACATTATACTGGCTTTCCTTTTGCAAAATCATTTCTCTGCAGGCTGGGTTTCCGTATTTGTTCTTTTAGCCATCAGCACATATGCCATTTCACTTGCCCCGGTCACCTGGGTGCTTATTTCAGAGATATTTCCAAACAATATTCGCAGTGCGGCTTCGTCCGTGGCCATCATATCTTTATGGGGAGCCTATTTTATACTGGTTTTTACTTTCCCTATACTGGCTAAAAAATTGGGAGCTTTCGGTCCTTTTTACTTGTATGCCGGCATCTGCTTTTTGGGCTTCCTATTTGTAAAAAGTAAGGTAAAAGAAACCAAAGGACAAACATTAGAAGAGCTTGAACAAAATTTGATAAGACATTAATTAATATTATATCTATGAGTGATTTAACAGTAGCCGTCTGGCAGGAAAAAGTTGTTATACCAACCTATGGAACCGGTAAGCCAGATAAAAACCCGATGTTTTTTGAGAAGCGGGTTTACCAGGGCAGCAGCGGCGTAGTATATCCTAACCCGGTAATTGAAAAAATTGAAGACCAAATACACGATAAAGTATATACCGGGCTGTTTCTGGAAAACAAATACCTCAAAGTCATGATCCTTCCTGAACTAGGGGGCAGGATACAAATGGCTTATGACAAAATAAAGCAGCGGCATTTTATATACTATAACCAGGTTATTAAACCGGCGCTGGTAGGATTAACCGGCCCGTGGATCTCAGGAGGCATCGAATTTAACTGGCCGCAGCACCATAGGCCAAGCACCTTTGAACCGGTAGATTTTGATCTGTCTGAAAATACTGATGGCAGCAAAACAGTATGGGTAAACGAAGTGGAACGCATGTTTCATACCAAAGGGATGATTGGTTTTACTTTGCACCCCGATAAGGCCTATATCGAAATTAAAGCGAAACTATACAATCGTTCCAGCTTGCCGCAAACTTTTTTGTGGTGGGCCAATCCGGCAGTAAAAGTAAATGACTATTACCAGTCGGTCTTCCCGCCTGATGTAAATGCAGTGTTTGACCATGGCAAGCGTGATGTATCCGATTTCCCAATAGCTACAGGCACCTATTATAAGGTTAATTATGCTCCCGGAACTGATATCTCCATGTATAAAAACATCCCGGTACCTACATCCTACATGGCTATCAATTCGGACTATGACTTTGTTGGCGGATACGAGCATGATACAAAAGCGGGCCTATTGCATGTGGCGGACCATCACGTTTCACCGGGTAAAAAACAATGGACCTGGGGACACAGTGATTTTGGGCAAGCATGGGACAGAAACCTTACCGATGAGGATGGCCCATATATAGAACTGATGACTGGTGTGTTTACGGATAACCAGCCTGACTTTAGCTGGCTGATGCCTTATGAACAAAAATCATTTACACAATACTTTATGCCTTACCAGGAACTTGGGGTTGTGAAAAATGCAAGCAAAGATATCTTGCTGGCGGTAGATGTGGTTTCAAAGGAAATACAAGTAAAAGTCTATGCCACATCGGTACAAAACAATATAACCGTAAATTTATTATACGAAGATCAGGTAATCCTTGAAGAAATCATCTCAGCATCCCCGGAGTCTGTTTTTATAAAAAGTATAACCACTGATAAAGAACTTGATGAAAAGCGACTGCTGACTATTATCAAAGCACAGAATGGTATTGAGCTTTTGCGTTACGAGCCTTCAAAAAACAAGAATAATAATTTACCGGAAGCAGCCAAACCTGCACTGCCGCCCAAAGACGTTAAAACCAATGAGCAATTATTTTTAACCGGGCAGCACCTGGAACAATACCGGCATGCTACTTACAATCCGGTCGATTATTACGAAGAGGCCCTCAGGCGTGATCCAACCGATATCCGTAACAACAATGCGTTGGGAAAATGGCATTTACGGAAAGGGCAATTTGCCAAAAGCGAAACGTTCCTGAAAAGGGCAATTGAAACAAGCACCCGGCGGAATCCTAATCCCTATGATAGCGAACCCTATTATAATTTAGGTTTGTGCCTGCTGTTTTTAGAGCGACCGGATGAAGCTTACGAGGCTTTCTATAAGGCTACCTGGAGCAATGCATGGAAGGATGGCAGCTTTATGTCAATTGCACAAATTGATATGAACAGAGAAAATTACACACTGGCGCTTGATCATATTGATGAAGCTTTAAACAGCAACAGAAACAACAGCAAAGCTTATGTTATAAAAGTGGCTGCTTACCGTAAACTCAAACAAACCGGTCTCGCCCTACAGGTTGCTGATGAGGCATTAAACCTTGACCGTTTTAATTTAGGATTGATTTTTGAAAAGGTATTGCTTAGCCGGGTAACCGGCAACTATGACACAGCGGAATTGCTGCAAAAGCAATTGCTGCTGCTATCAAGGAAGGATGAGCGGAATTTGATGGAGTATGCACTGGATTATGCGGCGGCGGGTTTGTATGAAGAAGCAGGACAATTACTACAGCTTGCCATCAATAATGAAAATAATAATCCTATGGTGTTTTATAGTTTAGGATGGTTCTGTTACAAAGCCGGGGACGAACACGAGGCAAGTAAATGGTTTGCAAAAGCCGCGGCAGCAAATCCCTTTCTTTGTTTCCCCAACCGGCTTGAAGAAATAGGGATACTACAGCTGGCGTCCAAACTTAATCCAGCGGATCCGAAAGCGCCCTATTACCTCGGCAACCTTTTTTATGATAAGCGGCAATATGCGGATGCGATTAACTGCTGGGAGCAAGCTGTTAATTTAGATAAGACTTTCCCGACTGTATTGCGAAATTTGGGAATTGCTTATTTCAATAAAGAGAAGAATGCTGAAAAAGCGCTGAACTATTTCGAAAAGGCATTTTCATTCGATCCATCGGATGCCCGTGTGTTAATGGAACTGGATCAGCTATACAAACGTCTGAACAGGGAACCCGGAATCAGATTAAAATTTTTAAACGATTATCTGCCGGTTGTTATCCAGCGGGATGATCTTTATTTGGAACGGGTTAGCTTATTTAATTTTTCGGGCGCCTATGAAACTGCGTTGGAATTATTGGAGAGCAGACAATTCCATCCCTGGGAAGGCGGGGAAGGTAAAGTCTCGGGGCAATACATATTGAGCCTGGTTCAACTTGCGCGAAAATGCATCGAACAAGATCACTATGAAAAGGCCATCAGCTATCTGGCTATGGCCCAAAGCTATCCGCATAACTTAGGCGAAGGCAAGCTCTATGGCGCACAGGAAAATGATATTTTTTACTGGATTGGCTGCGCCTACACCGGTTTAAACCAAATTGATCAGGCTAACCAATATTTTTTAAAAGCGACCATTGGCCTTGATGAACCTTCTGCTGCTATTTTTTATAATGATCAGCAGCCGGATAAGATTTTCTACCAGGGCCTGGCACATATGAAATTAGGTAATGAAGCGCATGCGCGTTCCATCTTTAATAAATTAATTGATTATGGCCAAAAACACGCTGATGATGAGATGAAAATTGACTATTTCGCAGTTTCGCTACCTGACTTATTGATCTTTGACGACAACCTTAATCTGCGCAACCGGGTTCATACTTGTTTTATGCAAGGTTTGGGGCACCTCGGATTGGAGGAATTTGATAAGGCCAAAGATTATTTCGACAAAGTATTGAAATTTGATATCAGTCATCAAGGGAGTAAAATACACTTGGAAATGACTGAACAATCCTTAAACAGGCTTAAAATTAATGCAAACCCAAAATGAAAGCATCTAAAATTATAAAGTCAGCACTTACTGTTATTTGCCTGATTGGCTCGGTCGATAGTCTTGTATCTGCCCAGGTAATTATCCCGGTAGAAACTGCTCATAATGCCCTTTTACTCCAATCTGATAAAGCTGGCGAGCTGAACACGGTTTATTTTGGAAAAAAGCTGGCAAACGTTAACGAATATGAAAAGGCTGCTGATCTATACAAAAATCCGGCAGATTACACGGGCTTACTTGCTTCAGCCTATACGCCCTCCGGATCAAGAAACCTGGCGGAGCCTGCAATTTCAGTAACCCACAATGATGGCAATAAATCACTTGACTTAAGGTACATCAGCCATCAATTCACAAAAGTCAGTGATGATATTTCCCTGTTAAGCATAAAACTAAAAGATCCGGTTTACTCTTTCGAAGTCACCTTATATTACAAATTATATTATCAGGAGGATGTAATAGAGCAATGGAGTGTTATTCATCACCAGGAAAAAGGCAATGTCATTTTGGACAAATATGCATCTGCTAACCTGTATCTAAGAGCGGGAAGCTATTGGTTAAGGCAATATCATGGCGACTGGGTCAAAGAAATGCAGCCGGAAGAAAGTGAATTAACGCATGGTATAAAAACCATTGATTCAAAGCTGGGCACCCGGGCCAACTTATTTGAGCCTTCCTCTTTTATGATATCCCTAGATAAGCCGGCAACAGAAGACGAAGGAAGCGTTTTATATGGTTCGTTGGAATGGAGCGGTAATTTTAAGATAGACCTTGAGGTTGATCCCCAGGATAACTTAAGGATCATTGCAGGTATTAATAATTATGCATCGCCCTATGAACTCAAACCGGGGGAAGATTTTATAACACCTGCGTTTCTATATACCTTTTCGGATAAGGGTAAGGGTGATGCCAGCAGAAAATTACAGCGCTGGGCCCGTGATTATAAAATACCAGACGGTAAAGGATCAAGATACACCTTATTGAATAACTGGGAATCAACCTATTTCGATTTTAATGAAGATAAGCTAAGCGGGCTCTTAAAAGACACCAAAAAGCTTGGCGTTGACCTTTTCTTATTGGATGACGGCTGGTTTGGCAATAAGTACCCCCGTAATGATGACCATGCGGGCCTTGGCGACTGGCAGGAGAATCGTAAAAAGCTACCAAACGGAATCGCTTCACTGGTAAAAGAGGCAAAGAACGATGGGGTAAAATTCGGTGTCTGGATTGAGCCTGAAATGGTGAGCCCAAAGAGCGAGCTTTATTTTAAGCATCCTGATTGGGTGGTAAAACAACCGAAACGGGATGAATATTATTTCAGGAACCAGCTTGTGCTCGACCTGGCTAATCCTGCTGTACAAGATTTTGTTTATAAAATCGTAGATTCTTTATTTATCAAAAGCCCCGGTCTGGCGTTTATCAAATGGGATTGCAATGCGGTGATCTATAATGCCTATTCATCTTACCTAAAAAAGGATCAATCACAATTTTATGTAGATTATGTAAATGGGCTGTATAAAGTATTAGAAAGGATTCGTGCAAAATACCCCGCAGTACCCATGATGCTATGTTCTGGTGGTGGCGGCCGGGTTGACTATGGCGCATTGAAGTATTTCACAGAATATTGGCCAAGTGATAATACAGACCCATTGGAGCGGATATTTATGCAATGGGAATACTCCTATTTCTACCCCGCTATCGCCAGTGCCAACCATGTGACAGACTGGGGGAAAGAGCCCTTAAAATTCCGTGTTGATGTAGCCATGATGGGCAGAATGGGCTTTGATATTGTAGTGAACAAACTAAGCGAAAATGACCTGCTCTTTTGCCAGGATGCTGTTAAACTTTATGACACCCTCAAACCGGTTATTTTCCAGGGCGATCAGTATCGCCTATCCGATCCCCGAAAAGATAATGTCGCCTCTATGATGTATGTAGACGCTGCCAAATCATCTGCGGTCGTGTTTAATTACCTGGTGAATTACAGATATGGTGCCGGAAGTAAATTGCCCCTTCTTTTAAAAGGATTAGACCCACAAAAACGCTACCAGCTCAAAGAGATCAACTTATATCCGGGCACAACACAAGCATCTGAAAATACAAAAATTTATTCCGGCGATTTTTTAATGAAGATTGGATTTAACCCTGTAGTAAACAGCGATAGAACAAGTGTAGTTGTTCAGCTAAACGAAGTAAAATGATACCATACGTTTTAATCATGCGGCTATATAATGCCACTTTTAATTTATCTGTCTATTTCAAATTGTATATGCACCAAAAATTTATATCCTTTCTCAAAACTGTTCCCCTTTTAATCATAAGTTCAGCATTTGCATGCCCGGCTATGGCGCAGACTGATGTAGTTTATTTAAATAATTCGCCTACCCAGATATGGAAAATAAAACCAGAGGCAGACGTTAATCTTGTTGTAGATAAAATTGGCTCCGGTGGATTTAGTACAGAAAACTGGGTTACAGCTATTGTACCGGGAACAGTCTTTTCCTCTTATGTCGCTGCGGGTTTGGAAAAAGACCCCAACTTTGGTGACAACATCTACAAAGTGGATAAAGCTAAATATGACCGGAATTTCTGGTATCGCACCGAATTTAAAATACCGGCTGGCTATTCAAAAAAGAATATCTGGCTAAACTTCAAGGGCATTAACCGTAAAGCGGATATTTATTTAAATGGAACACTGCTCGGTAGCCTTGATGGCTTTATGCAGCGCGGACAATTTAATATTAGTCAGCTCATAAAAAAAGATGCAGAAAATGTTCTGGCCGTATTAGTCTACATACCAAAACAACCATTGGCGAATGTAGGGAGCCCTAATTATGTATCCAGCGCCGGATGGGACTGGATGCCTTATGTGCCCGGCCTTAATTCCGGGATTACCGATAAGGTATATCTGAGCAATACCGGCGATGTAACCCTGCAAGATCCCTGGATCAGGGCAAGCCTGCCAACCAATGCAAAAGCGGACCTGTCTATTGCAATGGAGCTTAAAAACAATTCCTCGCGCCAGCAAATTGCCACCCTTAAAGGCTTGATCACACCGGGTAACATTGAGTTTTCTCAGCAGGTTCGTGTTGATGCTAATGGCCAAACTACGGTTAAATTAGATAAAAGAGACTTTTCGCAATTGATGATCAACAGTCCTAAACTTTGGTGGCCCAATGGTTACGGCGACCCTAATCTTTATAATTGTAAGCTTAGCCTTGTTGTTGGTAACGAAGTTTCCGATGTTCAAAATATAAAGTTTGGCATAAAGCGATACAGTTATGATACCCTTGGACACGTTTTGCATTTGACAATCAATGGTGTTAAAGTTTTTATAAAAGGCGGTGACTGGGGCATGTCTGAGTATATGCTGCGTTGCCACGGTACAGAATATGATACCAAGGTAAGGCTGCATAAAGAAATGAATTTTAATATGATTCGTAATTGGATCGGATCAACCACTGATGAAGAGTTTTATGATGCCTGTGATAAATATGGTATCATGATATGGGATGATTTCTGGCTGAATGCGAACCCTAACCTACCTGCCGATATCAATGTCTTTAATGCTAATGCTGTCGAAAAGATCAGGCGGTTCAGGAATCACCCTGCCATAGCGGTATGGTGTGCAGATAATGAGGGTTGGCCGGAGCCACCTTTAAGCGACTGGTTAAAAGCAGACATTGCTACGTTTGATGGCAATGAACGTTATTATCAGCCTAATTCACACGCCGAAAATCTGACAGGCAGTGGCCCATGGGCAAGTAAAGATCCACGCTACTATTTTACCGCTTACCCAACGGGTTTGGGGGGCAACAAAGGTTGGGGGCTGCGTACTGAGTTAGGTACAGCCGTTTTCACCAATTTCGAAAGCTTTAAAAAATTTATGCCTGAGGATAAATGGTGGCCCCGAAATGAAATGTGGAACCAACACTTTTTTGGGCCTTTAGCATTTAATGCCGGACCTGATCAATATGATGAAAGTGTGAATTCTTATGGCAAGGCTACTGGTATTGAAGACTATTGCCGTAAGGCGCAGTTTGTAAACATTGAAACCAATAAGGCCATGTTTGAAGGATGGCAGGACGCAATGGGCGAAGATGCATCGGGATTGATGACCTGGATGAGCCAATCGGCTTACCCGTCAATGGTATGGCAAACCTATGATTATTATTATGATTTAACCGGTGCATTCTGGGGAGCCAAAAAAGCTTGTGAACCTTTACACATTCAATGGAACCCGGTCAGCAATGCCATAAAAATCATCAACACTACTGGTACTTCTGTCGAAGGGCTTACCGCAAAAGCGGATGTGTATAATCTCGACGGTCAGCTGGTTAAGGAATATAGCGAAACAGCTATTGCTAACGCGCCGGCAAATAGTGCTGCGAATGTTTTTACGCTTAAATTTAGTCCTGATAAAATTAATCTCGCCCTAAATAAACAAGTATACGCCTCATCATCTGAAAACGGCCAGCCGGCAAACCTTGTTAATGATGGGAATGAGGGCACGCGCTGGGCCAGTGGACATAATGACAACGAATGGATCTACGTAGACCTGGGCAAAGATGAAGTGGTGAATGGCGTGGGACTTAACTGGCAGGATGCATATGCCCAATCGTTTAAAATCCAGGTATCAACTGATGCAATTCATTGGCACGATGTTTACACTACAGACGAAGGCAGGCAAGGAACCCAAACAATCCTGTTCCCTGAAGTAACGGCCAGGTATGTGCGCATGCTGGGCATAGCGCGTGCCACCTACTGGGGCTATTCATTATATAATTTTGAGGTGTATAAAGGTGATGTTGCCAGCCCGGGTTTATCAGCAGTACATTTTATTAAATTAAGACTGACCGATAAAGAAGGTAAACTAATCTCCGATAATTTTTACTGGAGAGGCAACAAACGTAAAGATTATAGTGCACTAAACACATTACCAAAAGTGAATTTAAAAGTCACTTATAAAACCGTTGAGCAGGATGGTAAATACCAGATCAATGCCGAAATTACGAACCTAGCTTCATCAAAAGCAGTTGCGTTCGGCGTACGGGTACAACCCATAAAGGCATCAACCGGAGAGCAAATTTTGCCGGCCATCATGAATGATAATTACTTCTCGCTATTGCCGGGTGAAACCAAAACTGTTAGTATAGAATTTGCTAATGGCTTATTGAAAAACGATAGTTTCAGGCTAATTGCTGAACCTTACAATAATTCAATATCTAAATAGATTAAAGTCCACCAAATTAATTGCCATAATTTGGTGGACTTTATATTATCAATGGCTGAAATCTTAAAAAACTACAATCCTGCGGGTAATCGCCTCGTCAAAACAAAAAACCATCTTTAATATATTAAAGATGGTTTTTTGTTTTAAGCTAAACTTCACATTTCATTTCGAGGCAAAGAGGAATAGCCCAAAGACCTGATTTAGCGTATAGTAATTATTTGGTATTTCCATCGGCGTCCAATTCAACAATCTGGTATCCCAATTTCTGCAAGCCAGGCATAATAGTTTCCTTGTCGCCTACAACTAATATCGCCATACGACTTACATCCAGATATTTTTTGGCCAGTTCGTTGATCTCATTTTGAGTTATACCGGCCAATATTTTATTCTGCTCGTCAACAAAATCTGCATTCAGATCATATTGCTGCATTCGGCCCAAAAAGGCTGCTTTCTGATCGTTCGTTTCGTATTTACGTGCATCGCTTTGTCCTATCGAGCTTTTGGTAAATGCCAGTTCGGCTGGTGTAATTCCGTTTTGTGAGTAGGCTTTAATATCTTTAACAAACTCAACAACAGCACTATCAGTTGCTGATGCACGCACCCCTGCCGATGCGGTGAAACTACCACCATAATTACCGGAAGCAAAGCCAGAATTAGCACCATACGTCCACCCTTTATCCTCACGCAAATCCATATTTAAATGACTATCAAAGCTTCCGCCCAGCGTATAGTTTACCAAACCCAAACGGTAATAAGTTCCTGTTGCATCAAAATTTAAGCCCGTTAAATACCCAACCCTTATTTCTGATTGCGCTGCATGCGGAATATCTACCAGATAAATTTTAGTTCCATCAGTTGCCGTGCCTGTTGATGCTGCCGCCGGAACATCAACTTTCTTTTCTTTCCAGTCATTTAAGAAAGATAGCTTATTTTTAATGGCAGCTTCTGTAACATCCCCCACAACTACTACTGATGTAAGTTGCGGTGAAAAGTAGTTGTTATAATAAGCTTGTACATCAGCTAAAGTAACATTAGTGAGCGTTTGCTCATTGCCTGACAGACCATAAGTACGGATATTATCTTTACCATATAGTATTTTATTGTATACACTGTTCGCCACATTAGGGGGCTGGGTTTTAACGATCTGCAAGGTTTGCATGTCCTGCTTTTTTACACGGTCAAATGCTTCCTGGGTAAATTGAGGACTTAACAAACGTTCCTGCAAAATGGACAATGTTTGATCCAGATTTTGGGTAAGGGATGATACATAGAAAACGGTTTCATCGGCAGAAGTATACACAAATATTTTGCTACCTATTTTCTCAAGCATCGAATTGATCTGCTCGGCTGTGTGCTTTTGCGTTTCCTCGTTTAGCATTTGACCTACCATAAGCGGTAGACCTGCCTTTGATGGATCGACGGCTGCCAGCAAGCCACCGCCTTTAATTTTTACCGATATAGCAACAGATGGAATTTCATTGTTGTAATTTCCTATCATTTTAATGCCGTTAGCTGTCTTCGTTGTCCAAAAAGGCGGCACTTTAACAACCGGATTGGGACCGTTTGGGGGTTGTATATTGCGGTCAAAGTTATCTTTTGCCTTATGATAAGTTAGCTTATCGTAACCATAATCAGGTGCTTTATAATTTTTTTGTTCAACCTGATAATTATCAGGGGCTAAAGGCTGTAAATTGCTGCCCTGCGGTAATACGCTCAGCATTACAGCTGCCTTGCCTTTAATGTATTGTTCGTATACGCGCATCACATCAGCTTTGGTAACCTTGCGGATATCATCCAGTTCGCGCCCAATTTGATTGGGGTTACCGGTAAATGTTTGTGAGGCAGCCAGTTCACTTACTTTTCCTGAAACGCTGGCTAAAGCATCAATAAAATCAGCCTCGGCACTTCCTTTAAAACGAGCAAGGTCATCGTCTGTAACTCCATTTTTTTCGAACTCGTTAAAAGAATCGTCTACCAGTTTTTTCATATCTGCCAGGCTTTGACCCGGAAAAGGCATTACTTCGATAGCGATATCGCCGGCAAGTTCAGAATTTGTAGAATACATCATCGCCTGGGCAGCTTTACGGCTTTTTATAAAGTTTTTATAAAAAATTGAATTTTTACCTTGTCCTATAATCAGCGAAAGTGCGTCCAGTGCAGCCTGATCCTTGCCATACATTTTAACACCCGGATAATCAATAAAAAGCAAAGGCAGCTTTGCATAATTATCAGTGTATGATACATATCTGTCGGCAGTTAATACGGGAGCTGGTAATATAACATTTGCAACCTCAGGCCCTCGTGGTATCGAACCAAAATACTTTTCAACCCAGGCCAGCGTTTGCGCTGCATTGATATCACCGCCAATGGTTAATGTAGCATTGTTAGGGCCATACCAACGAAGAAAAAACCGCTTCAAATCGTTAACATCAACTTTATTCAAATCTTCAATATAACCGATGGTTAACCATGAATACGGGTGACCATAAGGATATAATGCTTTTGATGCCGCTTCGCCTACCAGGCCATAAGGCCGGTTATCGTAATTTTGCCCACGCTCATTTTTCACTGTTGAACGTTGTATCTCAAACTTCTTTTGTGTAACTGCATCCATTAAAAAGCCCATCCTGTCTGATTCCAGCCAAAGCATTTTTTCCAGTTGATTACTCGGTACAGTTTCAAAATAATTAGTCCTGTCGAGCGTAGTTGAACCGTTCAATGTTCCGCCTACTGAATTAACCGTTTTAAAATGATCGCCACTTTTAACATGGTCTGATCCTTCAAACATCATGTGTTCAAAAAAATGCGCAAAACCCGATTTACCGATTTCCTCACGGGCCGATCCTACGTGGTACGTTACGTCTACATGCGCAATCGGGTCCGAATGATCTTCTGTTAGTATAACCGTGAGCCCGTTAGATAAAACATATTTTTGATAGGGTATTATCAGTTCATCACCTTTTTTATTAACCGTTTCTACCAGCCTGGGCTGTTGAGCAAAAACGGCAAATGGAACGCTCAACACAAGCAATCCGAGGGCGTTTATTAAGTTTTTTTTCATTAGTTTTTATTAATCTGTTATTTTTTTATACTTAAATTATGGGCAATAAATTCCATAACGACAGTAAGGCATCCTTCAAAATGGCCGCCGTCGCCGGTGATTTTTTTAATAGTATAGGAGTGGTTATTGAGATGTTATACTTTTAGCACAATTACCTTTTTTTGTGGTTGCAAGCATTTTTTATCATTGCAGGTTTGATAGTATAGTCCGCAATTGATGACAGATCCGGGCTTAACATTGGTCATATTTACCTTTATTTTAAAAGTAACCTTGTCTTCATAAACAAACATATTATCGCTGTTAGGAAAAGGCACCGCCGCAGAACTTTCCCATCCGTTATTGCTGCTTTTGGCACCGTCAGGCAATTCGAGCAAAGTTTCTGTTAGTATATATGGACTATCTTTAGGCAGATAGGCGTAAATGTGCCAGCCTTTTAAAATATCTGCTTCAATAATCACGGTTGAGTTTTTATTATCATCGTCGTAAACTAACCGGGCCGTAACACTAACAGGATCAGCGAGAGTTGGCCCATCGGCTTTTTCAGAGGATGATACGGCAGCAGATGACTCAGCAGATTTTACTACTGAACCATAAGTATTTACCATAAATTTAAAACCGCCTGCTTCGGTATAAAAGAGTTTGCCCTTGTTCGTTTCATACCAGTTTCGCCATTGCGCCGACGTAATAAATTTTTCGTTAGTATAGCGTGTTAAAAGCCGGCGAGCCAACTGGTCATTTTCGTCTTTTTCAAGCATACTGATACATTTTTCGAGCATCAAAGGGCTTCTGTTTGAAATTCCCAGCTTACGGGCATCAGTATCTAACTGCAGGCTCTGAAATCCGGATGGATAAAAATATTCATAGTTATCTCTGAAATAGGCGCGATATAATTTGGCATCAGTTCCGAATTGCTTAAACAGATCAGCACCTTCCCAATCTTTTAAGTAGTCTTCAAAGCTTTGTACATCGTTTGTTAAAGGCATTTTCAAAAACATTTCATTGCCTTTGCCAATATCCTCGCCCGCTGCTTTTTTATCCCTTAATTCCTGCTGCATTTTTTTTAGCCGTTCGTTCCCCTCTTTTCTCGCTATAATTGATTTTTGATACAGATCTTCATCAGCGCGATAAATGTTCTCATCAATTTCTTCCCTGGTTGCCTGTTGAATTTTTTTAACGATGGGCGATTTTCTGTCAAACTTTTTAATGTAACAGATAGTATTTACAAAAACCTGGTTGGCTTCGTCAGTCATAAAATCGGGCGAGGCGGCAAAGCCCCACATAAAATAATTTCCATGGCGTCCCAGCGCCACTGCTTCTGCATTTTTAAGGCATACTCCTCCCGAAATAACTTCGGCATCGGGCGAGTCGTCAAAACCTTCTCCATGGGCAACCATACCAATCAGATACGGATTTTTTTCGTCAAGGCCGTCCACCGTCATTACCCGCCACATCGGCATAGTTTTAGGCGTTTTAGCACCCTGAAAACCATTGAAAAAACCGCCGGGGGTTGGCCAGGTTACCATGGTTAAATTAACCTTGTTGGGTGTATTAAATATTTCGTGCCCGGTTTTAATATTCAGGGCGTCGCTTTCAAGGCACTGGCAATACCAATCAAATTTTAAACCTATTGGCATTCCAATATCAGGAGCTGCAGCCGCCATTAAAATGGCTGGCCGGTTAAAATCCGCCGGTAGGTTAACGGGGTAGGCATCAAAAATAGTAACATCAACATCGTCAGACATCTTTACGTTGTAATCCCTGCCGTCAACCGTTTTTACTTCAGTAAAATTTTGCTCTAAAAAGCTTTTAAAGGCAGGCATCCGTGTTTTATAAAACTCGGTGTAACGTTTTTCTGACGGCATATACCACACCAGTTTAGCGGGCATCGGTTTTTGCGGATCGTATCCTACATACAGAATTTTTAAAGCAATTTTTGCAGCCGGGCCATTAAATGCTGATGCCGATGTTACAGCTATCGCCGAAATCATGACAAGCAATAACAGAATAGTTTTTTTCATAACATTAGTTCTTAAACAGGTTGTATTAACCTGCCTTATCCTGTACTATCAATTAATTTTTAAACATTTCTGCCAGCCTTTGGTTAAGCGGCGCGCCTTGTATGTTAGCATTGGCAATAATTTTTCCATCGCGGTCAATCAAAAAAAAGGAAGGCACCCCTCCTATTCCATACAACTTCACGGTCTCGCTGTTAAACCCTTTCAAGTCAGATGCCTGCAACCATGGTAAGCCATCATCGGCAATGGCTTTTAACCAGCTCTTTCTATCGGTATCAACTGATATGGAAAGTATTTCAAAACCCTTGTTTTTATACAGTTCGTATTGTGTTTTAAGATTAGGGCTTTCGGCACGGCAGGGCTCGCACCAGCTTGCCCAAAAATCAATTAGTACTACCTTACCTTTTAAATCAGCAAGAGATATGGGTTTACCGTTAACATCGTTTAATGTAAATGAAGGCGCCAGATCGCCCACTACTATGGCGTGTGCCGCCTGTATCCGTTTTGCCATGTTTTTACCCAAACCTGTTGCACGTATATTTTCAGTAATGGCATTATAAATAGGTTCAATTTTTGCAACATCCATTTTAGAGCCTGCCGCATCTGTTAAAGCCACCAATGCAAAAAATGAATCGGGGTTATCCTTTGCAAACTGAATTTGCTTTTCTCTTCTTTGGGCCACCCTTTTACGGAACCGGGCATCAACCGATTTAAAGAAGTTGGTATCTTTCTGCTGCTGGGGAGTTCCGCTGCTTAGTTCATTATTGGCCATTCTGTCAAGTTCCATAATGGAGCCACCAATTGTTTTATTATAAGCAGTGTATTCGTCATAAACTTTTGATCCCTTTACTTCGGCGTTTATTAATGAGTCTTTTGAGCCAATAGTCATTTTTTCGGCTGCGAAATAGAAATAAATATTATCGCCACCTTTGTAAATAGACAGGCGCTTTCCTTCACCGTTATGACCCAATGACAACCGGGCGGTAGAAATGCCATCGGTATGCCCTGAGAAACTAAAGGTTCCGTTAACCAGCAATGTAGAATCTTCACCACCTGTCACATTATTTGTATAATCGAGGTAAACCATGGCAGGTCTATCCAGATTGCCAATTTTACCAGATATGGTAAAATTTGGTGCTTGTGCTGCAGCAAAAAAGGGCAGCAGCGAAGCAAAAATTAAAATCTTAAATTTCATTATTATTTGAATTACAGCTATTTATATTCAGAATAAATAAGTTAAAAACAGGAACTGCCTTGCAGGCTCAACGCATTAATGACCTGCAACAGGCAGCCCTGAATTGGAAAACTGATCTATTTACTATTTACTATAGCCGGGGTTTTGGGGTCCAATATTTGGATTACTTATAAATTCAGCGTGTGGAATTGGCAAAATATATTGCACATTACTTGTTATAGTTGGCCTTAATTGCTCAACTGTTGCCAAAGGCAAGCGCAATAATGCCATCCACTCTATACCATCCTCGCCCACAAAGTTTCGGGCATATTCATAATATATTTGTATGGCTACATCATTAGCTGTAGCAGCCGCATTAACTGCGGTAAAATCAGTTACGCCAGCTTTACTCATTACCGTTTTTAAGGTGGTTTTTGCGGCATTTAAATCCCCGCCCGAGCGTACAGTTGCTTCGGCCAGCATCAGGTACACTTCTGAAAGTCGGAATGCGTATGCTACTTCTGAAAGTTGAGTGGAGATTTTGGCGGGCTGAATATATTTGATAAAATAATAGCTACCCACATTGGTACTATCAGCAGCGCCTATTACCCAACTTGCACGCGGATCATTTTGCAATAGCGTATATAAAGCAGGTTTTGCCTCATAAAATGCCGATGCGCCTATAAAATCTTCACTTGAGTTTGAATAATACAGATCCTGATTAGCCTGCGGCTGAACGCCCAGTATCACTTCATTACTGGCTAAGCCTTTGGTATAAAAAATATCCTTTTCATTAGGCTCCAGTGTATAAGGGCTGCCGCTGATAATAGTATTAGCCAAAGTTATTGCCTGGGTTAAATCATCGCCTTGCGCTCTGCTTAACAGCACGCGCATTTTTAGCGCCATAGCGGTCCATTTATTTACATAAACATTACTGCTGGTACTAGCCGCATTGGCTATTGCATAATCCAGATCGTTTAAAATAGATGTATAGCAATCCTTTACGGTGTTGCGCGGCTGGTTAATGTTGGTTAAGGTGTTAAACTGGGTTTCTATAATAATGCCGTATGGGCTGGTTACATCAAACCACTGCCCAAAATAACTAAGCAATTTAAAATGTCCAAACGCCCTCAAAAACCGTGCTTCGGCCAGGATTTGCGTTTTACGGCCATCAGCAAATTTATTATCGGCAAGTGTCTGTACGTCCTGGTTAACTCCATTAGCAGCATTAATCAGCGTATAGTAACGTCCCCATTCGGTACCGTAAACGGTATTTCCAAAAATATCCGATTCATCATCAGTAGCCCCGTTTCCCGACCCAATGTAACCGGCAAATAAAGAGCCCATTATTTTATTATTGTTCCAATTGGTTGAGATATTATTGGCATTGGCAAAACAATAATAAACACCATTAAGCGCTACATTAGCACTTGGCTCATCAACTATGGCATTGCCCTCTACTTCGGCATTTTTTGGAAGTGCATCCAACTGCTTTTTACAGGCCGACTGCGAAAACAAAGCCACAGCCAGTAAAATATATATTAACTTCTTCATCTTCTTATTTAATTTTTGTTAAAACCCGATTCTAAAACCTAAAATGTATTGCTTAACTGTAGGATAAGAACTCGCATCGCTATAGCCGCTTATCAAACTATAGGGATCATTACTTACCTCAGGATCAGGACCAGGATACTTTGTTATAGTGAATAAGTTGGTAGCCGATATATAAATAGAAGCAGATTGTACCTGCCATTTCTCCATTAAAGACTTAGGTAACTGATAAGATAAGGTAACAGACTTTAACTTAATGAAGGATCCGCTATAAATGTTATTGCTTGCGGTACCGATGTTACCATTTTGCCCATAAATAAGGCGTGGGATAGTGGCTGAAGTATTTTCCGGTGTCCATCTTCCTAATATGGCTACTCCTTTATTTGATAAGTTAGTTACACTATTATTCTGAATACTATATAAATAAAGTATCTGGCCACCATAAGAATAGTTAAATAAACTTGTTAAAGAGAAGTTTTTGTAAACAAGCGTATTGGTATAGCCGCCAAAAAACTTAGGCTCGGCGTTGCCAATAACCAAACTGCTGTTTGGAAAACCATAAGGCGTTTGCTGATACATAGCATCGCCAATATTTAAATACGGAGAAATGAACTGCGACAATGAGTACTTAGCCTTATAAGCAGTAAGCTGGGCCTGGGTATTTATAATACCTTGATATTGATCGCCATAAAACAAACCAAGTGGTTTTCCATTTTCAATAATGGTATTACCCAGGTAGATACCTGACTCATTAGGATCAGAAAAAGCCTGGTTAATGTTTGAAACTAAACTGCGGTTAAAGGAAATATTAAATTCACTGCTCCAGGTAAACTGATGGTTTCTGATTATATCTCCTCTTAGGTCAATTTCCAAACCTCTGTTCCTGATATCTGCTATGTTGGCAATAACGCTGGTGTAAGCCGAGCTCGGCGCAAGCGTTTCATTAAATAACAGGCCCGAAGTTTGCTTTTGATAGATACCGATATCGCCCGTTATGCGTGATTTGAAAAAGGAGAAATCGATGCCTGCATCTTTTTGCAAGGTAGATTCCCATTTGATGGTATTGTTGCCCAACTGTGTAGGCACTACAGCATTGGTGCCGTTATAGGTAGCGGGGGTATATAAAGTACGGTAAAGGTAATCGCCAATATTCTGGCTACCGGTATATCCGGCACTTGCCCTTAATTTTATATCGTCTATCCAGCTTACGTTTTTAAGGAAATTTTCCTGCGATATGCGCCAGCCTATACCGCCCGACGGGAAAAGTGCGGTACGATTAGCAGCCGGAAATTTGGACGATGCATCAGAACGACCTGTAAAAGTAAATAAGTACTTGTCTTTATATGAATAATTGGCACGCGCATAATAGCTTAATAAAGCATTTTGCGATGAACTTGCCGATGAAGGTAACGTAATGGCAGCCGACGAAAGATCTGTTAAAGTTACATCGTTAGGATATGATTGTCCATTTGCTATAAATGAACTGCTTTTATTCTGCTCCCATGATGTACCGGCTATCACATCAAGCCTGTTATCTGCGTTGAATTGCTTATTGTATGATAATGTATTTTCAAAAAATAAATCGGTAGATTCTGTTTGTCCTTCCGAGCCTATGCCATTGTTTGATGAAGCCGCACCCGAAGATGAAGCAATTAAAGCGGTACTCGGGGTGTAATCTAATTGATGATATTGACTATAATTTACTGAAACTATACTTTTAAACTTTAAATCTTTCAGTATATCGTATTCAAGTGAAATTGAACCCAGTAATGAAACATTTTTACCCTGGTTAACTCCGTTGTTAAGCAAAGACAACGGATTCTGTATTCCACTGGAAACCGAGCCGCCAAGCTCAGCGCCGGTAAAATTATTAACAGAACCATCTGCATTATAAGGTGCAAGTGTAGGCGGTGCGAGTAGTGCCTGCGTATAAGCTCCGTTAGTAATGTTGTTTGTTGTAAACCCGTAGTCGAGATTAGTAACTGTACGCAGCTTACTGGTAATTTTATTGTCTAAATTAACCTTACCTGAAATACGGGTGAAATCAGTGCCCTTTATTACCCCATCCTGGCCGGTGTAAGAGAATGAAGTATAGTACCTGGAATTTTCGCCACCACCACGTACCGCAAAATCAGCATTTTGTTCAAAACCGTTTCGCAATACCAGGTTAAGCCAATCGGTATTGGCGGTACCTAAAAAGTTTGGCGTATGCAAAATACTGTAGGCAATACCATTAACAGGCTGGCCGGCACTTGTTTGTGCATCGCTCAAATTTTGAGCGGCCTCCGTCATGATCATTTTATATTGATCAGCATCCAGTAATTTTTGTTTTATGGGAGATGAGAAACCGGCATAATAATTAAATTCGATAGACGGCTTTTGATTATACTTACCCTTTTTTGTGGTAATAATAACAACACCATTTGCAGCCTTTGAACCATAAATGGCCGTTGCCGAAGCATCTTTTAATATATCAATCGATTCAATGTCATTAACATTTAAACCACTAAGACTATTTAAGCCACGGGCAAATGAACTGCTTATGGAACCGCCGTTATTATCGCTGCCTGAAACCGGATTAGGCACTTCGCCTGCACCCTGAAGATATTGGTTGGATACAGTTATCTGTACACCGTCAATAATATATAGCGGATCATTTCCGCCTAATATGGAGGTACCGCCGCGAATGCGGATTTTGGCTACCCCACCCGGAGATCCGTCACTTTGTACAACCTGCACGCCCGCAGCTTTGCCACTCAAAGCCTGATCAACACTGGTAAAAGGCACATCCTTTACTTCGCTAACATCAACAGATGATATAGAGCCCGTAAGGTCTTTCCTTTTAGTAGTTCCATATCCAACTACCACCACCTGTTCTAAACCCGAAGAAACAGGATCGAGACTTACATTTAATGTGGTTTCGCCAGATAGTTCAATTTCTTTGGATTTGTATCCAATATAACTAAAAATCAAAACATCCCTGTTTACGGCCTCTATTGAATATTTTCCTTCTGCATTGGTTATTACCATGTGACCGCTGCCATTTTTTACCTTTACGGTAACACCCTGCAAAGGCTCTCCTTTTTCATTTACCACTTTACCCTTAATGGTTATTGTGATATTTAAAGAAGCCTTTATTTTATCTAAT
>Ga0206982_1154_pt1 | contig 21601 bp, 17 predicted proteins | sample Alteio_BWMinCont_18_FD_153493 | JGI IMG/M metagenome (GOLD analysis project Ga0206982, IMG submission 153493) | Enriched cells from forest soil in Barre Woods Harvard Forest LTER site, Petersham, Massachusetts, United States -... | ecosystem: Environmental > Terrestrial > Soil > Temperate forest >... | reverse complement strand
CAGGAGACTGTCAATGCACGGTGTCCGGGAAGAATTAATAGAAGCTCAGGCAGCAAGTATTGGAATTCCCCTGTTGAAAGTATATGTATTCGAAGGAACTAACAGGGAATATGAGCAACAGATGAAGGATATGTTACTTAAAATAAAAGTTAAGGGCATAAATAAAGTTGCTTTTGGTGACATTTTTCTGGAAGACCTGAGGTCGTACCGGGAAAATCAATTAGGACAGATTGGTATGGATTGTCTTTTCCCGATTTGGAAATCGAATACACTTCAGTTGGTAAATTTTTTTATTGGAGAAGGATTTAAAACATATACATGTTGCATAAATGATGGTTATCTGGATAAGCAATGGTGCGGAAGATTAATCGATAAAAAATTTCTTAAGGAACTTCCTAAAGCTGTCGATCCCTGCGGTGAAAATGGTGAATTTCACAGCTTCTGTTTCGACGGCCCAATTTATGCGAAAGCCTTATCTGTTGTTATAGGAGAAAAAGTATATAAACCCCTGGAAATAACACATGGAAATCTGCCTGTTATGGTTGGCTCAATCGAAACTAAAGGTTTTTGGTATTGCGATTTAATGCTGGATAAATAATTTGAGCCAATATATTTACGAATGCGTTGGTGGTTTTATCGAAACTGATTCTCTTACAAATTCATATTTCAAAAATACTATCTTCCAATTCTGTAACTCGTTCCTATTTGAAAACTGGCTGCTTTTGTTCCAAAATTTCCCTGCATAAACCCTGTGAATTGTTTTGTAGTTATATGGAAAGTCATAGAAAAATAAGATATCGGAAATATGCTGTATGTATTTTGCATGGTATAGTCAGATCTGGGATTGATCAGCATATTCAGGGAGAACTTCAATCCATATTGCGTCCCATATCGATTTCTCCAAAGAGACTCCGTATAAATTCCAATCGTTCCGGTAAGATTATTTTTGAAGATAATATTAGCGGCGGTATCTACCAGGTTTTTTCTGAATTCATAATAGTCACCAAATTCCTTTTGTATGGAGGTTTCGAAACCCAGATATCTCCATTCTAAATTACGTAAAGTTTTCACCCCGTTAATACCACCAGATATACCATAACTCCCAAAGGAATATCTCTTGCCGGGTATATGATAAAATGTATCTATGGGTTGGTCTCCTCCTCCAACTAATCCCGCCTCTCCAGGTGTATAATGCGAATTATAGAAATCGGACAACCCGTAAGTGCCAAGTGTGACATTAGCCCCATAGTAAGCCTGGAAATTGCCCAGATTGTGACTGCGATAAATACTTGCCTGTCCCGCACGAACCCAGTCCTGGCCTCTGTCATTTGCTGTACCGGTTGAATATATTAAACTTCCATAAAAAGCACTCTTCAGAGAATCCGACTTTAATGGAATAGTATGATAAGGTATGGTTTGAGAATCCAGCGGACTTAAATACATTCCCTGCCTGTGAGCCAGGCAACTGCAAAATAATAAAATGATAAAAAATACGATAAGCTCCTGTTTCCTCATTGGAGAAAAAATAGATAAAAATTCAATTCATTTTCAATATCACTTTTTCTTACCACCGCCGATAATGACTCCAATTTTCAGTGCGAAATAATTGTTTTTATAAATGACCGTTGGAGAATTTTGTGCGTCACTACCTATTAACTAAAATATGACAAACATTGCAGAAGATTGGCTGCCAAATGTATTGTTAAAATCTTTTATTAATATTTCTTACCGGGCCGTTGATAATTCCGGCCGCAAATTTTGAGATATCGATAAATATATAATTATATTTGGGGAGCTCTTTTTAATTCGATTCCCCCCAGCATCTGGAACCTCACCTGATTTATCGCAACCGATTTTTTTAATGATATTAAAAGCTGATCTTACATGATCTTACGTCTTCATACGTCTTTTAACGTCTTTAGTTCGTCTGAACATCATCTGTAACTATGGAAGCATGTATCTGTGGTTATTCTTTTCGTATTTCAGCGTCAAGACAATCCAAAAACATTGGTAAAATCTCTAAAGGCTTCATTCATAATATTTACGGATCTTTGGCAGGTAACATGATTTATATAAATAATCGTTCATAAATATGTCAAAACAAAATTCCCGTCGCAGGTTTTTAAAAAACAGTATGCTTGCTTCAGCCGGTTTTTATATTATTCCGCGGCACGTTTTAGGCAGAGGTTTTATTGCACCCAGTGATAAAATAACCATTGCCAGCATCGGAGTAGGAGGAAAAGGAGCCGACGACATAGAGCACTTTGATAAGAGCGGAAAAGCCAATATCTCGTATTTATGTGATGTGGATGATGTAAGTGCCGCAGATACACGTAAAAAATTTCCTCAGGCAAAATATTACAAGGATTACCGCGAGATGCTCTCAAAGGAATCCAAAAACATTGATGCAGTATCTGTATCGACGCCGGATCATATGCACGCAGTTGCTGCCATGGCCGCTATGCAACTCCACAAACATGTATATGTGCAAAAACCGCTTACCCATGATATTTATGAAGCAAGAATGCTTACCGAAGCTGCTCATAAATATAAAGTGGTTACACAAATGGGAAACCAGGGGGCATCAGGAGATGGTGTAAGAAAACTGGTCGAATGGTACCAGGCAGGACTAATCGGAGATGTTACTACTGTATTTTGTTATACAGACAGACCCATCTGGCCTCAGGGACTCAGGCGTCCAACAACTGCATCAAATATTCCATCCACACTAGATTATAACTTATGGCTGGGCACAGCTCCTGAAAAGGTTTATTTCGATGGAATGCTGCCCTTCAATTGGAGAGGATGGTGGGATTATGGTACGGGAGCCCTGGGTGATATGGCCTGTCATATCATGGCGCCGGCATTTGCCGTACTTGGATTAGGTTATCCTGTTTCTGCTGAATGTAGTGTGGCAACGCGATACGTTGAAAACTGGCATTCAGAATATGCACCGGACAGCGGGCCGATATCATCCCATATCACACTGGTATTTGAAGGAAAAAATGGTAAACCAAATGTTGAATTGCATTGGATGGATGGTGGAATTCAGCCGACGAGACCCGTTGAACTGGGATCCAATGAACTTATGGGAGACGGTGGGAACGGGGCGATTTTTTTAGGAACGAAAGGAAAGATGATGTGTGGTACGTATGGTGTAAATCCCCAGCTTCTGCCTACAAGTAAAACGCAGGCTGATAAAACTCCGCAAACGATTATGCGGGTACCTGGCGGAGACGAGGGTCACTACGGTGCCTGGATAGAAGCATGTATGGCGGGTTATGGAAGCGAAAAGGCAAAAAATTTAAGTTCCAATTTTGATATCGCAGGTCCGCTTACTGAATCTGTTCTAATGGGTAATCTCGCAATCAGGAGCACTAATATCCAGAAGAAAAATGGGAATGATACCGAATTTCCAGGCCGCAATATTAAATTGCTATGGAACGGTCCTGAAATGCACATCACGAATTTTGAAGATGCAAATCAATTTGTGAAACGGACGTACAGATCAGGCTGGAGTTTGGATATATAACTCCTTACTCTGCCCGCAAGCTATCCACCGGATTAACTACGGCTGCTTTGATGGTTTGAAAACTTGTAGTTGCCAGCGCGATTATAAAAGCAATTACACCAACCATAACAAACATCCACCAGCTGATTTCTATCCGGTAAGCAAAATCTTCCAGCCATTTATTCATTATCCAATAGGATAGTGGTGTGGCGATGATAATCGCAATCATTACCATCTTCATAAAACCTGATGAAAGGGTGACGGCAATATTTCTCACACTTGCACCAAGCACTTTGCGTATGCCTATTTCCTTAGTACGGTTTATTGCATTGATCGAAGAAAGACCAAACAGGCCCATGCACGCAATGAAAATGGCGAAAAAGCAAGAGGACTGTATGGTTTTTTGCCAGCGTTGATCCGATTCATACATTTTATTAATAGTATCATCCAGGAATGTATACTCGAATGGAAAGTTTGTGAAACTTTTCCATTCTTTCCCGATACCAGAAATCGCTGTTGGTATTTGTCCGGCTTTTATTTTGAACATAAAGGAACTTTCATAATTCAGTCCAAGAACATGTTCTTCCGGTTCGATTTTTTTTGTCAGCGTCTCAAAATTGTAATCCTGTACCACACCGATAATGGTTGCATCAATGGGTTCGCAATATTCGCCAACTTTCGCTTTATCGCCCAGCAACACTAATAAAGACTCATTAATAACTGCCGGACGATTTTTCCTGGAACTGTCGGTAGGAAAAGATCTCGAAAATGACCGGCCCTGTAATAATTTGATACCCAGCATTTCAAAATAATCATAATCGACAGACAATTGTTTTCTCCATTTTTGTTCCCCGTTTAGCAGAAATCCACTCATATTATTTGCTCCATTCAAACCACCGTTCATACCAGAGAAGTATGAAATATAAGGTTGTGATTTTGCAAAATTTCCCAGTTGTTCCTTTGCATGTTTAGTAAAATCCATTGTCCAGACAGGGTTAGAAACTATAAGCACTTGTTCCTTGTCAAACCCCAGATCTTTGTTGTTGATAAAGTGCATTTGCCTGTTTATGATGAAGGCAGATATCATTAATACCACAGATCCTGTGTATTGCAAAACAACTAGTAATCTTGAAAAATGGGGATTGATTTTAAAAGTTCTGAAACTTTTAAGGATGGATACGGGCTTTATTTTAGAAATGATCAGTGCAGGATAATAACCTGCCAGAATTCCCAGAGAGAAATCAAGAATTAAAACAGCCGGAATGATGTCTTTCCAATCAATATTATCGATCCGCAGATCAGTCCCGATAATACTCTTAAACAAAGGAAGAAGAAAAAAGGTCAAAATTAATCCGATGATCACCGATATCGAAATAACGATCTGAGTTTCCACCCAAAACTGCATGATAATAGATTTCCTGCTGGCGCCCATTACTTTTCTTACACCGATCTCCTGAGATCGGGCTGACGCATTGGAGATAACAAGTAGAACATAATTCAATGAGGCGATCAGCAAAATAATGATCACGAGGCAGGCAAGCTGATATATATTCTTCGCGTCGGTGTAATGGCCCCAGGGGCCAGATATATTATAGTGGCAATCAGTCAGGGGTCGCAGATACCATCGGTAGTTTTTGAAATCGAAATCTTTAAGAGATGAACCATAAGTAGAAGCAAAAGGTTCAACATAATATTTCTTTGCCCAGAGATTTAATCTATCCGAAAAGGAAGCCATTGAAACTCCTTCTTTCAATTCGATAAACAATAAATGGGAGCTTTGATTAAAGCCTTCCTTTATATTTTTCGCGTAACCCGGATCGGACTGAAGAGGAATTACAACATCATATTCGATGCTTGAATTGTCCGGAGCGTTTTCAGCAACTGCTGCTATAGTAAAAAGACGTGTAGTATCGCTTACGAGGCCAATCGTTTTGCCAATGGGATCTGAATTGCCAAAATATTTCTTTGCTATATTTTCAGAAATGACAACGTTTTTAATGGACGATTTCAAAGCTTCCTTATTTCCTTTTATGATTCGAAAAGAGAAGGTTTTAAAAAAGTTATCATCTGCATATAAGATATGCCCAGTCTTATAAACTTCTTTATTTAATTTGATAAGACCACTGCCCTGGTCCTGAAAACGCACTATATCCTTTACTTCGGGGAAATTTTGTTGTATATCTCTGCCTATAATCAGAGAAGTGGGCAGGGTATTGTCGGCGTTATCATTTTTTGTAAGAAAGCTAAAAAGTTGTTTTGCAGGTTTGCTGTCAGGTGAACTCCAAAAACTGGTGCTTTCAAATCTGAACAGCCTGTCTTTATTTTCTGAAAAACTATCATAAGACTGTTCTTTGCGGATATAAAAAAACAGCAAAAGACAAAACGCGACGGAAAAAGACAACCCGACGATATTTATGATGCTGAATATGCGGTTATTCCGCAGGTTTCTCCAGGCTATTTTTATATAATTTCTGATCATAACCCAATATTTGGTTACAAAAAGTTAGATGATTTTATTGAATAATCCGGCTTAAAAGAGAAGCCTGTTGGAATTTATCATTTATTACCAGGTCCCGGAGTTCCACCTTTTGCACCTGCTTTGGCAAACGCAATCTTTGCTTCAACGGAGAATAGAATCCGCAGGATGCCTTTCGATTTGAATAAAGTGTAGTCGAAAATTATATCATATTCAGATTAAATGGCAATTCACGAATTCTTTTTCCGGTCATATTAAAAATAGCGTTGGTAAGTGCAGGTGCTACCGGTGGCAAACCTGGTTCCCCGCCCCCTTCCGGCTCATAATTATTTCTCATAACGATCACTTCAATTTCGGGACATTCATTAATCCGCAACATCTCGTAGTTGTGAAAATTCTGTTCAACAACTTTCCCGTTTTCAATGGTCAATCCACTTTTATAAGCAGCTGTAAGACCCATTACCACACAGCCTTCAGTTTGCGCTATTATATTATCCGGACTGATTACAATTCCACTGTCTATTGCAACGGTTATTTTAACTACTTTAACTTTCCCGTTTATCCTGGCTACTTCTGCGACAGCAGCAGTAAAAGCTCCGGATCGCTGTACGATTGCAACGCCCATACCGGAATTGCTTTTACGTGGATTGTGCCAGCCCGTTTTTTCAGCAACCGTGTTCAGTATAGCAGTATAACGTGCGTGATCTTTCAATAACGAAAGTCTGAAATCCAACGGGTCTTTTTTAGCATTTACTGCAAGTTCATCCATAAACGATTCATGCGCAAAACAATTGGTGGAATGGTATACAGAACGCCAATAGGAAATAGGAATATAAAATTTACGCAGAACTCCTTTGATCGCCAGGTTTGGGATGGCATATTCAGTATTTATTCCTCCTGCAATGGCATCACCCGCAGTTTTAGAATCTCCTGTTTGATTGTTGATCTCCTGGCAAATTACCTTATGTTCAAGGGCAATCAGATTACCATTATTATCCAGACAACCTTTACAGATGTTGAGCGAACAAGCCCTGAATGGTCCCTGCGTCAGATCATCTTCACGGCTCCATACTACTTTCACGGGAGCGCCGGATTTCATAGATAGGTCTGCGGCTTCTTCAGGTACATCTGTCAGACTTCTCCTTCCAAATGCACCTCCCATATAAGTATAATGAATAATGACATCTTCCTCTGCAACGCCACATTGCTTTGCAAGAGAAGAGAGGAACCCGTTAGGATTTTGTGTTGAACCCCAGAATTCAACACTGTTTTTTTTCGCGTATACAATCGCATTCATTGGCTCCATGGGAGCATGTGTCTGGTATGGCGTTTCGTAAGAGGCTTCAATTTGTATTGCAGCTGTATTAAAAGCATTTTTTAAATTTCCTCTTTCAGTGAAAATTGCACCGTCCTGACTGGCTGCTTTTCTATAATCTTCCTTAATGCTTTTTGTTGACCAAGATTCCAGGTCACCATTGTCCCACTTTACTTCCAATACTTTTCTTCCCTGAACCGCTGCCCAGTATGTGTCTGCCAGTACAGCCACACCCTCTCTCAGATGCCCCCATACATGACGCTGTGTTTTGATCACATGTCTTACACCTTTCACTGCCTTAGATTTAGTGTCGTCAAAGCTGATCAGTTTGCCTAAAAAAACAGGCGACCTTTCAATGGATGCATATAACATTCCATTTACTTTACAGTCCAATCCAAAAACAGCCTGACCATTAATTTTTGAAGGAATGTCTTTTCTTGCAGGGGATGTGCCAATGATTTTGAAATCTTTCGGATCTTTTAATTCAGGATTTTGAGATGGGGAAATTTTGGATGCATCTTCTGCAAGTTCTCCATAAGTGAGTTTTTTACCTGATGCCCGGTGAATTACCACGGCATTCTGAGAATAACAATCATCCGTTTTTACTTTCCAGCGGTTTGCTGCAGCTGTTATTAAAATTTCTTTTGCTGAAGCACCGATCTTTCTCATCAGATCGAAATTTTCAGATATACTGCGACTTCCCACCACCATCTGGTCTCCATATATTTTCCGGATGGCAGGCGACTGCATAATATTTATTTTATCGATATCCACTTCGAGTTCTTCTGCTATAATCATCGGGATGGATTCAAAAGTACCCTGACCCATTTCCGGACGATTATTATAAATAGTTATCCTGCCTGAAGAATCAATAAAAATATATGCATTCATTTTTGCACCAAGACTGTCGTCGCCAGAAAAGTTTGCAATTTGTGGAGATTTGCCTTTTTCATTGAAATAACCTACTATAAACACAGCTGCACCCGACATAGTGGTGAGTCTGATAAACTCTCTCCTCTGCAGTTTTTGGGATGTCTTCATGGTGATTTCATTTATTGCAAATAGCAAAAAGGATTTGAAAATGCCCGGTAAGCTCCATAAAGTTAGTATTAAAGAATTATCAATATTTTAGAGTCCCATTAAAAAGGGTTTTTTAGGTTACTCTTTAAATATTTGAGTATGAAAAAATTGACTTCTATTATCGTGCTTACCATAGGCTTATCATATTACGGACATTTGCAGGCCCAATCGCAACCAGAAACTGCACCTGTTTACCATCAGGTTAAAGGATATCTGAGTTTTATCATACCTATGGTTACGTTCAATAAAAATGAAACCACTACTGAATTTGAGAAAGCAACTACTATCGGATTTCCATTCGGAATAAATATTTACTACAGCGAAAAATTTGGATTCAGTTTTGAAGTCACTCCATCCATTCAATGGTCACAACCATCAGGTGGTCAGGGAACATCAAAGACCAGCAATGTTTTGTTTGATCCGGGACCCATGTTTCGATTTAAACATAATTTCACTTTTATACCACGACTTGCTTTTGAAACGCAGGGGCGGTACGGCTTCACTCCTGTTTTTAACAAAGTCTACCTTCAAACCAAAGATGTAAATTATTTTGTTGCGTTATCTCTTCCGGCCAGATTCGGGAATAATCAACCCGCATCTGTAGGAATAAATTTACAGGTCGGGTTCACTTTTAATTAGTTCCGAGTGCCGTTTGATGAACCAATTCCTGCTTAATTTTGTAACTAAGCTTTCAGGGTTTATGAAACTACCCGTTTATTTAGATTATAATGCAACTACTCCCTGCGATCTGCGGGTCCTGGAAATTATGTTGCCGTGGTTTACTGAAAAATTTGGAAATGCTGCCAGTACCAGTCACCAGTATGGATGGGAAGCTGAAGAAGCCGTGAAAATCGGTCGCGAACAGGTTGCTTCACTGATTGGAGCAGATTCCAAAGAAATCATTTTTACATCAGGGGCTACAGAGAGCGATAATCTAGCGATTAAAGGTGTTTTTGAAATGTATAACACCAGGGGAAATCACATTATAACAGTTGAAACGGAACATAAAGCTGTTTTGGATACCTGTCATCAATTGGAAAAAAGAGGAGCCCTGATCAGTTATCTAAAAGTAAATAAGGAAGGCTTTATCAATTTCGAAGAACTTGAATCAGCGATCACTGACCAGACCATCCTGATCGCCGTAATGTATGCAAACAATGAAACAGGGGTCATCCAGCCTATCCGGGAAATCGCTGCCATCGCTAAAAAACACCAGATCATTTTTTTCACGGATGCAACACAGGCAATTGGCAAGCTGCCGGTCAACGTCCGGCAGGATGGAATCGACATGTTGGCCCTTAGTGCCCATAAACTTTATGGCCCCAAAGGAGTTGGTGCACTCTATGTGCGGCGAAAGAATCCAAGGGTGCGGCTTATGGCACAAATCAATGGTGGCAATCACGAAATGGGTATGAGAAGCGGAACCCTGAATGTGCCGGGCATTGTAGGTCTGGGCAAAGCATGTGAACTTTCTCAGGTTAACCTGTCTGCTGAAAGCAGTTCAATTGCATCTTTAAGGGATTACCTGGAAGCTTCCCTTCTTAAATTAAAAGGTTGTATTCGAAACGGTCCGGATACGAACCGATTGCCAAATGTTACCAATCTTCGTTTTGCAAATTGCAGGGCAAGTGATCTGATGATCCATATGAACAAAGATATCGCAGTGTCATCAGGTTCTGCCTGCAGTTCTGCGTCACCAGAACCAAGCCATGTATTGATGGCAATGGGACTAACGGAAGAAGAAGCACATAGTTCCATTCGATTTAGCCTGGGAAGATTCACTACAAAAGAAGAATTGGATTATACAATTGGTAAGATAAGGGAAGAAGTGGAACAGGAACGTAGCATTTATATTTAACAGCTCTGCTATTACTCTGGTTTCTATTATAATCACACTAAAGTTTTTTTATGAAAATCTTTTACAGGAATTTTTTATCTGCAATAGGTCTGGTCATTTGCATATCGGCTTCTTTAAATGCGCAGCAGGACAACGGAAAGATCCGAATTATCATGTTCGGGGCTCACCCGGATGATTGTGATGAAAGAAGTAGTGGAACCGCTGCATTATTTGCACAGATGGGATATGCTGTAAAATTTGTATCTGTAACAAATGGAGATGCCGGTCACCAGACATTAAAAGGAAAGGAACTAGCAAAAAGAAGATATGCAGAAACACAGGAATCGGCAAAACGGCTGGGAATTACTTATGACGTGCTTGACAATCATGATGGCCTGCTGATGCCAACATTGGAAGTAAGGCTGCAGATCATAAAAGAGATTCGTGAATGGAATGCAGACCTGGTATTTGCACCACGCCCGAACGATTATCATCCTGATCACCGTTATACCGGCGTACTGTTGCAGGATGCTGCCTATATGGTAGCCGTTCCCAATATTGAACCCGATATTCCGGCATTGAAAAAAAATCCGGTGTTTATATATTATGAAGATCATTTTCAAAGACCTAATCCTTTTCGACCCGACATCGTGGTGGACATTACCAGCACGTATGATAAAAAAATTGCCGCATTGGATGCCCATCAATCCCAGATGTATGAATGGCTGCCCTGGATAGGGCATTACTCCAACGAAGTTCCTCAGAGCGAGGAAGATCGTATCAAATGGCTTTACAAAAGAAATACACGGACAATTAAACCCGAAGCCAGGGCATCTCTCGAAAAATGGTATGGCAAGGATCGGGCTGATAAAGTACAGTTCGTGGAAGAATTTGAAATTTGTGAATACGGCGCTCAGCCCAGTGATGATGATATAAAAAGACTATTTCCCATGCTTGGCAAATGAATGTATCCAAAAATGACGAAGTCATATGAATTTTAAATCAACTGTATTTTTTGTCTCTGTATTTCTGATTTCTTCTTTGTCTACTGAGACTCTCCGGGGACAATCTCCCGACTCAACGGTACTGACAGTAAACAAAACAAATGATTTTGACATCACAGGCGATGGAACTGCCGTTAATTGGAATGGAGAAAAATGGCTTCAGCTGCCCAAAAGGAAAAATCACGGAGATGTTTACCAGACAAAGATGAAAATTCTATATTCTGATTCAGGTATTTATTGTTTGTATTATTGCCAGGACAATAAATTGACATCAACACTTAGAGAAGATTTTGCGGACCTGTTTAAGGAAGATGTGGTAGAGGCGTTTTTTTGGACAGACGAATCGGTGCCTATGTATTTTGAATATGAACTTTCACCTTTCAACTATGAATTGCCCATACTCGTTCCGAATATCAGGGGTAATTTCCTGGGTTGGCGGCCCTGGCATTATGAGGGCGATCGAAAAACGAGGCATGCTACCCATGTGATCAAAAATAATACTGATATCGTTGCCTGGACAGCAGAGTTTTTTATCCCATACAAACTGCTTAAACCCATGACCAATTTACCTCCGGTAAAAGGGACCCGCTGGCGTGCTAATTTTTACAGGATAGATTATGATAATAATGTTTCAGATTGGTCCTGGCAACTCACCAGAACCAATTTTCACGATTATGAACGATTCGGTACCCTTTTATTCCAATAACTAAATTGAAATATTGACCTTTACTTACCTGTTTTTCCCGGGACTATCTCCGAAGAGACAGCCCCGGATAGAAATTAATTTTTACAAAAAAGGAAGAATACTTATGCATGTACCGCTGCTTCGTCTGAGATTGATGCATGAAGTTCATTGGCAGCGCCAAGTATGAATTCACCTATATCTTCCGGATGAGAAACCATGGATGCGTGACTTGAAGGTACACTAACGGTCCTTGCATTGATACGTGTAGCCATGAACTGTTCAGCGGGAGGAGGAATCATCCGGTCGTTCATTGAAACCTGATACCAGCAGGGAAGGTTTTTCCAACCAGCATCGGTTACTTTACCCTGGAAAGCGGCTAAGGAAAGAGGTTTCTGGACAACGGCCATAACATGAGCTTCCGTTTTATCTACATCCTGGCAAAAGTTATCTGCATACATTTCTCTGTCGATCCACAAAAGTCCATATTTATCTGGTCGTACAGCTGCCGCACCCGGAGGAGCAACGGGTCCGCTTGCCGAAAGGATTTCAAGACTTTCTCCTTTATCCAGTGCAAAGCCGGCAATATAAACCAGCCCGATTACATTCGGACATAAATGGGCCGCTTCAGTGATAATAGCTCCACCGTATGAATGTCCCACCAGAAGCACAGGACCATCCAGCACTTCAGCAGCACGTCGTACTGTTTCTGCATCTTCTTCCAGTGATACTAATTTCTGTTGTGTCGCTACTATAGTATATCCTGCTTCGGTTAAAAGCGGAATTACTTTGCCCCAACTGGACCCGTCTGCCCATGCTCCATGCACGAGCAGGATGTTTGGTTTTTTGGACATACAATAAAATTTTAGAATGAATAAAATGGTTTAAACTCAATGGGTCAGTTTAGTCCAGGTTGTAGCCTGGTATTATTTAGTTTTAAAAGGTTATGAGAACAGTACAGAAATATCCGGGAGAGGAATCCATCTTTTACAAATGGATTTCCTTTAGAAAGGTAAGAAATTACAATAAGCGGAATATTAAGCTTATGTCAATAATTTATTCACAGTGTAAGTTGTTCCGGTGTTTCTGACGATGAAGAAAAAACCCGTCTGATATATTTTCTAACCTTATAAAACATAAATTATGCAGAATAGAAATGGCTGACAATAATTGCTGCTACCATATAACTTAAACAGGTGGCAATCAATTTTCCAGCCAGGAATTTTTTGTCGTAGTTAATGTAAATGGCATTACCCAATTCTGATATAAAAGTAAAACCTGCAAAACATATCAAACCGAGTTTACATGCTGACCATATGTCTCCGGACAGAACATATTTCGAACCTATTTTTATATAGAAGAAGGTAAATATAATTCCGAACAGCAGAGATAACAAAGTGCTATATATATAACTTGTATATTTTTCAGTTCGCCAGGTTTGCGGCGTTAATGCCTGATACTTATGAAACAAAAAACCGATGAAAAGCCATTCAATAACTGTATTTGCAATGCCAATGCAAACAGATGATAGTATAAAGTGGATAACTGACAAGAGACAAAAGTTACAAAGAGTTTTTAACTTTTAAGTGCCCTTTTTGAGGTTATTTAACCGTTACATTACCGATATGTTTAAGGGATATGTGCTTTATAACTATAATTACCCGAATTTTGAAGTCCTGATAAATTCAAACAACTTAAAATCTTATTTATGAAATCAAGATTAATCACCGGAATTTTATTCGCTATTATAATCGTTATGAGTTCCTGCAAGGCAAAAAAGGAACTTCTTGCTTCTCAGGAACAGAACCAAAAGTTGCAAGCTGATTTAACAACCTGCAACACAAATCTCACCAATACAACAAATGCCGACAATGCCAAGATTGCCGATCTGAATAACCAGATTGCCAGTCTATCCAGTCAAAACGCTTCTTTGAGTAAAGACGCCAATGCTTACCGGGACCTTATAAAAGATTTGAAGGCAAGACAGGAAATGTTGAACGCGGCTCTTGCCGAACAGGGAACTTCGCTGAAAGAAATTCGGGAAAAAATTATTGCCGGATTATCTGCACTAGCTGATTCAGGTATTGATGTAAGTTTCAGAAACGGATTTTTGTATGTGAGTCTTCCTGAAGCTTTATTATTTGCACAGGGAAGTGCTACGCTGGGAAAAGAATTCAAAGAGGCATTATCACCTCTTGCTTCTGTACTTAATAACTATCCAAGGGTACAGATCTATGTAGTGGGTAATACCGATTCTCTTAAAATTCATAATGCCCGGTTTGCTGATAACTGGTCTCTGAGCACAGAAAGAGCTAATAGCATTGTCAGGGTTTTGAGAGACAAATATAATGTTGACCCTACCAGGCTGCTTGCAGGTGGAAGAAGCAAGTATAATCCGGTAGCAGATAACGGTACCAAGGAGGGCAGGGCGATGAATCGCCGAATTCAGATTGTTCTGAATCCCGATCTTTCGAAGTTGTGGGATATGATGGGTCAATAGGAACATTGGGAATTATTTATCAGATTCATTAATTTTAATATAATTGAAAGCCGTGTAATGAATATTTATACGGCTTTTATTATTTGCCCGTTGATCAGGAATCGTGATTTCTGTCCGGACTCCCGGCGAAAAAGCCCCTGGAATTCAGCAAACAGACGGAAAACTCCCTTTAGACATTATTACTTTCCGATTATGGACCGATAACTGACTTTCCTTCTTTTTAACTTTGGATAAAACATGGAAGCACATCTGGTAGTCTGAATGCAATGGTTTATATTGTTTAATTTTATGATGGATTTTTAATAAGATAAACCTGGTGTTAATTGCGACGAAAAATAGAAAACGATTGTGGTTGTGCATAATATTCTGCATTTCGTTTTGTTTTGGTAAAGTGGTAGCTCAGGAACCTGCAGAACCAAAACTCCCTTCGTTTCTTGACAGGAATCCTAATCTGTTACCACATTTTTTCGAAAAAGAAAAGGTCGTAGGGAGTCCTTACCTGGCTAAAAGCTGGGTCCAGGGATATATTGAGTTGATAAATCATCGTCGGATTCCGGAGCCTGACCAGGAAATGCTTTTTAATTACGATAAGATGCAAAATCTTATTTATGTGATTGACAATAACTATAAATTAAGGACTTATCCTATTGATTCTGTTCTAAGTTTTGAATTGCAGGAGAATAATATGCTCTATACTTTTCAAAAAATATCCTGGATCAGCAATAAATTTTATCTGATACCGGTAATTGAATCCACAAAAGGATATTCTTTATATAAAAGACTGCTTACAAATTACTTTTGGGCAGATTATACATCTGATAGTTATTCTTCAAAAGGGAGAAAATTTGATGAATTTATAGATACCTATGAATACTTTCTTACTTATCCGGGAAACAAATCATACCGGAAATTGTTGCTGAAAGAAAATGCTGTGAGACGGGCTTTTAAAGATGATTCAAATCTGCTGGACGGATTCTTCTCACTGCACGATACTGAAATTGACGAACAAAGCCTGCTGGGAATAGTTCAATATATAAACGACAAAAAATACCCTGATTAGCGGACAATTAGACCTTAATACTAAATAACATGAAGTTTTTCAAAGTTTTACTTCTTTCCTTTTTTAATCTTGTTCTTCTTTTCGAAGTATTTTCCCAAAACAGCGAATCCTCAGCTAATAAAATGAGCGGTAAGATATTTACCGGCCAGCTTGCTCCAATACCACCTATGGGATTTAATACGTGGAATACTTTCCAGACAAAGATCAACGAAGACATGCTGAAGGAAATGGTGGATGTTTTTGTCAGTTCAGGAATGCAGGAATCCGGCTATCAATATTTTGTTCTTGACGACGGATGGATGACTATGGATCGCGATCAGAATGGCAATCTGCTTGCTGATCCGGTCAAATTTCCCCACGGGATGAAAGCATTTGCAGATTATGTTCATTCAAAAGGTTTGAAATTCGGCATCTATAATTGTGCGGGATCTAAAACCTGTGCAGGATATCCCGGCACAAGAGGTCATGAATATGAAGACGCCAGATTATATGCATCCTGGGGTGTGGATTTTTTAAAATATGACTGGTGCAATACGGATAGTCTTAATACGCCCGAAGCTTACAAGACTATGAGTGCTGCTTTACGTGCCACCGGAAGGCCTATCGTATTTAGCATCTGCGAATGGGGAAGTCATAACCCCTGGCTTTGGGCAGGCGGCGTGGGAGAACTTTATCGCACTACGGGGGATATTGGTCCCAGTTTCATTTCGAATAAAAGCTACGGAAATTGGGAAGCTCAGTCTGTTATAGGTATCCTTGATAAGCAGATCCCCATCAGAAAATACAACGGACCGAATCATTGGAACGATCCGGATATGCTGGAAGTTGGAAATGGTATGAGCTACAATGAGGACAAATCTCATTTTTCCCTTTGGTGTATGCTGGCAGCGCCCCTTGCTGCCGGAAATGATTTACGCAAAATGTCACCGCAAACACGGGATATACTTACCAACAAAGAGATGATCGCAGTAGACCAGGATACCCGTGGCATTTCAGCGTTTAAGATGGAATTACCTGATAGTCTGGAGATGTGGGTTAAGCCCTTAAAGAATAATGAATTGGCTATTTGTTTTCTTAACCGCACAGGCAGTTCAAAAAAAATTGACCTGGAATGGAAGGATCTTAATATTTCTGATGCCCAGTCCGGCCTGGAAATCCATTTTGACAATCAGTATTTTTCACTTCGGGATCTTTGGTTGAAAAAGGATGCCGGGAAAACAGTCAAAAAACTGGAACGGGAAATTGCTTCCCATGAAGTGATTGTTTTTAAACTTTCACCCACTGAGAAAAAATAAGTAATTATAAATTCCTGGAATAACGTAAGTAAAATCGGGGGTATTTGATTAAATTACTCTTCTAAATCTTTTTTTATGAACGCATTAATTCAATCATTACAGGAAAAAATCGGGTTGACCGCAGATCAGGCCAAAGATGCTGCAAATCATATGATGGAATATATCAAGGAAAGAGTTCCTGCATCCATGCACGAACATCTGGATATGGCTGCTATCGGAGAATCAATCAAAACCAAAGGGGCTGAGTTCCTTGCTCAGGCCCAAACTAAGGGAACTGATTTTTTACACACTGCACAGGAAAAAGTGAGCAGTTTTTTACATACGAAGGAAAGTTAGGAAAGTATGGGAGTATGGGAGTATGGGAATGCGAAACTCGATCACATAAATAATTTGATTCGATTAAGGATTTTAAAATAAGAGCTGTTAGTTAGATATCTAGTTCTTTAGTCCCCTACTCCCATACTCCCATACTCCCATACTTTCTTCAGGTCTTTCCGAATAAGGCTTCTCTCCCTCTCCGTTTTTGCCAGTTTCAGCGCAGTTTCCAAATGGCTCCTTGCTTTCTTATTGTCGTTTCCTGTATAGAAATAGCCGAGTAAAACATGGTAGAGATGATTGTTTGTTAAACCGAGTTTCTCTGCTTCTTCGATTGCGGCAGGTTTACCTTTTACTTTCGAAAGCGCATAAGTCCTGTTAAGAGCGGTTACCGGTGAATATCCGGTAATTAATAACTGGTTATATAATTGTAAAATATTTTCCCACTTTTCACTGCTGTCATCTTTAATCGTATGCCAGTACCCTATGGCGGCTTCAATATGATAACTGCTTAATACCTTCCCCCTGGATGCTTTATTAAGATAATAATTACCCTTTAAAATAAGTTCTTCATTCCATAAAGCGACATTTTGTTCGTCATAGCGAATGATTTCACCATTACCATCTACCCTGGCATCAAAGCGGGATGCATGAAAACACATAAGTGCAAACAAAGCCTCTGCATGAGGTTTATTGGTCTTTTCATTTTCAATAAGGAGCAATGAAAGCCTCATGGCTTCCAGACAGAAATCCTTTCTTAAAACCGAATCGCGACTGCTGGAATAATAACCTTCATTAAATAAAAGATATAAACTGGTTAAAACAGCATCAATTCTTTGATTGATCTCACCAGGTGACGGTAACATAATTTTAATTTTAGCCGATCTTATTTTTTCCTTTGCTCTTGTAAGTCTCTTGTGTATGGTTTCTTTATTAGATAAAAAGGCATCAGCGATTTCTTCAATACCGAAGCCACATAAAATTCGAAGGATCAGCGCAATTTGAGATTCGGTGGACAGGATTGGATCAGCTATGGCAAACATCATCTGCAACTGACTGTCTTTGATATTTTCTTCAGAAAGATCAATATCAGTTTCAGCATCAGATTTTTCATCGCTGATAATTGCTGCACGAATTTTATGTTCAAAAATAGCATTCCGTTTTACCTGGTCGCGGGCTTTATTTTTTGCGACAGTATAAAGCCAAGCAACCGGATTTTCCGGAAGGCCTTTAATCCCCCATGTTTCTGCAGCAATTAAAAATGTATCACTGGCAATATCTTCAGCTAAAGAAAACTGCTCAAATCCAAAATGCCTCACCAGTACCGAAATAATTTTCCGGTATTCCGTGCGGAAAAGATGAGGGAGCAATTCTTTTTCATGCATGATGAGATCCCTTAAATATGCCTCTGGTTAAAATTCCATCGGAACAATGGTCCTGACTTCCACATTCCCGCCGATCATTAATATCGGGCACCCTTTTGAAATTTCAGCCGCTTCATCCATCGACTCAGCCCTGATAATAATATATCCTCCGATGGCTTCCTTAATTTCAACATAAGGTCCGTTTGTTACAATGGCACCCGGTTTAACTACTTTGCCTTCATCAGACAAACGGTTTCCTGAATTAGCCAGTTTATTTCGGGCTGCGATAGTTCCCATCCAGTTTTGCCATTCCTTCATCATATTTTGCAACTGTTCCGGGGAAGGCTGACTGCCATTTGTTTTAAAATCCCGCCGGAAAATCAATAAAAATTCGTTCATTTTTTAAGTTTTTGAATGATTAAAGATATATGACGAATAGATCCGGAAGAACAGGACAGGATGAGCCAGAATCTTTAAGAAAGATAATACACGACAGGGTTAATGCAACATTTTAACAATTGTTGTGTCCTTACACCGGGATGGCTATTTTTCGAAAAACGGACAATCACCGTATCGAAACCGGTCAGTCTTGCCCTTCATTGGAAGCTTATCGAATTGATTCCTAATCACTTGCCTGTCTGGCATTGGGTTGGATCTGATTAAATGCGGACATTCTGTATTTATAATCAATCGGTAAGCAGGAATAATCTTCAATGAGAAAAATTCATAGAAAAAATATTTCATTAATCTAATTAAAATTCAGAACATGAGAATCATTTTAAGCTTTTTATGCATTATTTCAGCAATTCTTGTGCAGGCACAGAATTCACAAAGGGGATTGCTTTATTTAAGTAAACCGTTGTCTGCTGAATCAATAAATCAGGTAGAAGCAAAAACCTCCGGAGGAGGTATAGAAGTTACCGGTGTAAATCCTTCAGAAGCTCGTATTGAAGTATATGTTACAGAAAATGGTCATCGTAATTCTTATTCCAAGGAAGAGATTCAAAAAATGATTACAAATGATTACGATTTTACTGTAACGGCCTCAGGGAATAAATTAACAGCCATTGTAAAACCTAAAAAAACTTTCAGAAACTGGAACAACGAGTTAAGCATTTCTTACAGCATTTATGTTCCGGTGTCCTGTGGTACCCAATTGAATACCAGCGGGGGCGGTATTAGTATTTCAAATCTGAACGGGGAACAACATTTCTATACCAGTGGCGGTGGGCTTGACGTTAAAGGTCTTACGGGAAAAATTGTTGGTCGCACTTCAGGTGGCGGGATTAACGTTTCGGATTCAAAAGATAATATTGATCTCGAAACAAGCGGAGGAGGAATTGAAGCCAAACATTGTAGCGGTCAAATCCGGCTAAATACTTCAGGAGGTTCCCTTGACTTAAACGATTTAAGTGGAAATATCCGGGCATCAACCAGTGGAGGAAATGTAGATGCGGAAAAAATAAATGGAGATTTAACTACCAATACTTCAGGCGGAAATATATCTTTGACAGGGATAAGCGGAAGCCTGGAAGCATCAACCAGCGGTGGAAATATCGATGTACAGGTAACTGAAACAGGTAAATATGTTAAACTGAGTAATTCTGGCGGAAGCGTTCATTTGGAAATTCCAAAAGGGAAGGGGCTTGACCTGGATATCCATGGGGATAGAATCAAAACAGAAGGTCTGAATAATTTCAGTGGTTCTCTTGAAAAACAATCGATTACCGGGACTGTTAACGGGGGTGGAACTCCGGTTGATATTCATGCTGGCAGCGGAGGCGTAACCCTGGCTATAAGATAATCTGAGTCGTATATTTAAATCAACGATGGTTTTAAATGAATCATCGTTGATTTTTTTTATTTATGATAGCCGGAATGTGGAAATAATTTTTTCCTGATCCGCTTCCGAAAAATATAAAATATAGTAATCGCAAGAGGAATCAATAAATATATCATACCCGAGTTGGCAGAATCCTGGTCATTAAGCAATATGGCAAATAGTAGGGAACAAAAGCCGGTACATATCATTATGAGTTCTATATACATACTGGTTTTACAATCAAATTTTTCAATAGGAGTAAATCCCAATTTATCCGATTTAATATATGCTCTAAAATACATTAAGAAGAAAAGAGTATAGATCGTTATGAATCCCAACGCATAAATCACCATAAGGGTAGGCATTTGATGAGCGGTGATTTTTAACGGAGAATTATGCGGACCGTAAATCTGATCACTGAAAAACAGTGTAAATAGAAATTTAAGCGGGTAAGTATAGAACAGGACAATAAAGAGTAAAGCTGCGTTCAGCGTAATTGTCCCTCCATCTTCCATTCCATAATTCCTGAAAAACCGGTGTTGCTCGGCCCAGATAGATATAAGGAGCGCGAAACTGATCCCGAATGCAAAGAATCCCCGCATACTGGTAAGCAGATCTTCAAAACTTTTTGGAACTTCCAATGAAACGATCAGGAGTGTTACAGCGAATGCAAATACACCGTCACTAAATGTTTCTATCCGCTGGACTTCAAAATCACGCTTTCTGGTACTCCCGCTACCAGTCGTATGACCTGAGGAAAAAAGTTTTCTTATCATATGTAAAAGATTTTGAGGGTCTATTTTTGAATTGAGTGGTTAACCACGCAAATGCATCGCCTTGGGGCGTACAAAAGAATGAAGACCCGCATGGGAGAGCGCCACGCCAAAGCCTGAATGTTTTCTTCCACTCCAGGGAAGGGGAGCAGATACCCTGTCGCAACAATTCCAGTATCCGGATCCGGTGTTGATCTGCTTTAGTATTTTTTCTGCTCTGTTTTTATCTGAGCTGTATACAGAAGATGTTAAGCCATATTCTGTATCCTGCATCAATCGAATAGCATCTTCATCTGAACTTACTTTCATGATACCGATGATGGGTCCGAAGGATTCGTCTTTCATCACCAGCATAGCATGGGTTACATCAGCTAAAACGGTGGGCTCAAAATAATTTCCTTTCCTATTGATGCGATGACCGCCCAATAGGAGACGTGCTCCTTTTGCAATTGCATCAGCCACCTGATTTTCCAGAATATTTATCTGGGCCTTTCTTGTCAGTGGACCGAAATAAACGCCGGGTTCCGTTGGTTCACCGATTTTCCAGGAACCAACTTCTTTTACGAA
>Ga0206982_1115_pt3 | contig 21907 bp, 29 predicted proteins | sample Alteio_BWMinCont_18_FD_153493 | JGI IMG/M metagenome (GOLD analysis project Ga0206982, IMG submission 153493) | Enriched cells from forest soil in Barre Woods Harvard Forest LTER site, Petersham, Massachusetts, United States -... | ecosystem: Environmental > Terrestrial > Soil > Temperate forest >... | reverse complement strand
AAAGAAAGCTTGCTATGGTTTAAAATGTTCGACCCTAATTTCCGGGATAATAAAGACGCAATCAAACAAGCTTTATTTTCAAGTGGTATTGTTCATGATATTGGTTTTTCGTCGAGCCCTATTACTAATATTTGGGATAATTATGGTGATTTTAGCTGGAGAGGTAAGAATCCCGAATCTGAATCTACATTTTCAGTAACCTGGGTAAATGAAGACTTCGGCAAAACCGTTCAATGGAAGATATTACAGGGCAGAGATTACTCAAAAGATTTTGGTACCGATTCGTCGGCGGTAATCATCAATGAAACTGCAGCAAAATACCTTGGTTTTAAAAACCCTGTTGGTGAATTCATCACCGGTGTAGATGGAACAAAACGGCAGATTATCGGAGTAGTTGATGATATCGTTGCTGAATCGCCTTATGAACCGGTAAGAATGGGTTTTTACTGGTTGCAAAAAAAATCTGAATCACTTAGGACAGATGAATGTAAAAATAAATGCGAATTTCAGTGTGAGTAATGCCCTACCGAAAATAGAAGCCATTTTTAAAAAAATCACTCCGGCTGCACCTTTTCAATACAAATTTGCAGATGAAGAATATGCCCTGAAATTTTCTACCGAACAAAAAATAAGTAAGCTGGCCACCATTTTTGCCGTACTCGCCATTTTTATCAGTTGTCTGGGCATATTCGGCTTAGCCAGTTATGTTGCCGAGCAAAGAACCAAAGAAATTGGTATCAGAAAGGTTTTGGGAGCATCCGTTTCAAACCTCTGGCAATTATTATCCAGAGATTTTGTGGTATTGGTAATTGTATCCTGTTTTATCGCTACTCCCGTTGCCCATTATTTTATGCAGAAGTGGTTGCTGGGATATCAATACAGAACGGATTTGTCGTGGTGGATTTTTGTTGCATCAGGAATCGGAGCTCTTATAATTACATTATTAACGGTGAGTTTTCAGGCAATAAAAGCAGCGGTAGCAAAGCCGGTGAATAGCCTTCGTTCAGAGTGAATTTATTATTTTTCGTGCCTGTCGCCGGCGCGCACAGCAAACAGATGCAGTACATAGGGGAAAAGGGCATTCATTGTATCGATGGATCCGGAAACAGATCCGGGAAGCGTGATGACCAGAGTGTTTTTAATAAAACCTGCTACACCCCTGGATAGCATTGCATACGGCGTGCGTTCCTGTCCGTAATGACGGGCCGCTTCCATAATACCCGGTATATGTGTTTCAATCAATGGTTCGATAGCATCGGGTGTGAGATCCTTCGGTGAGACGCCGGTTCCGCCAGTAAATAAAATTAACTCATAACCTTGATCGCTGTATTTGACAACTTCCTGCTGAATTAAATGAAAGTCGTCGGGCACTACTTCGTACGATGTATTTTCTATTCCGTATTCTTTTAATTTCTCAATGATCATTTTTCCGGACAGATCTTTTGCATTACCCTTTGAAATACTATCCGAACAAACGATGACCGCACAGCGAATCGCGCCAGACTGCTTTTTTCTGTAGTCGCTTTTACCTCCCGATTTTTTCTCCAGTCTTATCGATGCGATTTCAATTCCCTTGTCAAGCGGTTTCAGCATATCGTATATCGTCAGCGCAACAACCGAAGCACCATGCATGGCCTCTACCTCCACACCGGTTTTATAAATGGTATGCACTTCAACGGAGATGTGAATGGAAAGTTTTTCCGTTTTGAAAGTGATCGATGCGAATTCTATAGGAATGGGATGGCAGTCGGGAATAACGTCTGAAGTTTTTTTAATGGCCAGTAATCCCGCGGCTCTTGAAAATTCAAATGGATCACCTTTTGGAACGGTTTTGTTCAGTACCGCATTCATAGCATCTTCATCCGAGAGTCGGACAATGGCGGTTGCCACAGCTTTTCGAAGCGTCGGTATCTTGAATAAAATGTCTTTCATGCAGGCTGATTAATTTTCCATTGAAAGCTGTTGTCTTCAAAAATTTCCTTACCCCAGATGGGCAATTCCGCTTTGAGTCGTTCCACTGTTTCGGAGCAGGCTTCTATTGCGGCCTTCCGGTGCGGAGCAGAAGTGAATACAAATAAACAGATTTCCCCTGTTTTTATTTTTCCGAGCGAATGGTATACATGCATGCAGTTCAGCGAATATTTTTCAATCATCATTTCACGTATGGCTGCCATCCGTTCCATAGCCATCGGTTCGTAGCTGGTATAATCGACGGCAACGACCTTTTTATTTTCTATCGTATCGGCCCTCACCTGTCCAAGAAAAATACTATGTCCGCCAATGCCGGTTTTAGATTGGTGTGCAGCGATTTTCTCCCCGATAAAAGTAGGGGAAATAGCTCCTGAAACAAATATGTTTTTTATCTTCTGATTCATCTATCCTCCTGAATATGGTGGAAGTATGGCTACCTCCTGCCCTGCTTTGATGAAGGTATTGGTTTGCACGATCGTTCTGTCTATGGCAATAAGGTAAGTCAGATTTTCAATTAGTGGAAAACGGGCGGCGATTTCTTTCACAAGTCCGTCGGTATCTGTCGCATCCATAGTCAGTTCCGAGACTCCGGTCATTTGTTTCAGCTGTCCGAATAATTGAATTTTTACTGCCATAATAATTTCCAGGCTGCGATCATTAAAACAAAAGCCAACAGGTTTTTCAGAACGGTTTGCGGAAATTTAAGGGAGCCCATATAAGCGCCGCATAAGCCACCGGCAAAAGCGACGGCAACATATCCCAGCATTTCCGTATTGAACTGAATGCCCTTGGTATACTGGCCGGCGAGACCTGCTACCGAATTCACAAAAATAAATAAAGCACTGATAGCAGCCGTTTGTTTCTGATTCGTCCATTTCAACATCAGCAGGATCGGTGAAAGTATTATGCCGCCGCCAATGCCGATCATGCCCGAGAGGAAACCGATGACTGCGCCAATAAGCAGTAACCAATAACGATTCGCAGGCTTCATATCTTTCGGATCCGTATTCTTAAAAAAAAGAAAACGGCAGATAGGAATAATCAGAAAAAGACCCAGCATTGTTTTGTAAACAGGATCCTGGATGGCGATTCTTCCTCCCAGAAAAGCCATGGGAATGGAAAAGACGATCAGGGGTACAAATAATTTCCATTTAAAATATTTTCCGCGATAGAACTGAATGAAAGAAACCATCGAAACAAAGAGATTGAGCAACAGCGCGGTTGGTTTCATTACCGCGGGACTGAAATTAAACAGCGCCATCAGCGCCAGGTAACCACTGGCTCCACCATGGCCGACAGAAGCATATAAAAATGCAACTATAAAAAGTAAAATATAAAATAAGGGAAGCCAGGTTGTCATGCATTTTTATTTTGGTAGTAAGCGGACCGTTACCATTTCACCTTTTTCATAGCTGAGTCTGTTTTCATCCAGGGCGACCAGGCAATTGGCGCTGGAAAAGGAACGCAGCCGGTAAGATTCCTGTGCTTCCAGGATCTCTACCTCACCGTTTGCAATATATGCTTTCAGAAACTGCTCAAGGCCTTTCACTTTTATATAATTATTTTTAAGTATGGCGGATACCAGTTCCTCCTGCGGCAGATGCATCATAAAACGTACTGTGGGCAAAACATATTCGTAAAAACAACTTACTACGGAAGCGGGATTACCCGGCAGTCCAAAGACGATGGTATTTTCTTTTGTGCCAAAATATAAAGGCTTACCGGGTTTTTGTTTTACCCGGTGAAATTTACAAAGAACGCCTGCGCGATCTGCCGCTTGTCGAACAAAATCATAATCACCCACGCTGACACCGCCAGTCAGGATGACCAGATTGCTTTGAGGGATAATTGCCGATAATGCATCCTCTATTTTTCCCAGATTGTCTTCGATATACAAAACTGTAAATGGAGAATCAACAAAAGGTTTTAGCGCAGCCTGCAGGAATAAAGCATTGGATTCATATGCCTGGCCCGCCTGCAATGGTCGGCCGGGCATCTGCAATTCATTGCCCGTCGCAATAATGCAAATGGAAAGACGGGGATAAACTGGCACGGTGTTGATACCAAGACTGGCCAGCAGCCCAACTATGGGCGCCGTGATTACGGTTCCTTTTTTTATAACGAGTTCATCTTTTTTTATTTCGGAACCGCTCTTCCTTACGTAGGTTCCTTTTTCAATATCCGGATCGGTAATCTGAATGCCGGATGAATGCACGATTACTTTTTCCTGCATGACGATGGTATCAGAACCGGCAGGAAGCGGCGCCCCGGTAAAGATGCGCATGGCATGATTTCTTTGCAATATTTCCGGTTGTGCATGACCGGCAGCAACGACACCCTGAACAACCAGTGATCTTTTGATATCCTCCGCATAGATGGCATATCCATCCATCGAAGACTGATCGAAGGCTGGAATATCCAGCGGAGAAAAAATATCTTCCACTATCGCGAGTCCTGTCGAATTCGACGACTCTTTCAGGGCCGGTTGTACATGGAACAGGTTGGCAGCAATGATTGCGCGCGCCTGTTCTACCGAAACAAGTTCGTTTGATTCTATCATGTTCGCTGGCGGTGAATGATAGTAGAAAGGAAATATTTCATAACTGTAATTTATCCTCCGATGGTAATCATGGGGCGGTTATGAATAGATGCAGCATCCAGCATTTCGAATGTTCCTGAAAATTGACCGCCCAGCTGTTTGGCTTTTGACCGGATGGACGCATGTATGAGCTCTGTCACATCTTCGTGATTTCTCAGTGCTGTCAGTAAATCTGTTTCTCCCGTAGAAAAAAGACAGTTCTTTAATTTTCCGTCCGCCGTGAGCCGCATACGATTACAGTCACTGCAGAACGGAGCACTCATGGTGCTGATGATGGCGAAAGAGCCGGCATGTCCCGGTACCATAAAATGTTTCGCTGTGTCGTGCAATTCGTTTTGTACCGGCAGGAATTCAAATTGGGTGCCGATTTCCGAAAACATTTCCTGCATTGAAAAGACCTTATTGCCCGTCCAACGGTTTCCGCTGAAAGGCATAAATTCTATAAAACGAATCTGGATGGGAATAAACATGGTCCACCGGATAAAATCATTGATTTCGTTTTCATTGAATCCTTTCATTACCACCACGTTTATTTTTACATTAAATCCGTGATGCAATAAAAGTTCAATATTGCTGCGCACCTGGTGAAAGAGATTGCGGCGGGTAACCAATAAGAACTTATCCGGTTGAAGCGTGTCGAGACTGATATTGATAGTTTTGATTTTTGATGTATTCAGCACATTGATGAACTCATGAATGCGCGTCGCGTTCGTTGTCATCACCAGTTCCACCGGCAATACGCTCAGGGACTCAATGATTTTTGCAGCATCTTTTCTCACCAATGGTTCACCCCCCGTCAACCTGATTTTTGTAACGCCTTCCATCACAAACATCCTGGCCAGCCGCTCCACTTCTTCCGTTTGCATTAAACGGGCAGCGGGTGTGAAATCATATTCTTCGTCCGGCATACAATAAAAGCAGCGGAGGTTGCAGTTATCCGTGAGAGATATGCGTAGGTAATTGTGCACGCGGCCAAACTCATCCTGTATCATGCTGTTATTCTATTTCGAAAATCAGTTTTTCATAATCCTGTATCGTGTCGATATCAACGCTTCCTTTTTCGAACTCGACGGGACAAACATCGGGAAGATTTAATTTCACGATGCTTTTTGCTCCCTGATTTCCATTCAGTGATTTCAACCAATTAAAATATTCCTTTCTAAACAATACCGGTGTACCCAGCGTGCCGGCATAGGAACAGGCAACAATTCCTTTTCCGGACTGATCTTTCCATGCTATCATCGTTTCGAAGAGATCAGACGAAACAAAGGGCTGATCGCTCACAGCCAGGATTACGGAATCAGCATCCGAAAGCATCAGTTGTTTGATACCGGCAGAAATTCCCGATCCCATGCCCTCAGACCAATTTTCGTTGTAAACAATGGAGGATTCCATACCCGATATGTTCTTTGAAATGAGGTCTGACTGGTATCCGGTAACACAAATAACCGGGTAAAGGAAGGCATTTTTTGCCTCAATGATGATATGTTGCAAAAAGGTTTTGTTTTTATACATCATCAATTGTTTGAGTTCTCCCATACGGGATGAACTTCCGGCTGCCAGTATAATGATTCCTGTTTTACTCATGGAGCAGGACTGATCGCCCGTTTATGGATGGCTTCTTTTTTCAGTTTCAGCGGCGATCCGGATCTTACGGATAAAAAGGCTTTTATTTCCGCTACTATAGAAAGCGCTATTTCTGTTGAATTTTCTGAACCGATATCCAAACCTGTAGGACCGAATATTTTTGACAATTGTATCTCGTTTAACTGAATTCCCTGATCCTGCAGGTCGGATAGCATTCGGTCCCGTTTCTGCGCGGGACCAAGCAGTCCGACATATTCAAATTCCTGCATTAGGATTTGATTAAGAAAACTCAGATCGTAATTGTAATTATGACTCATGAGTAAAAAAACAGTCTGACTATCTGTTTTTATCTGTGAAAGAATATCTCCCGGCTTGCTGCATAATACTTTTGAAGCTTCAGGAAAACGCTCAGGCAGTGCATAATGAGATCTTCCATCCACAACTATTACTAACCATCCCAGCATCGCTGCGATCTCAACGAGTGGCTGAACATCATTACCAGCACCGGCGATCACGACAGAAACGGGGTGTTCGATATATTCGATAAAACCCGTGCAAGTCGTCTGCTCTATGTCCACATCCAGGAAGGCCGATTGTTTATCAGCGTATGAGATGTTGACAGGCTCAATCAATAAATGTTGTTCCCGATCGGTCAGATTGCTATGTATATTATTTTTCATGTACAGCATCCTGGTTCCTGGTTGTATTTTTTTCATCGAAAACAGCGTTACCAGCACTGCGCCTTCATTTGTATTTGAAATGAGCCGCAATAGTTCCACAGGATTATACTGATCATCTTTTTTAATGGGTTCAAACAAAATATGAACAACGCCGTTGCAGCCCAGGTGAAATCCGAATTGAATATCGTCTTCGCCGGTTGAATCGTAGCTAATGAGTTTATTTTCTCCGGTGGCCATCGCGAACAGTGCTTTTTGCAGTGCGTCTCCTTACAGGCAGCCGCCACTGATGGCGCCGGTTATCTTACCGTCATCTGTAACCAGCATGCGTGCACCTGGTCGACGATAGGAAGAGCCATCGACACGGACCACGGTAACCAGGGCCACTTGTTTGTTTTGCAAAATCGCTTTATCGTATGCTTTTATGATATCATTCAATTCCTTCATGATCATCAAATCGCGGTTAAATCAAATGGCAGCTTTCTAACCCTTATTCCTGTTAAATCAAAAATGGCATTCGTGAGTGCAGGAGCGAATGGTGGCAGGCCTGGTTCTCCGACACCTCCTGCTGCTCCATCGTTTTCCATAATATATAATTCCACCGGTGGAGCGTCGCTAATCCTTGGCATTTTATAATCGTAGAAATTTCTTTGCTCAACCAGTCCGTCTTTAAAAGTGATTTCATGAATCGTGGCTGCACCCAGGGCCATTACAATACTGCCTTCTACCTGTGCCCTGATAATATCCGGATTCACGAACCATCCGCAATCCATCACGGCCCATACCTGGTCGATTTTTTTATTTTGCCATTGGCATCTCTGGAAACTTTTACGACCTGACCGACCGTTGTACTGAAACATTCTGTAATCGCCGCACCGAATCCTTCATTCTTCTTCCTGTTTTTCCATCCGGAAATTTCTTCCATTTTATCTATCTGTCGCTGTACGCGTTCATCTTTCAGGTAGGACCTTCTGAAATCAAGTGGATCCTTACCGGACGCAATGGCCAGTTCATCCATAAAACTCTCGTAAGCAAATCCATTAGTGGAAGCATATACCGAGCGCCACCACATAATGGGCACCGGAGTTTCAAAAGGCAGATCCGCAATACTGAGATTTTTGATACTGTCATAATAAGGTGCCAGAAATCCTTCCACGACGCTATCATTTGGTTTGCCCCTGCCCGTGCCCTGCCAGTGATCAATATTTTGTCCGGCCACCCGCATTTTAAATGCACTGATCTCTCCCCCATCAACAACCCCCTCACAGCGATATGAAATTCCGGGACGTTGTGGTCCCTGGGTCATATCATCTTCGCGCGTCCAGGTGACTTTCACCGGCACACCAAGTTCCTTTGAAAGCAGTGTTGCCTCATGCGGATAATCCAGAAATGCTTTTCTTCCAAAACCTCCACCGAGAAAAGTCATGTTCACCACCACGTTTTCCATCGGCATATTCATTTCCTTACTCAAAAATGACTGCACCCAGTCGGGAGCCTGTATGGGTCCCCAGATCTCCAGTTTTTTTTCCTGGTAATAGGCAATGCAATTCAGCGGTTCCATACATGCGTGTGCCTCATAGGGCGTCTGATATATTACGTCGATCTTCTTATCAGCTTTTCCGATGATCGAATCCGGGTCACCCTGTTTTTTTAATGAAAGGCCTTCTTTTGATTTCAGGAGTTCCTCCTGCTGTTTGTAAATATCTGTAGTATTAACATGCTCAAAACCGCTGTCGTCCCATTCAACCTTCAATGCTTTCCTGCCCTGCATGGCTGCCCATGTTGAGTTGGCGATCACCGCTACCCCTTCACGCTGGGTTCCGAAAACAGCCATTTTAATTTTCATTACTTTTTTTACACCGGGTATTTTCAATGCGGCTGAATCATCAAAGGATTTCAGTTTACCACGCATCCGCGGATTGCGTTCAACTGAAGCGTACACCATGCCGGGAATTTTTTTATCCAGCCCGAAGATGGCGCTGCCATTGGTTTTCAGTGGCGTGTCCCGGCGATGCAGCGGCTTGCCGATCAATGTATATTCGGAACGGGGTTTCAGTTTTACATTTTTGGGTGCTTCCAGTTTGGATGCGTCCACCACCAGTTCTCCGTAATGAAAACTGCGGCCCGTAGGTTTGTGAAATACGTGACCACTCTTTGCGTAACATTCTGAGACCGGAACTTTCCATTTGTCAGCTGCTGCCTGTATCAGCAATTCCCGGGCTGACGCGCCGAGGGTTAATAAATTTTTATAGGAACCGCGAATGGTTGAACTGCCGCCGGTTATCTGACTGCCAAATTTTTTCTGATTTCCCTGGGCAAAGATGACATTGATATTGCTTAAGTCAACTTCGAGCTCTTCTGAAATGATTTGCGGAACAGACTGAAAGGAACCCTGACCCATTTCTGCGCGGTGATCAACCAGCGTTACTTTTCCCGATGTGTCGATGAGAATCCACGCATTCATTTCAACTTCCAATTCGACATCGTTCAACGCAGTTTCAGAAATAACCTGGCCGGCTTTGGCACTGGCAGGAAAATAAAATCCCAGGAAGAGTGCTGCTCCGGTTAATCCGCCGTTCTTTAAGAATTTTCTGCGGGATAATGCATTTGTTTCTGCCTGTTGTTCCATCGCGTTTAATTTAATCGTTTATTTCGGTGCGTATCCGCCTTTGTTCACCCAGCTATCCCATGCAGCAACAAAAGCAGTATATGTCATCGGAGGAGGTAACCTTCCTTCGCCCTCGTTCCAGGCGGCTTTCACCAGGGTATCCCGCGCATGTGCTATCAGTTCTTCTTTATTTTTATGACCGTTCATATTAAAATTCATAATCTGCAGGGCAAGCTGGCGCGGTGTTTTTCCCTGAAAAACCATCTTCATATTCTCAGGCGGTAATTGCCATTTGGGATTACCCGGCGGTGCATGCAATCCGGGTACATTGGTTGGCTGATGACAGTTGGAACATTTGGCTGCGTAGAGACCGGTACCAGCCGGCCCGCGCACCACATTCATCGTGTGCACATGACTGTCATCTCCCTGTAAAGGTGCATCGCCGGCCGGATGACAGTTCATACACCTTGGACTCATGAGCACTTTATATACTTTCATAAAAGCTTTGACAGATTCAATGCTGTCCTTCAACATTTTTTCATCCTTTCCACCCGGGACAAACGGATTATTCCGGTCTCTGAAAGCAGAAGCCATCCAGATGACTAAAACAACAACCATCATGACTGATATTTTTTTCATACGGCTGTTTTTGTTTTCGTTTTTTGAATCTCTGCGGCAATATGAATGGTCTTACGGATTCGCAGATAAGTTCCGCAGCGACAAATATTTCCCGACATGGCGATATCAATATCCTCATCTGTTGGATTTGGATTTTCACGAAGCAAAACTGCCGCTGACATGAGTTGCCCGGAATGACAATAGCCACATTGTGGCACGTCAATTTGCTGCCAGGCGAGCTGCGCCGGATGATCATTATTTTCGGAGAGCCCTTCAATCGTTACTATTTTTTGTCCCTCGGCCCGGCTGACTTTTGTCACGCATGAACGTACGGCTTCACCATTCAGATGCACCGTACAGGCTCCGCACTGCGCGACCCCGCAACCATATTTCGTTCCGGTCAGTCCGATGAAATCGCGAATCACCCATAGCAAAGGCATATTGGGATCCACATCCACCTGATATACTTTTTGATTGACATTTAAAGAAATCATGAGCTGGAATTTATGATAGTTGATACTTAACTATAAGATTCAGATACAAAAATTAAACCTTTTTCAGATCAAAAGGCATTTTACGGATACGGTTTCCCGTCGCCGCGAAAATAGCGTTTGCAAGAGCCGGCGCAAAAGCCGGTAGTCCGGGTTCTCCCACACCTTTCACTTTACCGCCTTCGGCAAGAATGAGCACTTCGACTTCTGGAACTTCCTGAATCCGGATCAGCGGGTTGTCATAAAAATTATGTTGCATGCATTTCCCGTCCTGCAATGTAATGCCCGGTTTGACGGCCGCTCCCAACGCCATGACGATTGCACCTTCCACCTGGTTTTTTACATTATCCGGATTGACTACTTCTCCCAAATCGATGACAGCGAAAACCTTATCAACATGTATCGATTGATCGGGTTGAACGGTTACTTCCACCACCTGGGCACAGAGTCCGGCAAAGAATTCCCATTGCGCCACACCACGTCCCTTGTTGTTAGGAAGCTGTTCATCCCAGTGTGAAAATTCTTTCATTTTCAATAAAACCCGTTTGGTATCGGATGGTTTGGAAAGCAGTTCCAGCCGGAAATTCATCGGATCCTTATTTGCTTTATGGGCCAGTTCATCGATAAAACATTCATGACAAAAAGCAAGAGTAGAACTGGTCACGGATCTCCAGGCCGCGACGGGCACATGAAAATCGGCTCGCACATAGGAGGTTTTAATATTCGGAATTTCATAAGCCTGTTCGCCGATGCCCTCCACCATAGTACCGTCAACTTTTTTTATATCAAATTGCGAATTCATTCCTTCCTGAAAAGAAGGGCTAATCACTTTATGCTGAAATGAAATCAGTTTTCCGTCTTCTGAAAAACCACCTTTCAGTTGTGAAAAAGTCATGGGTCTGTAGGGACCGAATTCGGTTGTGTCTTCCCGTGACCAGAGTACTTTCACCGGCTGGCTGAAGTTTTTTGCAATACTGACTGCTTCGATCACATAGTCCACATTCAGTCTTCTTCCAAATCCGCCCCCTACAAAAGTGCTGTGGAGTTTAATGTTATCAGGTGCGAAGCCGATGTATTTATGTACGTCATTTTCACCGCTTCCGGTAATGGAACTTGGCACCTGGGTGGAAGTCCAGATTTCTACCTGATCGCCGCGAACCTGTGCCACACAATTTATCGGCTCCAGCGTGTGATGTGCCACCATAGGAGTTTCATAGAAGGCCTCTATGGTATGCTCCGGAGGCAGGTTGAGACTGTCGACCGATCCGATCGTTTTATCCGGCACACCCTCTTCCCCGGAAAGCTCACGCAGATGTTTTTCATAATCTACGGAGTTAAAATTTTCGTATCCTTTATTATCCCATTCGATTTTTAACATCCTGCGGGCCTTCATCGCTGTCCAGTATGAATTGGCAATCACTGCTAAACCGACTGAGTGATAGCGACCCATGATTCGTTCCACCTGTACTACTTTTTCGACGCCAGGGATCTTCATCGCTTCCGTCGCGTCAAAACTTTTTAAGGTTCCACCGATCACGGGACTTCTTGCCACCGTTGCATATAACATACCAGGGACCTGCACATCGATGCCGAACTGTGCGCTGCCGTTTGTTTTTAACGGAACATCCGGACGTTTCGCCAACTTACCCAGGATCTTGAAATCTTTGGGATCCTTGAGTTTGGGTTCTTTTGGAAGTTCGAGTTTGGATGCGTCTGCTACCAGTTCTCCGTAAGTGAAGTTTCTATTCGTTGGTTTGTGAATGATTTTCCCATTCTCTGCATAACAGGAGGATTCATCCACCTGCCATCTCGCACTGGCCGCTTTGATAAAAACCTCTTTAGCAGAAGCGCCCACTTTTCTCAGATCCGTATAGTTGGTCCTGATCGAAGAGGAACCACCGGCACGCTGCCGGTTGCCAAAGGGTTTTTCCCCGTTGGTGTTTTTGATAGTGACCTGGTCCAGCGACACTTCAAACTCTTCGGCAATGATTGCGGGTATGGACTGAAACGTACCCTGACCCATTTCGGGTTTTGTATTGAAAATGGTGATGCCTCCACCGGATTCAACGAGTATGTACGGCGTAAAATTTCCGGATTCAATGATGTTGGTGGCAACGATATTTGTAGTAGTAATGATCCCATTGCCGCGGATATTTATCCCAAGCCAGAGCGCGATACCGGTTCCACCTGCATTTTTAATAAAACTTCTTCTTGAAAGCTGATGCATAGCCTTTCAAATTTGGGTATCGTGAATCGCAAATTATTATTTCCCGGTAGCCATACTAAATTTACTTAAATCCGCTTAAATCATGCCGGAAAATCTCTACTGGTTATTTTTCATTTTAACCGGCCTCATCAGATGTGAGAACGTGAGCGAGCCCATCTTCCATTTGCCGTTTTCTTTGATATATACTTCAGTCGCCATAAAAGGATTTGTAACTTCGTTCCCGCCTACTACTGCAACCAGGTCTATATCATTTAACAGGTTGATTGATGTGGCGAAAGAAAGGATTTTTGACAAAAGTAAATCAATCAGCCAGGTTGCCTATTATTTAGGGTTTAAATATCCGCAGCATTTTACCCGTTTGTTTAAACAACGGGTCGGACAAAAACCTAATGAGTATAGAAACAGTCTCAGCGCGCCGCTACATTTCTTTAATTTATAAAATGGAGAATAATAAGCAACTTATTATAAAGTTTGTTGAGGAGTTATGGAATCAAAGAAAACTTGAAATCGCTGAAGATATCTTTGATAATGATTGCCTTACTTTCCAACTCCGGTCCGGTGAACCTGCCGCATCAAGTCCGCGCGGTCCGGAAATCATCAGGAATCATATTTCCGAATGGTTATCTGCCTTTCCTGATCTTACATTCACTATTGAGCAAATGATTTCTGAAGGAGATCGAGTCTCAACTTTGCTGGTGATGGACGGAACGCATATAGGACAATGGCTGGGAATCCCGCCCAGCGGAAAGCGCATAAATATTCGCATGATGACCATTCATCGAATACGAAACGGAAAAATAATAGAAGATTGGGTAATTGTTGAATCACTCGGTTTCTTCCAGCAATTGGGAATTTTACGGGCAACAAATGATTTACTTCATGAATTTAGTAAGAGAAATGAATAGAGGAATCTTTGTATTTTTACTCTGCCTGAAATTATTTAAAATGACGTCTTTCACTTACACTTACCACGAAAAAGAATGTACTGGTAATTTTCATCCCTCCGAAAAAGGTAGGGGTTGGATAAAAGTGATGTTTTTTGAACATTCAACAATCATTTTACCTGCAGGATTTCAGACGAAAAACAATAAAATGATTTGGGTTCAATTTGTTCAGCAGGGAGAAGCAATATGGCCACACGAATTAATACAAACTTTAGGAGAAGCAATTGAGAGTTCATCCCAGATGTAATAATCCATTATAAGTTAAAACTTCCTTCTATCAATAAAATACTTCACTATGGATTATCCTAAATGGGTAGGGATTCTGGCCAGCGCTGGGCGCAACCAATTCTATGGTAAGATGTCTTTTATGGTTGATTTAATTTTTTCATGAGTTCAGACGATGTCTGCAGCATCAATGGTTTTTGCTCGGGATTTTTGAAATTTAGCTCAATCTGATAGGGTTGGTGCTGCAGGATATAGTCATCAAGAAAATCAAGGATAACGGGCAGCTTGTTAATCATCGGAAGAACCGCTATTTCATGACCCATTCCCTCTTCGCTATACAGATAATAGGGAATATTATGGGTCTTCAAATATTTTGCAATCCAGCCGGATCCGTAAAAGCCCCTATTGAAAAAGCGAATTTTCTGGTAAGGAACGATTTTATCTTCTGTTCCATGAAACATCAGCCTGGGTGCGGGAGGGTTTTTATAAGTAAGTTTTCCTTTTAAACTCAGGATGGCACCTGAAAAAGTAATCAGTCCCGCGTACTCAAATCCCGCAGGCAGTGTGGTCGCAGCTGCATATTCATTTTCCCTTTCAAATTCTGCCGTCAGTGTCGTGATAGCTCCGGAGCTTGATCCGGAAAGAATGATCATCGATGTATCAATACCCAGGCTATCTGCATGCCTGATAGTCCAGTTCGTCGCATCATAAACATCTGCCACGGCCATGTCAACGGCGTTTTTAAATGGTTTGATATTGAATTTCGAAACATGCTGAACACCCCTTAGTCCAAGTCGGTAGGAAATAGAAATGACCACATTATTATTTTCCGTCAGGGAGTTAAAGTAGGCATTATAAATTGTGTCGTCCCTGCGACCGGTAACAAATGCGCCGCCAAACATGAATAGGATTGCCGGTTTCTTTACTGCCCGGTCTGCGTCTTTCATAGTATAAACGTCTAGCGCCAAGGCGCTATCGTTTTTTACGGCATACACAAAGGTTTGTTTCAGAATAACGGCGTCAATCGGCACGCGCTGGGATAAACCAACAGTCACAAAAAGTAAGGGAAAAATAGCTAAACACTTTTTCATACGCAACAGTTGAACCAACGATTATTACCGGTAATAGTACAAAAAATATTTTTGCCCGACATAATAAATTCAATTTTCGATCCTAAAGGAATGACATCAGAAATATGAACTCTTTTTAAAGTCTGGTTTCGTAGTCAAGTCGTAGCCTACGATGACTACGAAAGATCCCTGAAATCCGAAAGCATATTTGTGCAATCAAAGGTTAAAAAGGAATTCATATAAGCAACCATAAAATAAATAAATAATGCATTTATTGATAAAATAAAATATCATTGCTGACCACTTAATCATTTTCTATTGAATACGGCGAAATATTATCTGGCAGCTATAACCGCCTACACAGTCTGGGGGTTTTTCAGCCTCGTACTTAAACCTTTGCATGCTTATTCTGCCGTAGATATTTTATTTTACCGCGTATTCTGCTGCGCGGTGCTGATGCTATTGATAACATTACTTTTTAAGCGGGAAAAAGTCAGGGAAACCATACAGTTATTTAAACAGATGCCGCTTCAGAAAAAACGCAGGACTGTTTTGCTTAATGTTGCAGGCAGCGTTTTTTTAACCGGCAACTGGTTCTCTTTTATTTATGTCATGAATCACGTCAGCATTAAGGCTACTTCATTGGCATATATGGTTTGCCCGATTTTAACTACCCTCCTCGCCTTTTTCCTGCTGCATGAAAAATTGAGTAAACTTCAATGGTTAGCCGTACTATTGAGTATTTCAGGTTGTTTACTTCTATCTTATGCTGATATCACTGATATGCTGTTCAGTATCATCATAGGGTTCAGCTATGCCTGTTACCTCATTAGCCAGCGGGAGAATACGGGGTTTGACAAATTCATCATCCTTACTTTCCACATTGTATTGTCATCTTTCATTCTGTTGCCATTTTTTCCTGCATTCAGCGGACCGGTTCCCGTCGAAGGGAAGTTTTATTTTTATATTGGAGTCATTGCCGTCTTCTTTACCATCATTCCGCTATTCCTGAATCTATATGCGCTTCTGGGTATGAATTCATCCACCGCAGGAATGCTGCTGAACATAAATCCCATTATCGCTTTTATTCTGGCTATTATGTTTTTTCACGAGCCAATAAGTTTACTGCAAATCATGGGTTATACAATCATTTTTATTGCAGTGATCGTGTTTAACGCCAGGCAAATTTTTAAGGGGAAGCAAAATGATTTAGCGGCTCTTTAATTATTGAAAAAAAATGGATAAAGCGCATAAATATTCGCATGATGACATTTTCGGATATGCCATAACGTTAGTAAATATATGTGTTCACGGTTCACGGAGACTTCACTCCAAACAGATAACCAACACTGGCAGTAACACCCATGGCGATGGTTCCCCAGAGACAAATCCTGATTACACTTTTTGAAATGCGTGACCCTCCTACTTCGGCTGCAATTACTCCAGAAAATGCGAGGAATACTATTGCAAATGAATACTGGAAAACCACCATATATTTTATTGGGGCAAATATGGATACTAAAAGAGGTAGCAGGCCACCCGTAATAAATGAAGTACCCGAAGCCAATGCGGCTTGCAAAGGTTTTGGTTCTGTGATTTCATTGATACCCAGTTCATCCCTGGCGTGTGCTTCCAATACGTTCTTTTTTGAAAGCTGAATGGCTACTTTCATTGCCAGCTCATTATCCAATCCCCTGTTTGAATAAAAACCGGCAAGTTCTTTCAACTCCTCTTCAGGCATGGTATCCAGTTCGATTTGCTCTCTCTTTAATTCGGCAGATTCTATATCGGACTGTGAACTAACAGAAACATATTCCCCCGCTGCCATGGACAATGCACCTGCAACCAATCCTGCCAAAGCTGCCAAAATGATCGGACTTCTCGTATCACTGGCAGCTGCCACGCCAATGACGAGGCTGGTAGTTGAAAGAATACCATCGTTTGAACCCAATACAGCGGCCCTCAGCCAACCGCTTTTATTTGTATAGTGTTTCTCCTTTGCCATATTTTAAATATTTTTTAATGAACTGCTGAAACATCCACTTTCTCTATGCCTTTTAGATGTAATTCTATGTGACGGTCATGCGCTTTATTTCCGTATTCACTTATAATTTCCAATATATCATAGTCAATAAAATTGCATTCACTTCCGTCGATCGTCAAAACACTGTATTCAGGAACTTCATCCAGGGCTTCGCGAAGCTTGACCTTATTTAAGAATGTAACATTGCTGTTGAGTTTTATATATTCTGTTTCTATTCCATTGTGTATAGTACTTGTAATTCTATATTCAGCTTTAAAATTATTCCTTACAATAAAGTAAATTGAAATCAAAAGACCGATGCTTACTCCAATAAGGAGGTCGGTTGCAAGGATAACAATAATCGTCAGCAAAAAAGGGATAAATTGTTTCCATCCCAGACTCCACATATTGCGAAATAACTTTGGTTTTGTCAGGTTGTAACCTGTCATAATTAAAATCGCAGCCAATGAAGCGTAAGGGATTTTATTCAGAAAAAAAGGAACAAGTAATACCGCGAGAAAAAGAAAAAGTCCATGGGTAAACGCAGAAAGTTTTGTTCTTGCACCAGCGTCAACATTTGCAGCGCCTCTTACTACAACTGCTGTTATAGGTAAGGCCCCCAAAAGTCCACACGTCATATTCCCGATGCCCTGTGCAATGAGTTCACGGTTAACAGGCGTAATGCGATTACGTTTGTCCAGCTTATCTACAGCTTCGATACAGAGTAAAGTTTCTAAAGTTGCGAGTAATCCGATTATTATTCCGTCTTTCCAGATCTCTGTATTGGAAAATAATTTCGATAAGTCGGGAAACGAAATGTTTGCAAATATATTCATAGGAATATTTACCAATTGCGTTTGTTTTAATGAAAAGCGCGAAGAAATTCCTGCAAACAGCAAACTGGTTAAAACACCAAATACCACCACAATCAACGGTGCGGGTATTATCTTCATTTTTTTTGCCTGGGGCAATTGAAGAATAATAAGGATAATTAAAGAAAGAACGGTTATCAGAATGGTGCCTTTTGTTATATGCTGATTGAAGTTTTTTAAATTGCCCAGAGGGTTTTTGGGAGAGAACAAATGAATAAAACCCCCTGACCAAAAATCGGGTTGGTCGTAACCCAGGGCCAGGGGAATCTGTTTGAAAATAAGAATCATTCCAATGGCCGCCAGCATTCCTTTAATAACTGATGATGGAAAATAATTTGCAATGACTCCGAGTTTCAATAATCCGAGAAGAAGTTGAAACAATCCTGCAATGATAACAGTAAGTAAAAATATTTTATAATCACCCAGTGAAATAATGGAAGCGGCCACCAGGGTTGTCAGTCCTGCTGCCGGACCCGAAACTGCAAGCTGGGAGCCACTTATGAGTGAAACAACCAGCCCTCCTACAATGCCCGAGAGAAGTCCTGCATAAAGAGGCGCACCCGAAGCTAAAGCAATTCCCAAGCATAAGGGAAGAGCAACCAGGAAAACAGAAAGTCCGGCCGGCAGGTCGTACCTGAGCCAGATGATGCGGTAATATTTAATGGTTCTTTTCAAATTAAGACTTACCCTTCTGTTCCGGGCAGAAAATATACAGTTTATTGTTTTTCGAAACGGCCCGTTTTCTCGGTAATCCTGATTCTATACATAATACGCTTAATCCTGTTGGTTTCTTTCGTATCATGGGTAGAACTGTGTTCATGAAGATGCACCGTTGAGCTGGTCAAAAGATCCAGAATACTATTGTACAAATATTCCCTGGCTTTTATTTCTTCTTTATCCTCCAGTTCTTCAAAATAGCCCCAGACTATAACGCTTTCCCAATTTGCCATATTGAACATGGAATCCACTTCAAAACAGACAAACGGGTTTCCCCGCATTACTTCCAGCTTTAAGCCTTCATTGGTTTGACCATAGATATATGCTCCATCAAAAGCATAAGTCACCGGGGTAATATAGGATTTCCTGCCATCACTATAACCGATACGTCCAACAGCCTGCATTGTCAGCAGATTGTTCATCTGAGTTTCTGTAAGAGTCCCTAGCATATTCAATTTTTTAAAGCTTCCCAAAATAAATTTAATACCACATTAAATAGAAATGATGGTCCCAAACATATAATGATATGTTTCCAAAAGTAGCATCCGCTGAAATACGAGTTTATGATAAAAATCAATTTTATCATTATTTTTTATGATATTAATCATATGATATATTAATCAGTATATCGTAACTTTAGTAGACAGCCCTCAATAAATCTCCCCGATATTACAAAAACGAGCAACCCTCCTATAATATGAAAGAAGATATTATCATTTACAAAAATGTAAAATCTAAATTTGCTTCAGGTTTATTATTGATACTCAGTTTAAGTTATTTTTTGACCCTGGCTCAAAGTCCACCCTGGGTTGCACCCAAAGATTCGGACAATCTCAAAAATCCTCTTGCCGGCAATTCCAGTGTACTGCCTGATGCCAAGGCACTGTATATTGCTAATTGTGGTCCGTGTCACGGTGACAAGGGAAGAGGAGACGGACCAGCAGCATCGGGTCTGAACCCCAAACCTGCAGATCATTCTTCTGTTGCTGTTCAAAGTGAATCGGATGGGGCTATTTTCTGGAAACTTTCTGAAGGCAGGGCTCCTATGCCTGGATACAAAAAAATATTTTCCGACCAGCAACGATGGGGGTTGATTAATTATATTCGAACTTTAGCAAGGGCTCCCAAGAAGAAATAATTTTTATAACCATCATATACCGGGCAATATGAAACACACTTTTTTATATATACTGACTTTTGTCATTAGTATTGTCGCCATACAATGTGGGTCCAACACACAAAACACCAGTAATAACAATATAGCAACATCCGATAGTAATGTTCAGAAAGTAGATAAAGATACGGTCATTGTTTTTTTAGGTATAAATTCCAAGGGAATTGGACGTTTTAAGAACATTCAATTAACACACCCGCTGAATGAAGAAATGGCAACCAAAGGAAAAGCAATTTTCGACTCAAAATGCTTTGCCTGCCATAAACTTAGTACGGAAATGCTTGTCGGACCAGGCTGGTCAGGCGTTACAAAAAGAAGGTCTCCGGAATGGATCATGAACTGGATAACTAATACAAAAGTTATGCTTGACAGGGACCTTGCTGCTCAGGCTGATATGGCTATTTGTCTTATCAGAATGCCAAACCAGGATCTTACGGACGATCAGGCAAGGAATGTTTTGGAATTTATGCGTAAAAATGACGGGGAAAAATAAATAGCTCAGGACAATCTCTTCGTCTGACCACGCGCTATAGCTATCAGAATTGAACCAATAAACAGCAGGGCCCCCGTCGTCCAGAGCAGCCAGGGAAATACACTGCTTCCGTTGATAAACATGACAGCAAATCCCTGAGAAATTAAAAACACTTCATTCAATATTACAGCACCTGCAAAAACAATCGCAGCAATTCCTGTTGATTTTATCTGGCTGTTCAAAAGACCTTTCTTAATAAAATAGGCCAATATAAAAAGAGTTACAAATCCCAAAAATACCAGGTGCAAAAATCCCATGATTATCGGCCTGTTTCCGAATATGGCATCACCAATAACCGGGAAAATAGTAAGACTTTGAAGAAAAATCTTTAGCATAAATGAACCCATAGATAAACATACCAGAAAACGCAGGACTGGTTTTTCTTCTTTGTAAATGGTTCGGAGTGAAAGTGCACAAATCATAAAGAAATAAAAACATAAAAGGATCAGAATACTTCCAATAATGGCAATAATGCGTAGCCAGATATTAGGGTCCTGCCATAGATAGGAAAGGAATAAGGACGGGATAATAGAAATACATAGTGTAATGGAAAACCGACAAATATTTCTTTTTGTCTTTACAGATGTTTTTTTGTCAATTAGATTAAAAAGAAGTGCAAATATTGCCAGCGTAAAAAAGCCATTATATTGAAAATGTAGATACGTAAATAAGGCGTCTCTGTAAAAGATTGCATTAAAGGATTTTGTGAAATAAATATAAGTTATGATAATGACTCCTGAAGAAGATAAAATCAAATAAAGGATTGATGATACGGCCAGTAATTTAACACAGGATGCCAATTTTGCCTTGCGTAAATCTTTTATAAAAATAACTCCGAATAAATAGGTCAAAAAGACAAAACAGAGTGACAATGTGATGGATATTGTACTATATCCTCTTAGTGCAAAGGCTACCAGCATTCCCCAGGCACAAGCAGCTATGCATCCCAGAAACCATTGATATATGCGTCTTTGGCTCACAGATTCAGGTAACAGCTCATAAATAAAAAGAGCCATCAAAATGAGTGTTACCCAGCCCCCAAAGGTGAAATGGGAATGAGCTTCCAGCAAATGATTATAATTGATAAAGGGCAGTGAAAAAACAATTTTACTTCTTAACACCATGCCCAGCAAGGCAACGATACATAGATTCAGAATGGACAAATCAATCCATTTGTGAAATCGGATAGTATTTTGTGCAAACTGATTTTGTTCCCGCATTTGATTCGTTCAGGCCTGGTTAAGGTAGTTGTAACTAACTCCTGCAGCCGGAAACTATTATTGTTTGAGGAAATTTACAATTTTAGTTTTTTCTTCATCTGTAAGCAGGGCCCGGGTTTGCATATGCATTCCGACAGTTTCCCACTGTTCAGGTGAGAATGAAGAAGGCGATGGCGTGTTATGGCAGCGCTGGCAATTTTCAGCCCATAACTGCGCTCCTGATTTAGCAGATACCTGCTGGCTTGCTTTGCAACCAACAAAAGTCAGACCAACGAACAAACCTAATCCTAAGATCAGTAAAACGGAAACGCTTTTTATAGATACTTTTTTCATTTTAAACTGATTTAAAGTT
>Ga0206982_1152_pt1 | contig 22171 bp, 27 predicted proteins | sample Alteio_BWMinCont_18_FD_153493 | JGI IMG/M metagenome (GOLD analysis project Ga0206982, IMG submission 153493) | Enriched cells from forest soil in Barre Woods Harvard Forest LTER site, Petersham, Massachusetts, United States -... | ecosystem: Environmental > Terrestrial > Soil > Temperate forest >... | reverse complement strand
ATTGCCAACGCGTTTGACCTGCCGGTGATGGTGCTGGGGATTTCGCAGGACGTGAACCGCGCGACGGCTTCTGAATTTGCGGAGGAGGCGTTCCAGACAGCGATCGCCCCGCTCGCGAAGCTGCTCGCCGAGCACCTGACGCGCGATGTGATTGCGAAGAAACTCGGCTGGCACGATCTGCGGTTTGTGTGGAGCGAGCTGGAGAGCCGCGATGAGCAGGTGGAGCTGAACATGCAACTGCAGATGTTAGCGGCGGGCGTGTTGAGTGTAGCGGAAGTGCGGGCGATGCGGGGGTTGAGCCAGTTAGCAGTAAGCGGTAGGCAGTAGGCAACGATTGGTTAGGAAGCGATCACAAGTGCCAATGGATATCCATGCCCAAGGAGCCGAGGATGACAGCCACGGCGAACCAGATCAGGCCAACAGCAATCAGGCTGAGGGAGATGATAATCGTCAATTTCGTAAACGTCTTTGGCCTCAATCCCAGCATGTCAGCCATGCTCGCAGGGTTGAAGGATCGATGCAAGGCGAGATGACAAATCTTGATTGAAATAAATAGGAGGTGTGCGTGGATGGATTGATGCAGTGCAGAGGTGTGCGCGGATTCGCGATGCGCGCGATGGCGGTGGAGTTTCCTGAAGTCGAGGGGCATCCGAACCGGTTGCCGTTTGAAGGCTGCCTGACGCTGGTCGATGTGCCGAGCGACAAGGCTCCGACTGGAGCGCGAGGGCATCGCGTAATTCTGACGCGAGCGGCGGCAGAGGCGGCGCTGCCGAGTCTGCTGGGAATGGCAGTCGACTACAAGGCAGGTTGGGATGGGCATGATGCGCGGCAGAAGTGCGGCATCATCGCGTCGGCACACGTGGATGGAAAGAAACTGTTGGTGAGCGGGTATCTGTATGCCCGCGACTTCCCTGAGATGGTGCCGCGCGTGAGTGGGCTTGTGGCCGGCGCGGACGACATGGGCATGAGCTACGAGATCGCCGAAGCGCACGTCGCAGACATGCGCGCTCCGGCGTGGACACTGACTCGGGCGACGTTTACCGGAGCGGCGATTCTGCTGCGCGAGAAGGCAGCATATCGGGGGACGTCGTTCCGATTGCGGAGAAGTGCAAGCAGAAGGATTTGAACACAAAGGAGATGCAAATGGAGGAGACGATGATGGTGGATTTGAATGCAACGCTGGAGAGACTGGCCGCGGCGGCAGAGGCGCTGGAGCGAGCGGTACAAGCGCAGGAAAACGTGGCGCGGATTGTTGCAGAAGCGGAAACGAAGTTTACTCACCCGGAAATCGCCGGGCGCAAGACTGTGACCGCTGGAACGGCCATGATGCTGTCCAAGCAGGGCGTGGATGTAGGCACGGTTGCGCTGGATGCGGGAGCGGTGGATGGCGCGCTGGCGCACCTGAGCGTGGAGCAGCGCATAGCGGTGAAGGCGGAGCTGATGCGGGCGGGATTGTTGGGGTGAGTGCAGCTTCGTGGAAAAGCATACCTCTGGGCTAAAGCCCGATTCAAGGTGGGCGTGAGAGACCCGAGGCTGAAGCCTCGGGGTACCTGTTCGTGCCTATCCAAAAGAAAAGCAAAGACAACAGCAAATGCAAAAGAAGGCGCAGCAAAAGCTGTGCCTTCTTTTTTGAAATGAGGAGAAGAGAATGAACGCAAAGTTTACGGAGATCAGCGCGGCGGCGGATTACATTGGCCCGGGCGCGATAGAGGTTCCGCTGTACCAGACCGAGATCCTGGACCTGGTGCGGAGACGTGGGGCGTTTGGGCAGCGCATCAAGCAGGTGCCGGCGACGGGGCATCCTTCGCGCTACTTTGAGGAGACGGCGATACCACTACCCTCCGCTTCAGCGGGATTTGTAGACCCGCGCAACATCGTGGCGCCGGTGGTTTCGCCGACGCGCGTGGAGCGCAGCGTGCCGCTGAAGGCTCTCGTCGCGCAGATTAACTACAACCTGTTCGACATGGAGCTGGGCAAGCAGCAGTCGCAGTTTGCGTACCTGCAAGCCAAAGACCTGGCCGACACCATCGACGGCGTTCTGCGCACGCACGATGTCGCGCTGTGGAACGGCACGGACACCAGCCTGAGTTCGCCGACGACCGCGCAGTACTTTGGCGCGGCGGGGCAGATTGCAGCAGGCGGCAATACGACGACGATTGGAGCGAGCGACTCGATTGTGGATGGGCTGAAGTCGACGATCGCGCAGATGATTTCGAACACGAGCTATGGCGTGCGGCCGACGGCGATCTATGCCAACCCGGTGCTGCTCGATCTGATCGACCGCGAAATGAAGAGCGAGTTCAACGTAGTGCTGAACACCAAGCCGATTGAAGGCGGGTTGACGGTGAAGACGCTGAGCACGCAGGCAGGCGAGATTCCGCTGATTCCGGAGTGGACGCTGCCGTACACCGGCACGCCTGGTTCGGGAAGCGCGGTGCTGCCGGCGTACATCGTGACGGAAGACCTGATCGAATACCACTGGCTGGGCGATGCGAATCCGCGCATCTTCCAACTCGGCATGCCGGGTTCGCTGGCGAGCCAGTACGTTGCTGTGAAGTTCGGCGCTGTGGTGGTGAAGGGCGCGAACTATGCGCACTACCAGGTGCTGGTGGACCGATAAAAAAATACGCAAAGCAAGCGCAGCGATTTCAGGCTGGAGCGTGGTGGGCGCTCCGGCCTTTTTCGCGAGGAGGAGGACAGGATGGGATATTTGTTGCCCGCGGAGTATGCGGAGTTTGGATTATCAGCAGAAACATCAGACGCGTGGGTGAAGGCGGCCTCCGCGATGATGGAAGCCTATTGCAGACGCCCGACGCTGAATGTGACGAGTTACACGGAGCGCATGCGCGTTCCGCTCACGTCGCACACGGTGCGGTTGAGTTACGGGCCGTTGGTCAGTGTCGATGCGGTGAAGGCTCGGTATGCGCGGCCGAACCGGCGTGAGGAGATGTGCGGAGACTTCGCGCTGCAATGCTACTTTGCGTCTGCGTTTGGCCTGCCGGGACAGTGGACAACGGTCGACCCGGCCACGCTTGACGTAAGCCTGACGACAGCCGAGTTCAGCTTTGCATACAACGTGATGGCGCTGTGCTACTCCGAGGCGGAGGTGACGTACACCTCTGGGTTGGCGACGATTCCTGATGCGGTGAAGGTGGCGTGCGCGCAGGTGGTGAAGAATGCGCAGGCGACTCCGGGGTTCAACGTGAAGGCCAGCAAGCTGGACTCGCTGCAGACGCAATACTTCAGCGGAAGCGTGATCGACGCACAGGTGGCGTCGCTGCTGCGGCCTTATGTTGCGGAAAGGCTTGGTTGACCATGATGAATGTAGATGGTGCGGAACGAATTGCAGAGACACTGCTGAACATGGCAGGGCGTGCCGTGGTGGTGCGCGTGAGGCCAGCACTTCCGGCGACTCCTGTGGAGGTGACGCTGGCACCTTGTCTCTTGAAGGTGAGCAGTGAAGCTGCGGAGTTGCTTGTGGCAGCCAGCGCTGTGACAGGCGTCGCGATCTTACCGGGGAACCTGTTCAGCGTTTCTTCCCGAGTGGTTGTGGATGACAACGTGTGGCGCGTGATTTCGTATGCGGCGATGGAATGCGGAGAAACCGTGATTGGCTGGCGCGTTCAGATGGCGCGATGAGGCTTTATCAGCCTGACAATCAACGCGATAACGATTCCAAGTATCGCGTAAAGAACAGCATTGCTCATACCGATAAGCAACCAGGAAAAGATGGCCCTCACGGTACTTGTGTTGCCCGATCCGAGGAAATGGGCGACAGAACGCAAATCAATTTGAAGATGGCCGAAAGTTTTGCCAATGATAAGGCCGCAGGCCACGCATAAATACGGCAACAGAAAACCAAAAGCGGCAAAGCTCGTGACGATCTTTGTGGTCCGGCTCATGAAGGCAATGCTAGCAGTTTTCAAACAGGAACGTGCCGAGTGGAAGAGGGATGAAATGAAGATAACAATCGACAATCTGGACGGGCTGGAGCCACAGGATTACACCTACGCGGTGCCGGCGAATGCGAAGGGAGGGAGTTCGCTGACGGTGCAGCGCGGGTTGAATGTGCCGACGCGGTGCTCGGTGGAGATTGTGGTGGGTGCAGAGGGATTGGCGGTGCCTGCGCGGCACGCCCGCGTGGTGGTGACAAGCAAGAGTGGAGCAACTTTGTTTACGGGCTATGTGGCGACCGAGCCGGTGCGCGAATATGTGAGCGAGACGACCGCGGGCATTACGTATCGCGCACGGGTGACCGCAGTGAGCGATGAGTGGCTGCTGGACAAGCTGGGTTCGGGCGCCGGTGAGCGCAGTCCGGTGCTACTGCCGTTGAATGCGCGTTCGCTGCTGACGACGTTGACGGAGCGTGTGCAGGTTGGTGGATCGACGGGGATTTCGGTGGCGAGTGGTGGAGCTGCTGTGCCAATGGGCGCGTTTGCGGTGAGAGCGACTGCACCGTGGAGTGAGAATGCAGGCGCAGCGGCGGGCGCGGCTTATACGGGATATCGCGCGCTGGGTGGGGTGGTGACGCTGACGCCGGCGGCGAGTGTGACTCATGCGTTGAGTGATGCGGATGGAACGTTGAACATAGCCGAGCTGACGACGGCGGCGGTGCGCGAGCTGGCGAATGATGTAACGGTCAGCGGCGAGGTCGAACCCGCGGCTTACATCACGGAATGTTTTGAGGGTGATGGGACGACGACGGTGTTCGAGTTGAGCCAGGCGGCGTTCCGCAATGGTGCGGCTGCGAGAGCACTGCTGCGCGACAGCTTTGACGAAGCAGTGATTGATCCTTCGCAGTGGAGCGTTGCCGATCCGGGTTCTCATTTTTCGCTGACGAGTGCGGGATTGACCATGAACGGCGGAACGGGTGTGGATGGACAGACGACGGTGACGGCGCTCGATGCGATAGAGATGGGTGGGAGCATTGTTGCGCAGCTCGGCGGCGTGAAGCTGGCGGCGGCGAGTGACGGAATGCTGGCGGGGTTTTATGAGGGCACAAGCGTGCTGGCGAATTGCTTTGCCGGGTTTCGCGTGCGGCAGACGACGAGCAGTGACAGCGGCGTTCCGGTGGGCGTGACAGGGATTGTTCCGGTGGTGAATGGCGCGGAAGTTGGAACGGTGTTCGCTCCAACAGCGGGGCATACGTATACGCTGCGGGTTCGGCTGCATTGCGTGGAGATGCAGCGAGTGATGCAGCGCTACTACTGCAGGGTCGATGGCGTGGTGCAGAGTTTTGGCGCGTCGAGCGGAGTGAATGCACCGATGGATGTGGTGTTCGAGCTGGTGGATGAGGGCTCGGCTTCGAACACTCCGGCCACGGTGCTGTATGACTCGGCGGCTGTGGGTGGAGTTAGTGCGATTGCGGGGACTCCGGCGACGACCACGTTTGTGGTGGCGAATGCGGTGAGTCTGTTTGGGTCGATTGCTTCGGTAAGCGTGACGCGGCCAGGATCGATGTGGGTGGTGAGCACGCTGCCGAGTGGGAGTTTGCAGACTCGGCTGGTTGGAGTCGCAGGACAAGGGCTGGATTGCGAGGCGACATACGGAACGAGTGCTGGCGCTGCGGGACGTGTGACGTTCTTTGCGGGGCGCGTTCCGGTAGCGGGTGAACGCGTGTCGGTGATGTATCGCGGATCTCAGCGAGCGGTTGCGAGATTAGAAGATACGGCGAGTGTAGCGGGGGAGGCGGCAGGCGGAGCTCCGGGGACTTGCCGATGGCTTGGCAAAGTGTTGCAGCCGGTGGCGCGATCCAGTGCGGATTGCGAAAGCGCCGCGCAGGCGATTCTCGCATTTGCGACTTCGCGGGCTGCGGCGGTGGCTGGTGAATATAGCTGCGTGAATCCGGCAGACGATATATGGCCTGGAGATGTGCTGGCGGTGACGAGTGCGGGTGTGACGACTTCACTGCTGGTGCGCGGTGTGACTGTGAGCGATGGTGCAGCTGGTTTGAAGTACGAAATTAAGTTCGCGAATGACTGGGCGACGGAGTGGGCCGATGGCATGGGGCTTCGGTTGAGCGAAGCGATTGCGGCAGATGCGGTGCTGCCGCAGACGGCATCGGGTGCGGTGCTGGCGAGTCTGCAGCAGCTTGCGGTGACGACCTTGAGCGGGAGCGTGTTGGGGATTGATGCGGGCGTGTCGCCGCCGATGGGTGGTGGGTTTGAGGTGCGTCGTGTGGATGAGCAGTTTGGTGTGGGAGTGGATGCGGCTGATTTAGTGCTGCGGAGTCCGGTGAGGAACTTTTCGATTCCGCGAGCAGCGCAGGGGGAGAGGTTTTATGTGCGGATGTATGACGGAAGTGGGGTGTATTCGAGGTTTTCGAGTGCGGTGTTTGTGAATTGGGCGGTGAGTTAAAGGCAAAGGAAAACGCCAAGACGCAACGAACGCAAAGTTTGCGCGACGTTAAATGCAAAAAGCAAACGCGGCGAGCGCAGTGAGCGCAGAGGTGCGCGGCGAAAGCAAAGAAAGGCGAGGTGGAAGATGACGGATTTTGAGCAGCAGGTGTTAAGTGAGCTGGCGGTGTTGAAATCGCAAATGGAACAGTTGATGGGGATTGGTCAGCCGGGGCGGTTGCAGGCGCTGGAGATGCGCGTGGAATCGCATGAACAAGGCATGCAGCGATTGAAGGGTGTGGGTGCGGCGTTTGGGGTGCTGCTGACGGTGATGCATCTGGCGATTGCGTGGGTGGTGAAGAAGTGAGCGGGTGGGGGTGGAAATTGTGCGATCCCACTCATCGGCCAAAAGCATGCCGATGAATGGGGCACCCGGCAGTGGACGCGTGATACCTTTTATCCCGTGATGCCCTCATCCATGACCAAAAGCGTGTCATGGATGGGGCACCCGGCAACTAAGGCGGAGGTAACAATAATGTGGAGGCTCTTTGCTTGGCCGGAGAGATACATGCGCATGGTCGCGTTGTGTGTTTCTTGTTGCGCAATGACTGGATGTGTTGAATCGTCCTTTGAGCTAGCCAGTACGTCGAGGTTGCCACAATGGACTACTCCTCCTCCGGGGCTCACACGCGCAGATGTCTCAGTGACGATGAATTACTACACAAAGATTCCAATAGGTAGAGACGTGAAATTTATAGAAAAAGACAAGAATGGAAAAGTGCTGAAAAAGGTAAGCGGCAAAACAAGGGGTTTGCATCCTTTGCGTATACACAATGTCCCAGAGGGATCTGAATCTTTGTATTCGTCTTACGAGGTAATTACGGTAAAAGGGACGACCGAAATCATCGAACATAAAAAAATGGAGCCGATCTTTTATGTCAACGATGACCCTGCCGTGAAGAAGGAACTTTTGGATACGCCCAAGAATGACAAATGATTGCAGGGTCTTTACCCCGACCGGGGTTAAAGCATGTCATGGATGGGCGCCCAGCCAACCCATGAGATTTAGTGGGAAGTTGCAGTAGATGGAGGCATGGGCGCCTTCCCGTGGAGATAGAGAACTGCCACCAATTGGAGGACGAGCCCTACTATCAATAGGCTCACGCTGAATATTGTTACGACAGTGCCCGGTGTGTACCCGCCGAAGGAGTGGGTCATGGCAAGCTTTGTGAGGAAGCTGCGAAGTATGGCTTCAGCTCTAGGCCAAATAACAATAGCCACGCCCAGCCATATAAATCCGCTATCGCGAGTGCTTAGATACTTGCGTATCAAGGCCACGATGATTGCGAGGACTAATAAAACAGCGATAACGAACAAGGCAGAAGTGATCATGCCAGCCATGGTCTCACGCTTCCAGTAGCCTCTGGAAATTATGTATTCCCACCCATGAGCAAAAGCATGTCATGGACGCCACCCCAACGAGCAAAGAACGCTCGCAGGGGACCCCGGATGGGGCACCCGGCGATGTCAGTTTTCCGATGGATGCTCGATTTCGTCAATAACGAGAAAATCGATGGGACTCTTGGTTGGCTTGAGTGTTAGCCCAAGCTGTTCAGTAACCGCCGTGAAGATACTCATGTCTGGGTCGGGAGTGGATGACCAATCGAAGTTGAACCTGTAATCCCCTTTGAGCCCGGTGCGGTCAATTACGTTGCGGCCGACTTCCGGGATACGCGAGAGTTGAAGAGCCAAGAAGCTCATAGGTTCCCGGCTGACCGTCCACAGATGTCCGTTGTACCTGGCTCCGACTTCGCGAGCTTCCACTTCGTTTGCAGGAGGTGGAGCGGGTCCAAACTTCGGCCCACCCTTCGCGAGCACAAGTTCATACACGGGAGCTTCTCTCATCTCGTGGTGGACTGTAAGTCCGAAGCGCTCCTTCATCGCGGAACGCAGCATGAGGAAGATCTGGTCCATGCGGTCTTTAGGCGAAAGTAAGGCTAGCTTTGTGGCGACGGACTCCCCAAACGTTGCAGTCACGTCATATTTTTCTGAGTTGATCCAAGCAGGACCGCCGAGAACGTTCGGGAGGTCTTTTCCATATGCGTCGGCGACGAGCGTTCTGGCATTCGCACCGGTGAGTGCCACGCGGTCTGAAGATTCCTTGTAACCCCAACGGCGCGTCTCCGGCCCGCTCGGATGAATCGACACGACTTCAAAAGAAGTCTCCGGAATAGTTTGAGCGTTAGCGAGAGACGGAGCGACAACAGATAAAAGACATATAGAGATCGCAAGACGTGCTATCGCGTTCATGACAACCTTATCCAATATCTTCAGACCAATTTTCAAGATAGTTTTTGAAGTCGGTCATGAATTTGCCGGCGTCGGAGCCGTCGATGATGCGGTGGTCGAAGCCCAGGGTGAAGTGCTGGATGCTGCGGATGGCGATGCTGTCCTGGCCGTCTTTGTCGGTGAGGACGATGGGCTCTTTGTTCAGGCCGCCGATGCCGAGGATCGCAGACTGCGGCTGCGCAATGATGGGCGTTCCGAACTGCTCGCCGAAGATGCCGGAGTTGGTGAGCGTGAACGTGCCGCCGGCAACGTCGTCGGGAGCGAGCTTTTTGCTGCGCGCGCGGTCGGCGAGATCGACGATGCTGCGCGCGACGCCGAGGAAGGATTTTTCTTCAGCGTGCTTGATGACCGGAACGATCAAGCCCCACTCCAGCGCGACCGCGATGCCGATGTTGATGTTCTTGTTGTAGAGGATCGCTTCGCCCTGCGTGGACGAGTTGACGATAGGATGCTTGCGCAGCGCGGCCACAGCGGCGCGCGTGATGAACGGCATGTAAGTAAGCTTGACGCCGTTGCGCTGCTCGTACTTGTTCTTTTCTTTTTCGCGCAGGCGGACGATGCGCGTCATATCGACCTTGAAGACAGTGTGGACGTGCGCGCTGGTTTGCTTTGATTCGACCATGCGCTTGGCGATGATGGCCCGCATCTTCGACATAGGGACGAGTTCGCCGGGTTGCGGTTGTGAGGCGGGAGCTGCTGGAGTTGCGGGCTTCGACTGTGCAGCGGCGGGTGTGGCTGCCGGAGTTGCAGGAGCTCCTGCGAGGTGCGCGTTGATGTCTTGCTTGGTGATGCGGCCGGCAGCGCCGGTGCCGGGGACCTGCGTGAGATCGACGTTGTTTTCTGAAGCGATCTTGCGGACGAGCGGTGAGGAGCGCAGACCTTCAGAGGATTTTGCGGCGGCGGGTGCGGGTGTTGCTGCTGGTGTTGGTGTTGGTGCAGCGGCGGGAGCTGCGGCGGGCTTTGCAGGAGCTGCGGCGGGAGCTGCGGCAGCTCCGCCGATGACGGCGACGATGGAGCCGACGGAAACGGTTTGGCCTTCCTGGACTTTGATCTCAGTCAGCGTGCCGGCGACGGGCGAAGGAATTTCCGCGTCGACCTTGTCGGTAGAGATTTCGAAGATGGGCTCGTCGCGCTGGACGGTGTCGCCGACTTTTTTGAGCCACTTGGTGAGCGTGCCTTCGGTGATGGATTCGCCCATCTGCGGCATGGGGACGTCTGTTCCCTTTGCTCCTGTGGCGCCGGGGCCGGAAGATGAAGGAGGTGTGGGTGCGGCTGTTCCGGCGGAGGGAGAGGAAGTGCCATCAGCTTGTGGTGCTGAAGGTGGTGCAGCTTCCGACCCCACCCTAGTCGACGATGAAGCCGTCGACAAGGATGGGCCACCCGACTTCTCGGCGGCGCCGGACTCATTAATAGAGCAGACGATTGTGCCGACCGAGACGGTGGCGCCTTCCTGCACTTTGAGTTCGCTGAGCGTGCCGGCGGCGGGCGAGGGAATTTCGGCGTCAACCTTGTCGGTGGAGATCTCGAAGAGGGGTTCGTCGCGGGAGACGGTGTCGCCGGGCTGCTTGAGCCACTTGGTGAGGGTGCCTTCGGTGATGGATTCGCCCATCTGGGGCATAACTACGTCGGTCGGCATGGGGGAAGCTCCCGGAACAGAGGTGAGGCGCGCGGGGCGCAACGCTCTGAGTATATGCCTGTGGAAAGAACGGTGTACCTATGTACCGTTCGATATTAGAGCGAATAGGTACCGTTCGGTACGAATTATTGGCTTACCGCAATCGCCGGAACATGCTGGAGATTAGCTTCTCGTCTTTTGTAGACCAGCGAAATGTCCGCCGTTCCACCCGAAGCGGTCCCGGAATAGTCTCGCCATCTTCATTGAGGCGAAAGGTTTCTCTAGTTTCTTCCAATACGCCCGGTGAGGTCAGCAGTAGGGTGCTTTTCTTCAATTCCGACGGGGCACCTGACCAGCCGAAGTTCTTTAACGTGTCGTCATCGTGCCAAGCAAGTTTTAACTTCCCATCGACGATCCGAAAAAGATATGCCTGTTGCTCCACATACCCTGTCCCATGGCCGATGCAGCCGTGCTGCACCAGCAGATCGAACTGCGTTGCAGATGTGATTTGAATCACCTGCAACGAGACATCGAAATCGTAGTGACAGTCGAAGCCCTGCTCAGACTGCTTCTTCCATGCACCGTCTACCTCGGTCAGAAACAGCACCCGGGCGCCGAACATGAAATCTCTGCATGGCAGGAACAGAGCACGTGCACGTGCTCCTGCCACCGGACGCAAAGCTATCCATTCAACCTTGATTGGGTTCGTGTCGTTGTCGTCGAAGGCATAAGACTTTGCCTCGTCCGCCTCCATGCCGAAGCCGCGAAGCAAAGCCGCGCGCTGGGCTTCTGTCGAATCGTACCCTCGCAGGGCATCGCGTATCTGGGCGTCAGTACGGCGCTGGCATAGCGCTGGGAACGGAGCAAGACTCAATAAGAGGAGTGCAACTACGCTGCGCATAGTGGACAGATATTAGCTGACAGTTGGCACGCTGTGAAGTAATTCTTCGAGCATTTCGACCGCCAACACCTGGCGCTGAAAGACGCGGCCGAAGTTTGCGGCGACGCTGTCTGCGGCTTGCGCGAGGGTGGGCAGCGGCGTCTGCGGCGATTCGAGTTCGAGCGAGGTGACGGTGCGGTCCGAGATGCCGCAGGGGACGATGAGTGAGAAGTCGCGGAGGTCAGGGCTGACGTTGAGCGCGAAGCCGTGCGAGGTGACGAACTGCGAGACGTGGATGCCGATGGCGGCGATTTTCTTCTCCTGGACTTGGCCTCCGGCCAAAGTCCAAACTCCCGTCCGTTTGCAGATGCGTTGCGAGGGGACTCCGAAATCTTTGCAGGTGAAGATGAGAGCTTCTTCGATGAGGCGGACGAAGTCGACGGGGCCGAGGTGCGGGCCTTTTTTGCCGGGGAGGTCTCCGCGGAGATCGAAGATGGGATAGCCGACGAGCTGGCCGGGACCATGATAGGTGACATCTCCGCCGCGCTTGGTCTCGTGGACTTCAACGTGTTTTTGCGCGAGCTCGGTGTCGGTAGCGAGGATGTTGGTGCGCGAGGAGTTGCGGCCAAGCGTGAGGACGGGAGGGTGTTCGAGCAGCAAGAGCGTGTCCGCGATGTGGCCGGTTTTGCGCGCGACGACAACTTCGGCCTGGATGCGAAGGCCTTCTGCGTAGCTTATGCGGCCGAGATGAAGGAGGTTGAGATGCATCACTGACGCGCTAGCCGACTTCGCCACATACCTTTGGTCATTCGGAAGGGTTGAAGACTCTCCCACATTTTGCTGTTGTGAGCCGGGGCCATGTCGTAGCCGCCCTTCTTCGTCCAAGAGTCAGAGGTCGTATATGGTCCGCTAATTGTTAAGTGGTTCAGCGCTTCTTCATAGTTCATTGCGTATATTTCGACATCAGAAATCTTGCGAACGTTCCAGATATAGACCATGAGCAGGCCTTCGATGTTTGCATACTTCTTGTACAACCCCCATCGCGTGGTTTCCGCTACTTTCAACTGCAAGGGCCGCGCTATTAGGCCGCCTTCTGTTCCATAGTAGGCGAGCAGATCAACGCCCTGATCCCACATAGGGACTGCGGCATGAACGCCATCTTCGATTAGCTGACCAATCAAGTGATTGCGTCCGAGCATCTCGATGATATTGCTGTGGTTAGGATCTTTCATTTAGACGTTAATCGCCATGCCCTCAACGCTGGAGAAGCCGTCGAGGAGGCTTTCGCTCAGCGTGGGGTGGGCGTGGATGGTGAACATCAGATCTTCGACCGTGGCTTCGAGCTCCATGGCGACGACGCACTCGGCGATGAGCTCGGTGGCGTTGGGGCCGATGATGTGTACGCCGAGGACTTCGCCATACTTCGCGTCAGAGACGACCTTCACAAAGCCATCGTGCGAATCGAGGATGGTGGCCTTGGAGTTGCCCATGAAGGGGAACTTGCCGACCTTGACCTGGTAGCCCTTCTCTTTTGCGGCTGCTTCAGTGAGGCCGACTGAGCCGATTTGCGGGTCGCAATACGTGCAGCCGGGGACGCGGTCTTTGCGGACGGGGCGCGCATATTTTCCGGCGAGCTTGCTGGCAACGACGACACCGCACATAGCGCCGACGTGCGCGAGTTGCGGCAGACCGGCGACGATGTCGCCGATGGCGTAAACGCCGGGCTCGGTGGTCTCCATCCATTCGTTGACGGTGACGAAGCCGCGGTCGAGTTGGACTTTTGTTTTGTCGGCGCCGACATCGGCAGTGCGCGGGCCGCGGCCAACGGCGATGAGAACTTTTTCGGCTTCCTTGGTCTGCGGCTTGCCGGAGGCATCCGTGAAAGAAACTTTTACGCCGGGCTGTCCTCCGACGGAGACTTTTTCGATTTTTTCGACCTTGCACGAAACGTTCACATCGATGCCGCGCTTTTTGTAGGCGCGTGTGAGCTCCTTCGAGACTTCTTCATCTTCAACGGGAACGATGCGCGGCAGAGCTTCGATGATGGAGACCTGCGCGCCGAAGCTGGCGAAGACAGAGGCGAACTCTACGCCAACTGCACCGGAGCCGATGACAATGAGCGACTTGGGGAACACGGGGAGCGAAAGAATTTCAATGTTGGTGAGGATAGTGTCGTCGGCCTTGTAGCCGGGAAGCATGCGGGCGTCTGAGCCGGTGGCGAGAACAACTTTCTTGGCTTGGACCTTGCCAACACCTTCAACGTCAACGGTAAGCACGCCGTTGACTGCGGGGCCGGTGAGGCGGCCGTGGCCACGCACGACGGTGATCTTGTTCTTCTTCATCAGAAAGTCGAGGCCCTTGGTGTGCTTCACGATGATGTCGTTCTTGCGCTTGAGCACGTTCGCCCAGTTGAGCGTGGGAGCGGAGACGCCGTCGATGCCGTAGCTGTCGGCGTGCTTGAGGTGGTCCCAGACTTCGGCGGAGAAGAGCATGGCCTTGGTGGGAATGCAGCCGACGTGCAGGCAGGTGCCGCCGAGCTTGTCAGTCTTTTCGATGATCGCGGTTTTGAGGCCGAGCTGCGCGGCGCGGATGGCGCAGGTATAGCCGGCGGGGCCGCCGCCGATCACTGCGAGGTCGTAAAGGGTTTCTGCCACGGGGAGGTTCTCCGTTTCTGAGTGCGCGGTGTTGGGCGCGGGTGTTCGTAATTTCGGTAGCCAGCTTAGTTTACGCCGCTGGAAAGAGCCAAAGGATTGGATGTTCGGGTATCGGACTTTGATGCAAAGGGGAGGAAACATGCAGACGTTTACATATAGTGATGCGGGGATTGCGTTGACCAAGGGCTTTGAGGGGCTGCGCCTGACGGCCTACAAGGATTGCGCGGGAGTGCTAACCATCGGCTACGGCCACACAGGGCCGGATGTGGTTGCGGGGTTGGTGATTGACGAAGCGCGGGCGGAAGAGTTATTGAGGGATGATTTACGCGAGGCTGTTGATTATGTGAACCGCGCGGTGACCGCAGCGATCACGCAGAACCAGTTCGATGCGCTGGTGGATTTTTGCTTCAACGTAGGGTGTGGGGCGTTTGAGAAATCGACGCTGCTGCGCAAAGTGAATGCAGCGGATTTTGCCGGAGCGTCCGCGCAGTTTGCTCTGTGGGTGCATGCGGGTGGGGAGGTTGTAGCGGGGTTGGTGCGGCGAAGGAAGATGGAAGCGGAGATGTTTCTCAACCATTCTGCCGCGACTGTTTAGAACGGAACGTGGTACCGGTGCATAACGACAGTCAGGTAGAGCATACTCAACAATTCGAGCGCAGCAACAAACATAAAAAGTATTCCAGACCGCCTAGTATGCGCCAGCTGCTTTGGAGAGTCGAACTTTAGATCTTTGCGCGAGACACACGCATTCATTTTGGCCCACGTCTTCGGATAGCGATACATTGTGAACCCCAATACAGCTGTCAGTGGGGCTCCAACAAATATGAGGAGATTCTTCAACAAATTCATAGCGCGCCCATCTTCTCACGCCGTTTGCCCGCTTTCAGTAGCTCTGCGATTGTGGTTTTCAGTGTGGGGTGTTGGAGTGTGGGCGCGATTTCAGCCAGCGGCGTGAGAACAAATGCGCGCTGGTGCATGGCTGGGTGAGGCAGAGTGAGTTCGGGGGTGGTGAGGATGACGTCGTCATACAGCAGCAGGTCGAGGTCAATGATGCGCGGGCCTTTGAGTGGAGAGGAGGCGCGGTCGCGGCCCATGGCGCGTTCAATTTCGAGAAGGCCGTCGAGAAGCTCCAGCGGAGAGAGCGTTGTTTCGAGCAGCGCGGCGGCGTTTACGAAGTGCGGTTGATCGAGATATCCGACGGGATCTGTGGTGTGAAAGCTGGAGACGGCCGTGACTCGTCCGAGCGCGGACATCCGCTGCAGAGCTTCGCGAAGATTCTCGTCCGGTGCGCCGATGGGTGAGGGAAGGTTGGAGCCGAGCGCGATGGCGGCGGTCATGCGATTGTTCCTACGCGAGCTAAGCGGCTCTGATTAATTCTTACAAGCGTACCTCAGCGGCTAAAGCCGCCCTGTTTGCGGCATTTTATTGTCATGGCTAAAGCCATGACCTACCGTTCGTTCCACTTATTCAGAACTACGCAGCTACGTGCTCCAGCGCCGAATTGGATTCGGCTGAAAAGCGCTCCGGACGGGTAACCAGTTCCCAGGCGGAGCGGTCGCGGAGCAGGCGCTGAACTAATGCAGTGTGCATGGCATGGCCGGCGCGCTCGGCGACGACGCGGCCCCAGATGCGGTGGCCGGCAAGCGCGAGATCGCCGATGAGGTCGAGTACTTTATGTCGCACGAACTCATCCTCAAAGCGCAGCGGGAGATTTTCTACGCGGCCACGGCCGATGATGATGGAGCAGGCCTCCGACGCGCCGCGGATAAGTCCCATGTTGCGCAGCATGGCTTCGTCTTCGCGAAAGCCGAAGGTGCGCGCGGGCGCGATGAGATCGACGTAAGCGCCGGCCTCGAGATCGCCAACGAAGGTTTCGACGCCGATAGGCGCGGGGAAGTCGATGGCGTAATTGATGGAGTAGCCTTCGCCGGGATAGACGCCGATGAACTTGGACCCCTCGCGGACTTCAACATCTTTAAGGATGCGCATGTACTCGCGCTGGCGGCGCTGGCGCTTGAAGCCGGCAGCGAGAATCGCCTGCACGTAGGGCTGCGAGCTGCCATCGAGGATGGGCACTTCGAGGTTGTCGATTTCGACGATGACGTTGTCGACGCCGAGGCCGATGAGCGCGGAGAGCAGGTGCTCGGTGGTGGAGATGAGCACGCCCTGGCGCATGAGCGAGGTGGCGTAACTGACTCGGGCGACGTTGCGGCCGGTGGCGGCGATTTCAAAGTTGGCAAGATCGGAGCGGCGGAAGACGATGCCCGAACCAGCCGGCGCCGGGACCAGCCGCATGGCGACCGAAACGCCGGAGTGCAGGCCGATTCCGCTGAACTCCAGCGGGCTTTGGATGGTCTGCTCGAATTGGGTGTCTTTCGTATTCAAGGGCAAAGGCGGCACTTGAGGCCTCTTGGGCTCCAGATAAGCGCCAGATTACACCTGTTTTGGGAAGTGGCAAGTGTGGCTTTTTAGACACAGGTACCGGGTGGTGCGACAGGGTTGTTTTCCGCGCCAGTAAACGGCAAAGGAAGAAGAAAACCTGGCCAACCCGCCCCGTAAGGACTGCGGTAGCATGGGCTGGCATGAAGAAGTTACTAAACAAATTGAAGCTCGCGCTCTACGCATGGCTGCGACAGCCCAAGGACGAGATGGATCGGCGTCAGGAGCAGAGCGATATTCAGCCTCTTTTCCCTCCGCGCCAAAATGGTTCGTAGACCGTGGGTTAGCCAACTATTTATTACCCCTAGGAAATACTCAACATAAAGGGATGCCAATGAAGGAGATATCGCGGGCGGTTGGGGCGGCGGAGGGGCGGCTGCTCAAACGGTTACGGGCGGTGGTTGAGGTGGAGTCGCCCAGTGAAGACAAGGCTGGAGTGGACCGGGCGGGAGCGCTGGTCGCCGGTTGGGCTGCCGGGCTGGGCGGCAAAGTAAAGCGGCATAAGCAGAAGGCAGCCGGCGATGTGCTGGAGATTCAGTTTGGTGCAGGTGGGCGCTCGCGCGTGATGTTGCTCACGCACCTCGACACAGTTTGGCCGATGGGGACGCTCAAGAAGATGCCGTGGCGTGAAACAGGCGGAAAAATTTATGGGCCTGGCATTTTAGACATGAAGGCCGGGGTGGTGATGGCGCTCGAGGCCATCGCTGCTTTGCAACAGCTCGGCGAGATGCGGCCGGTGACTCTGCTGCTGAATAGCGATGAAGAAGTGGGCAGCACGGTTTCGCGGCTGGTGACTGAAAAGCTGGCGCGCGAGTGTGCAGCGGTGTTTGTGCTGGAACCCGCGCAGGTGCTGGCTTACAAAACCGCGCGCAAGGGAGTGGGGCAATTCGATCTGCGCGTCGAGGGTGTTGCGGCGCATAGCGGCGTCGATTTTGAGCAGGGGCACTCTGCGGTGCTGGAGATGGCGCGGCTGGTCGAAAAAATTTCGCGCTTCACGGATTTGCGCCGGGGCATTACCGTGAACGCCGGCGTGATTGCCGGCGGAACGCGATCGAATGTTGTGGCGGCGGAGTGCAGGTGCGAAGTCGACGTGAGGATTGCAAAAGCGACCGATGCCGCGCGCGTGGAGAAGATGTTTCGTGCGTTGAAGGTAACGGACAAAGCCTGCAAGCTGACGGTGAGCGGCGGAATCAATCGCCCGCCGATGGAGCGCAAGCCGGGGACGGTCGCGCTGTTTCTCAAGGCGCGCACGCTGGCGGCGGAGATGGGATTTGTTTTGGACGAAGCCGCGACGGGTGGCGGCTCGGATGGAAACTTTACCGCGGCGCTCGGCATTCCAACGCTGGATGGAATGGGCGCGGTGGGAGCGGGAGCGCATGCTGCGCATGAGCACGTTGTGAAGAAACATCTGGTGGAGCGAACCGCGCTGCTGGCGGGGATGATGGCGGCGGTTAATTAGAAGCCTGAAGGACCAGCGTCTATGTGATGTCTTGGGTTGGAACTTTGATCGCGTAATGTGGTGTATGCATTCTCTTCCCCGGAACAGAGGTGGTGCCATGGCGAGCAATACACGACGGGTTGTAACGTGGCTAGCGCTAATCTCGTCGAGCATTGTGATGCTATCAATAGCCCTTTTCAAAGTATTTTGGCTATTAATGGGTACATTAGCTTTGGATAACGGGCCGATACCTAGAATCTACGCGATAAACCTAATACAGGCACCGGCGTATCTTGCTTCTGCGGCAACCGCATGGAAGTGGCCGTGGGTGGCTGAGTCAGTTGCTGGGCTGACCTTGATTGCGATCTTTACGAAGATCATTCCGCCCCCAGTCTTTCCATATGAAAGATATCTCTCTTATGAGTACGCATTCATCATCGCTGCCAATGTCGCTTTTCTCGCAGGAATGTCCCTGCGTCGCATCAAAATGAAGAGCGTTTGATAAATGGCAGACCATCACGTTGAATTAGTCGCCTTCGATGCGGGGGATCCAGCGGGCGGCGTTCTTGGTGGGGATGATTGCGGCGGTGGACTGAAGCGAGCACGAACGGTAGGTCACGGCTTCAGCCGTGACATCCAGACCGTGTGAAACATGCGGCTTTAGCCGCTGAGGGCATGGTCCGCACGATATGCCGAAGAAAATCGATATTGCCAGGGCTCTGCGACGAAACGCGCCCTTACGGGATTCAGGTGAATGTAATTTTTTCGCGCAATGAAGTCGTCCGCATCGCGACAACGATGATCGTTGAAGCCCTTCTGCCAAACGGGCAGCTTCGATTCAAGCCGATGTGAAAAACCGCCCTTGATCAATTGCATGGCGCGTTCCAATGTAATTTCCTGTGGCGTGATCAGAAGATGTACATGATCCGGCATGACAACAAACGCGTGGAGTTTGTAATGGCCTTCGCGGCGATAGTGTTGCAGAGTTTCGAGAAACAGCTCAGCTGTTTGGGGCGCTCGAAATAATGGCCGCCGTTCATAGGTGATGCTGGTCGTGAGGTATGTTCCTGCTCTGTCCTCGGGCATGGACGCAGTTTAATGCCCTCAGCGGCTAAAGCCGATTCCCCGGTATGACATAAATGTCACGGCTGAAGCCGTGACCTACCGTTCGTGCCGCATTGAAAAGGCAGATTTATTTCTCCAATTAGATCCCTGCTTTGTTTTCTAGACTTTGAAATTAAGCTCATTGGTATCTAGACTTTGAGCCAAAAGTACGGGGCGGGTCCCTACTTCGCTAGCAGCCGTACGGTTGCGGCGACGGGCAGACCCATCACGTTGAAGTAGTCGCCTTCGATGCGGGGGATCCAGCGGGCGGCGTAGCCCTGGATGCCGTAGGCGCCGGCCTTGTCGAGCGAGTCGCCGGTGGCGAGATAGGCGGCGAGCTCTTCTTCCGGAATTGGCGCGAAGATGACGTTGGTGGTTTCGACGTGCGAGCGCTGCGCGCTGCTGCTGACGACTGCGATCCCCGTATGCACCTGGTGGGTTTGGCCGGAGAGCGCGCGAAGCATCTTCTCCGCTTCAGCGAGGTCGGCGGGTTTGTTGAGGACTTCGCCGTTGAGCACGACGGTCGTGTCGGCGCCGAGCACAACGGCCTCAGGATGTTGCGCGTGAATGGCCTGGGCTTTTTCGAGCGCAAGACGTGCAACGTATGCAGCGGGATCTTCATCGGCGCCGCGAGTTTCATCGATGTGCGCTGCGTGGACCTCAAACACATAGCCGGCCTGCGCGAGAAGCTCGCGCCGGCGCGGCGAGGCGGAGGCCAGAATGAGTTTGCTCACTGCGACAACTCCTCGATCCGGAGATGCGCTTCCATCGTGTGGGCTTGATGCGGAGCGAGCGTGATGGCGTTCTCCGCGGCATTGGCAGTTTCAATGCAGGCCATAGTGCGCCAGCTATCGGGAGTCATGTCCGGTAACTTCGCACTGACTTCGACCCACGGATTCCAAACAACTGTGGTGAGTGAGTTCGTTTTGGCTACAAAGATGCGGCGATGGAGGATCGGATCGTCCAGCGTGACGGTCGCGGCCGTGTTGAGATAGGGGCGATCGGTTTCCTTGGTCAGCATGAGCACCTCGTCTGCCTGGCGCTTGCGCTGGAAGCCGTCGGTCTTGTCGATGAATTCAGTGTTGACGAGGCCGCGGATTTGTACCTGCGTGGCATCGCCGACGGCGAGGTACGTGTGCAGCGCTTCTTCAAAGTGCAGTGGCGTCTCCGCATGGTTGGCGACGGTGAGCCGCATGCGGAGCTCTGCGCCAAGCACAAGCTCATAGGCGAGTTGAAAGTTATCGAACCCGAGCGCGCGCGCGGTTTCGTCCGGCGCAAGAGTGAGCGTGAGGTGCAGATCGTCGCCGGCAAGCGCCGCAAAGGCAACCTGCCAGAGCGATATGCGCGCGAAGCCGTGCGAAGGTCCGTCAGTACGCGGATTCTCCGGCGTCGCGGTGCGCGGGCCAAACCACGGAAAGATGATGGGTACTCCGCCGCGGATGGGCTTGTCTGGCGCGAAGATTGAGCGTTCGCTGAGAAAGAGCGCAGGCGTATGGCCTGCAGGCTGCCAGGCAGTCAGGTGCGCGCCGTGGAGATAAATTTCTGCCATGCACGCCGGAGTGGCAACCCGTGCGGAGATAAGACCATCGTTGCCCAGCGCGAAGGTGAGTGCGCCGGGAATAGAAAAATGTTTGTTGAGTTCTTCGAGAATTTGCATGGTTTGGGTGAAACGATTCAAGCAGCAGGCCTCAACAATTTTCAGGGTACGTGAATCCTGCGAACCCAGGTCCCAGAAGCGGGACATGGGGCACCCAGATTTATGCCCTTCAGCGCAATGCGACGACTGTTTCGCGTTTATCGCTATCGATAAACCGTACGGACTTGTTCGTCATCTCTTCAACGGCTATGGAGGGTGGCGGCTGCATGAATGTTGCAACGTCGGCATCCGCCATGCACAGCAACCAATGGAGGCAATGCAGCTCAACGGGGGTGCCGATGTGGTTCTGATGCTGCAACAGCAGCGTGTACATAGGTGGGTTGTCGTTTTCAACCAGCACATCGTTGGAAAAGTTGATGTAGACCTGAGCACCGGCCTCTTTCGCATCGTTGCGCGTTACGCCGCCGAGCGGATCGCGCACATAGAGGCGGTTGCGGTTATACGCAACGAAAACAATGACAACTACGACGGCTAATGCGGTCCATTTCTTCACACTCTATCCGATGCTTTCCTAATATGGAACATTCGCGTTAATAATGCGACGAGGCCCTCATAACATCCAACCAAAATTAACGAAACAATGATGGCCGCAATGATAGGAACAATCGCAGCGTGAGGATGTGCGATGAGGCGGGTATAACGATCAGACTGAGAAGAAAGGAATGCATCACGTCCAAGTCTGCTCCATTTCAAATAGTAGAAATAGTTGAAGCACCCAATAAGGGCTCCTAAGAAAATTGATACCGTCAAGCGTATTCCCAGAGCGGATCGCATAGCTCAATGTATCAAAGTAACTATGGGGACTTGGTCTTCTGCGATTTTTCTTCGTGGTATTCCTGCTCGGTGTTGATGGACCAGAGCGCAGCCTTGTCAACGCGACCGGCGGCGATGCCGTCGACAACCGCCATCGCCGTCAGCATGGAGTGGTCCTGATTGTTGTATTTGTGCATGCCGTTGCGGCCAACCAGAAATAAGTTGTCGAAGCAGTCAGTCCATGTGCGCAGCTCTTCAAAGCGATCGTAGCTGCCGAAGTATGCGGGGTAGGTCTTGGGCACGCGGACTACGTGTGCGTCCAGCACTTCCGCGGTGCGCAGAATGCCAATCTTTTCGAGCTCGCGTGCGGCGAACTGCTTCAGCTCTTCGTCAGGCATCTTCCACAGCGCGTCGGTTTCGTAGCAGAAGTATTCAAGGCCGATCCAGACCTTGGTCGGGTCGGAGACCATGTACGGGCTCCAATTGTTGAAGATCTGCAGGCGGCCGAGAAGAACGTCGGGCTCCTGGATGTAAATCCATGTGTCTTTTATTAATGTGCGGTCGCTTTCGGTCACATCAAGCTTGTTTGCGAGAATGCCGACGGTGATGAAGTCGCGGTATTGCAAGCCTTCGGCAACCTCGCGCACGTTGGCGGGAACATCGGTGCGCATGGCGCGCACGAGATCGCGCATGGGCATGGTGGAGAGAAAATAGTCACCGCTGAAGCTGACGCGCTCGCCGGTTTCCGTTACGGCTTCGACGGCGGTGACGGTGTTGCTCGTGGCTTCAATGCCGACGACCTTGAGGCCCACGTGAATCTCGCCGCCCATCGCGATAACTTTTTCGGCGACGTGTTCCCAGAGTTGGCCGGGGCCGAACTTGGGATAGAGGAAGCGCTCGATGAGCGAAGTGTCTGTGCCCTTCTGTGCGACATCTGTTTGTGATTT
>Ga0206982_1150_pt1 | contig 22295 bp, 16 predicted proteins | sample Alteio_BWMinCont_18_FD_153493 | JGI IMG/M metagenome (GOLD analysis project Ga0206982, IMG submission 153493) | Enriched cells from forest soil in Barre Woods Harvard Forest LTER site, Petersham, Massachusetts, United States -... | ecosystem: Environmental > Terrestrial > Soil > Temperate forest >... | reverse complement strand
AAAATCCTTTGACATTAAAAAAATATTCAGGATTTACTCCGGAATTGCCAGGATCCAGTCCGACTAATGCCGGAATAGAATTAGGCACTTATCCTTCTGTCAAAACTTATGCGTTTGGAATAAATGTCGGCTTTTAATATGATCAGGAATTAAGGATTATAATTTATTACATCATGAACAAGATTAAAATTTTAGTACTGATTTCAACGATACTCTTTATCGGGAATTCCTGTACAAAAGCATTCCTCAATGTTCCACCACAAGGTCAGGCATCCCCCAGTCTGGATCCCCAGGTTGCACTTGATGAAGTAACCGCTGCATATAATGCTCTAATAACTCCTGACCCTACCGGCGCCAGTGCGTTTGGCGGTTATGATATTCATGGGTTGTTTTTTATCACTGTTACAAATATTATTTCTGATGATGGTGATAAAGGCAGCTACGACCAGGACCAGCTTCCTGCCAAGGATATTGACAATTTTACTTTGACTTCCGATAATACATATGTTGAAGGATTATGGCGCGGTTATTATGCAGGTATTTCCAGAGTAAATAATGCGATTAACGCACTTTCACAGGCGGCATTGGATTCCACTACAGTAAGGATAAAAACAGGAGAAATGCGTTTTATCCGCGGATATCTATATTTCAATCTCGTGCGCATGTTTGGAGGAGTTCCGCTGGTTTTGCGCGTCCCGAATGGCCCAAAAGATCAGGATACACTTTTTACATCCAGGGCTAAGGATTCAGTTGTGTATAATCAGGCGATCATTCCGGATTTGCAATTTGCGGTTGCAAATCTTCCACTAAAGTCTCAAACACAGACAGGCAGGGCAACCAAAGGTGCTGCAGAAACGTTACTTGCAAAGGTCTACATGTATTTAAAAAACTGGCCGCAGGCGTACAGCCTTACAAATGATGTGATCATGTCAGGGCAATATCAACTCGTTCCGGATTATTCAACCATATGGCGGGAAGTTGGTGATAATAATATCGAATCCATTTTTGAAATTGAAACTGGTATTTTCGGCGGTGCTGATTATGGTGTTCCTGAATACTGCGAATTTCAGGGTCCCCGTCAGGATAATGGGATGGGCATTCCTACCACACCTTGGAACAATCCCGGTTTCTGGAATCCTACCAATGATGGAGGTTTCGGTTTCGACCTGCCTACACAAGATCTTGTAAATTCTTATGAACCCGGAGATACTCGCAAAGCAGCTACAATTATCGATTTACCGGCATCCAGTCCGCCTGATACGCTATTTGATGGATTTGTGGTACCTACTTTGATAGGTTTACATGTGTATTATAATTATAAAGCATATCATAGTGAAAGAGTTAACAATCAAATAGAGGTATTTTATGGGAACAGGGGGTTAAAGCAAAAAAATATTCATATTTTGCGCTATGCAGAAGCCCTTCTAATCAACGCTGAAGCTGCGAATAATTTAAATAATTCAGGCACAGCGATTTCAGATCTAAACCAGGTAAGAAGCAGGGCAAATTTACCCCCTACAGCTGCCTCTTCCCAATCAGACCTTCAAACAGCTATTTGGAATGAAAGGAGAGTAGAATTAGCCATGGAACATGATCGTTTCTGGGATATCGTGAGACAGGGTCGTGCGGCACAAATAATGCAGGCATCAGGTAAAACAAGTTTTATGGCAAACAAAAACGAAATCCTTCCCATACCATCTGCTGAAATCGCTCTGAGTGGCGGAAGGCTAACACAAAACCCGGGATATTAAAATATTTAAAATTTTTATAAAGCTTGTAATCAATTATAATTAAAAAACAAAATGTATGAAAAAAAGCAATTTTAAATTCAGTCATCTATGGATAGCGGGAGCGGCGCTTGTCTTAATCGGAACGATTAGCTCCTGTAGCAAAAGTTCCAGCAGTAGTACTCCTCCTGTTAAACCCCCCACAAATCCGGGTAATTATGATTCCTCTAATCAGATACAACCCACGGCTTTGGTTGCATATTGGGGCTTTAATGGTTCTCTTACAGAAGGAAAACAAAATCTTACTGCAACTAATACTGGTTTAACATTTGTTAACGGTGTAAAGGGTCAGGCCGTTCAGGGTGCTACGAGCAGTTTTGGAGTTTACTCAAATGTGGGAACCGCATTACTTGCACTGCAAAGCTTTACAATTTCATTCTGGATTAATTCAGCTGCGGTTGATACAGCTTTTCCTACAAATACACCAGGTCATGGCGCACAGGGTATATTTTTTCTGGCTGATACTGCAAATCAGTTTGGTAATCTGGGTATCGACCTGGAGCCATACAAAGGCTCAGCACCTGGTGCAAATCCGGATACTCTACAAGTCAAACTTTCTTTCCATTCATATGGCTCTGGTGTAGTATGGGCTGGTTGGGGACCCGAATTGCTTATGCCTGCATCTGTCGGAAAATGGACACAGGTTGTATTTACTTATAACGGAGGTTCAGGAACTCTTGTAGGTTATGTAAATGGTGTTCAGGGTGGCGCTAATAGTCTTGCAGGTCCTTATGGTCCGTTTAACGGAACTGAAACGGTTTATGCCAACGATCCGGGAAGCAGTACGAATACCAACAATGCGCCGATAATGGGCAACTTGGTGTTCAAAAATGCATTGGCTATGGAAGTGGGTACCTGGCCGTGGGATACAAGTCCACAGCTGTTTACCCATGCCGCAGTCAAAGGCAATAACTGGGAGGATGACTTCCATGGTATGCTGGATGAAATGAGAATATATAATGCTGCGCTGAATTCAACGGATGTTAATTCATTATACATCCTGGAAAAAGCCGGCTTCTAATCTAAATTTAAATTAAAAAAAAATTGCTTCTTGCGGGAAGCAATTTTTTTTTCTGGTGGAAGTGAATTATCCGCTGAGGAATCAATCAAAAGAATATGAAATTTTATTATTCAGCTTTTTTAGTATCCCTTCTCATAATAGGTTGCAAAAAAGATAATTCAATGACACCGGCGGTTCCCGGGTCATTCACTTTCACTTCTTTAACATTAAATGATACTATTAAAAACAGTTTTATCAATTTTAACGTAAATAATAAACCTGTTTTAAAATTTAATTTTTCTGCCCCTATAGATAAAACTACTGTTACTACCGCCGTAACTTTCAAAGGAAGCGACGGATCATCCGTTCAATTAAATTACACTTATGAGAACAATGATAGTATTGTAGTTATACAACCGGTTTCTACATTATTACCAATTACAAGTTACAGTATCAAAGTAGATACATCTTTACATTCAACTGCGCACCTATCATTGAATAAAGCAGTAAATGTAATTCTATCAACCTCCATTGATTCAACCGATAAATTTCCGCAGATATCTGACAGTGCACTGCTTGATCTGGTTCAGCAGCAGACGTTTAAATATTTTTATGATTTCGGTCACCCTGTTTCCGGAATGGCACGCGAACGTAATTCAGATCTTCAAACTGTAACCACTGGTGGTAGCGGCTTTGGTGTGATGGCTCTTATTGTTGGAGTACAAAGAAATTTTATTACCCGTGCACTGGCTCTCGCCCGCATTGATACCATCGTAAATTTCCTTACAAATAAAGCGCACAGATATCATGGCGCTTTCCCGCACTGGATGGATGGAACTACCGGCGCAACCATTCCATTCAGCACCCAGGATGATGGCGCTGACCTCGTTGAAACTTCTTATATGATGCAGGGCCTTCTTACTGCACGCCAGTTTTTTAATACAGCAGATCCAACTGAAGTAACTCTCCGAAATAATATAAATAATCTTTGGAACGCTGTTGAATGGAACTGGTTCCGCCAAAACGGACAAAATGTATTGTACTGGCACTGGAGTCCCGATTATAATTTCTCAACCAATCAACAGATCGGTGGCTGGGATGAAGCCATGATCGTTTATGCACTGGCTGCATCATCTACCGTGGATTCCAACCGCATTCCCAAAATCGTTTATGATCATGGCTGGGCCCTTGACGGTAATATGAAAAATGGCAGATCCTTTTATGGTATCACGCTTCCGCTGGGTCCAGATTATGGCGGCCCGTTGTTCTTCGCCCATTATTCATTCCTCGGTATCAATCCCGCCAATCTCACGGATGCATATGCGAATTACTGGACACAGGATACTGCGCATTCTATGATCAATTATACCTACTGCGTCACCAATCCCCAACATTTTAATGGTTATAGCAGCGCCTGCTGGGGGCTCACCGCCAGCGATGAGAGCGGCGGCTATTCTGCTCATTCACCAACTAACGACGATGGAGTTATATCTCCTACGGCAGCTATTTCTTCCCTGCCCTATACACCTGTACAGTCTTTGAATGCCCTTCACTTTTTTTATTATAAACTGGGAGATAAAATCTGGGGCCAATATGGATTTGTAGATGCGTTCAACCTGTCGAATGTATGGTTCGCAAATTCTTACCTTGCAATAGATCAGGGTCCTGAAATTATCATGATCGAAAATTATCGCTCAGGTCTTTTATGGAACCTCTTCATGAGTTGCCCGGAAGTAAAAACGGGTATGAAGTCGCTTGGATTTCTGAGCCCGAATCTGAATTAATTCGCTATGTCCTATTTTCTTTCTAAAAAAGGAATCTTCACGCTGTTCATTAGCGTGATTTCCCTGGTTTCCTTTTCCCAGGTTTCCATTCCTGCTTCCAAAACCGCTTCATCAGAAAGAAAATCCCTTTCCGACAGTGCGCTGCTCGATCTTGTTCAAAAACAAACTTTCAAATATTTCTGGGACTTCTCCCATCCGGTAAGCGGCCTTGCACGTGAAAGATCCAACACCACACCTGCATATGGCAATGAAGTCGTAACCATCGGCGGCAGCGGATTCGGTATCATGGCTATTATCGTCGCTACCGACCGTCACTGGATCTCACGCGATACCGCTGTTAAACACCTGTTGAAGTCCGTCAATTTTTTATTAAAGGCCAATAGTTATCATGGCATTTTCCCACATTGGCTTAATGGAGCTACAGGTGCAACCATTCCTTTCTCAAGAAAAGATGATGGTGCCGACATCGTCGAGACTTCTTATCTTTTTGAAGGATTGCTTTGTGCCCGTCAGTATTTCAACCAGCAAAATCCGCTGGAGAATCAATTGAGAAATAAAATCAACTCGCTCTGGAAAGGTGCGGAATGGAGCTGGCACCAGCGCGACCAGGGAAATTCTTTATACTGGCACTGGAGTCCCAATAATGGATGGGCAATGAATTTCGAAATCCGTGGCTGGAATGAGTGCCTCATTACTTATATACTGGGCGCTTCCTCGCCAACCTATCCCATTACCGAAAATGTGTATCATAAATGCTGGGCTGTAAGTAATCATTTCATTAATGGAAAAACATATTACGGAATTAAACTGCCCCTCGGTTTTGACTATGGCGGTCCTCTTTTCTTTGCACACTATAGTTTTATGGGACTGGATCCACACGGACTGAAAGACGAATACGCGGATTACTGGGAACAGAATTATAATCATACCCTGATCAATTACAAACACTGTGTTATCAACCCAAATCATTTTAAAGGATATGGAGAAAACTGCTGGGGCCTTACAGCCAGCGATACCTACAACGGCTACAATGCACAGTCACCCACCAATGATTTTGGTACGATCACACCCTCTGCTGCACTTTCTTCCTTCCCCTATACACCTGAATATTCTATTAAGGCGCTTAAACATTTTTATTATGACCTGGGAGATAAGATTTGGGGTAACTATGGTTTTGTTGATGCATTCAACGAAAGCAAAAACTGGTATGCAGAAAGCTATCTTGCCATTGACGAAGGTCCGATTGTAGTGATGATCGAAAACTATCGCTCCGGTCTATTATGGAAACTCTTCATGAGTTCACCCGAAATACAAAGCGGATTAATTAAATTAGGGTATGAAAGTCCGTGGCTGAAAAAATAAAGGATGTGAAAATAAAATTACTTCAAACAGTTGTTTTTCTTTTTTTAATCATCAGTGCATTTCCTCAAAAGAAAAATCCGCAGTTAAATGTTTCAGCGAAAGATTCAATCATACCGGTAGGTATCATTAAAAATATTTCTGATTCAGCATTGCTTGACATTGTACAACGCCAGACATTTCGATATTTCTGGCAGTATGCACACCCGGTGAGCGGGATGGCAAGAGAAAGGGATAATACGGTTAAAGCAGAATACTATTGGGATTATATCAACGAAGCAGAAGATGAACCCAATCTTAGCAAAGGAACATTCGGACCTGAAGCCTGTGCAATGGGAGGGACAGGTTTTGGAATCATGGCAACCGTTGTTGCAGTGAATCGAGGATGGATAGGCAGGGATACTGCATTGAAACGGCTCATCAAGATCGCTGACTTTTTAATTAAAGCAGATTGCTATCATGGTATCTACCCGCATTTCATAAACGGAACAACAGGCAAAACAATTCCATTCGACAGAATAGATGACGGGGCAGACATCGTAGAAACTTCTTACCTGATGATGGGTATGCTTGTTGCGAAACAGTATTTCAATGGGAACACATTACCCGAAAAGTATTTTCAAAAAAGAGTAAACCAAATGTGGCAGGCTGCCAACTGGAACGCACATGTCAGGGGTGATAATAAACTATATTGGCATTGGAGTCCCCGCAATGATTTTGATATGAATTTCCCTGTATTTGGTTACGATGAAGCGTTGATTACATATATCATCGCTGCTTCTTCCCACACACATCCCATCTCAAAGGAAATTTATTTAAATACCTGGGTAAATAATGGAGGCTGGAAAAATGGTAAAACCTATTATGGAAATATCCTGCCTTTGGGAAATTATGAAAAGGGTGGTCCGCTGTTTTTTGAGCAATACACTTATATGGGAATCGATCCTCACCAAATGAAGGATAGTATGGGCAATGATTATTGGGAACAGGTTAAAAATCATACACTGATCAACAGGGCATATTGCATCGAGAATCCTAAAAAATATAAAGGCTATGGAGAGAATTGCTGGGGACTGACTGCCGGAGATAGTTACAAAGGTTATGTAGCTCATTGTCCCGAAGTGGATTTGGGGGTTATACAACCTACGGCAGCACTTTCTTCTTTTCCTTATACTCCAGAATATTCCATGCAGGCGCTGAAACATTTCTATTATGATCTGGGCGATAAAATCTGGGGGCCCTATGGCTTTTCTGACGGATTTAGTGAATCGCGTAACTGGTATGCAAAAACCCACCTGGCTATTGATGAAGGACCGATCGTAGTAATGATAGAGAATTACAGATCGGGCCTTATATGGAATCTGTTTATGAAAATACCTGATATACAAAACGGATTAAAAAGACTGGGGTTTGAATCTCCCTATTTATTGAAGTAATAATTCATGAAAAATAAGCTGCTGTTATTACTTAGTACAATTTTCTTCCTTTATTCAGAGGCCCAGCAAAAAACTTATTGTAATCCATTAAATATCGACTACGGTTATACACCCATTCCGAATTTTTCCGAGGCAGGCAGGCATCGTGCTACGGCTGATCCGGTCATTACAATGTATAAAGGCGATTATTATTTATTCTCCACCAACCAATGGGGATATTGGTGGAGCAGCGATATGCTGAACTGGCATTTTATCCGTCGCTCTTTTTTAAAACCTTACCATCATGTTTACGATGATCTCTGCGCGCCCGCCACATTGGTGCTCGGCGATACCCTGCTGGTAGTCGGTTCTACCTACGCGAAAAATTTTCCCATCTGGATGAGCACGAATCCAAAACAGGATCAGTGGAAGGAAGCAGTAGATTCATTCCAGGCAGGAGCCTGGGATCCTGCATTATTCCTGGATGATGACGGAAGAATATATCTCTACCATGGTTCCAGCAATTTATATCCAATATACGGATGGGAAATAGATCGCAAAACTTTACAGCCCGTTGGTGAGCATAAGGAACTCATCAAGCTGCACGATGATATTCATGGTTGGGAAAGATTTGGTGAATACAACGATAATAATTTTCTGAATCCTTTTATTGAGGGGGCCTGGATGAATAAACATAATGGAAAATATTATCTTCAGTATGGCGGACCAGGCACGGAGATCCGTGGTTATGGTGATGGTGTGTACATATCAGATCACCCAATGGGCCCGTTCACTTATCAGGCGAGCAATCCCTTTTCTTATAAACCCGGTGGATTTGCCCGTGGTGCCGGTCATGGATCTACTTACCAGGATCCCTTTAAAAACTGGTGGCATATATCCACGATGGTAGTGAACATGAAAAATAATTTTGAAAGAAGGATCGGCATCTGGCCAGCAGGTTTTGATGGTGATGGTGTATTGTATTCGAATACGGTCTTTGGAGATTATCCACAGTTTCTTCCTTCAGAAAAAAAAGATCATATCAATGGAAACTTTACAGGATGGATGTTGCTGAATTATAATAAACCTGTTGAGGTCTCATCAACTTACGGTGGATTTTCAGCCAACAACGCCGTGGATGAAGATATCAGGACTTACTGGTGTGCGGCTACCGGCAATGTGCATGAATGGATTCAAACAGATCTGGGGAGTTCCAGTACGGTGTATGCTGTTCAAATAAACTATGCGGACCAGGATGTGGATTCATCTTTCCTTGGTAAAATCGCAGGCATATATCATCAGTATATTTTATGGGAATCTTCAGACGGAAAAAGCTGGAAGATACTCATGGATAAAAGCCAAAATCACACCGATATTCCCCATGAATACCTGGAATTGTCCAAACCTGTTAATACACGATATTTAAAATTGGAAAACATTCACATGCCAACCGGTAAATTTGCGATCAGCGGACTGCGGGTCTTTGGTAAAGGATCAGGAGAAAAACCTCATACGGTGAAGCAATTCATCGTATTGCGCAGTGAAAATGATTCGAGAAATGCACTTATCAAATGGATTACCGTCAATGATGCAACCGGTTATAATATTTATTGGGGGGTTGCTCCCGATAAATTATATAATAATGTGATGGTATATAACGACAACCAGTATTATTTTAAGCCGATGGATAAAGGAAGAACTTATTATTTTTCTATCGAAGCTTTTAATGAAAATGGTATTTCTGAAAGAACAAAACCAATCGAAGTCCTATCACCAGTACCGCATCCTTGAAATATTTTCTGAACAATTAATAAAAATCAAACCGTTCTCCTGAAATTAATACAGATCAATTAAATAGTCCAGGATGAAAATTTTAAAATTATTTCTTCTCGTAACTGGTATTTTTTTTACGAGTCATTGTCTCGCCCAACCTTTTGCAGAAGAAATAAAGGAATTTAAAAACCAGGACAGGATTAATCCGCCTCCTGCTAACGCCATTCTGTTTGTGGGCAGTTCATCCTTTAGAAAATGGACAGATGTCAGCAGTTATTTCCCGGGTTATACCATTATCAATCGTGGCTTTGGTGGTTCATCCCTCCCGGATGTAATATTTTTTGTGCCTGAAATCGTAGTTCCTTATCATCCAAAACAAGTGGTGATTTATTGCGGAGATAATGATCTCGCTTCTTCGGATGCTGTAACTGCTGACACCGTTTTTGAACGTTTCAGGGTTTTGTTCGAATTAATAAGAAACAATCTCCCCGGAGAAAATATTTTATTCATCTCCATCAAACCCAGTCCCAGCCGTATCCGCCTGAAAGAAAAAATGGAGAAGGCAAACCTGCTCATTCAGACTTATCTTTCCCTGCAGCAACATGCCGGATTTGTAGATGTTTATCATAAAATGCTCAACCCGGATGGATCAGTGATGACGGATATTTTTCTGGAAGACAATCTGCATATGAATGCCAAAGGTTATGCGATATGGAAAAAAGTAATTACACCATATTTATTAAAATAAAGCTTAAGGTATAAGGCCTAAAGCCTAAAGCCTAAAGCCCAAAGCCTAAAGCCCAAAGCCTAAAACTTCTTTTTAGAATTCTGATAGTATTTAATAATAATATTTTTATCAAAATAAACGACCATGAAAAAAGTTCTAACGATCTGCATTGCACTCATTATTGCCGGAAGCATCAAGGCACAGGATGCAAAAATGGATGCATTTATCAGCAATCTTATGAGTAAGATGACCGTTGATGAAAAAATAGGTCAGCTAAATCTGGTTACTCCCGGTGGTGCCGTTACGGGTTCTGTTGTCAGCAAAGATGTGGACGATAAAATCCGCAAAGGCATGGTGGGCGGTTTGTTTGGAATTACCGGACCAGATAAAGTGAGACAGGCACAGGATATAGCTGTAAAAAACACGCGCCTGCATATTCCATTGATATTCGGGCTTGATGTTATTCATGGACACAGAACTATTTTTCCGATTCCTTTAGGGCTCTCCTGTTCATGGGATACATTATTGATTGAAAGAAGCGCTAAGATCGCAGCACGTGAAGCCAGTGCCGATGGACTGGCCTGGGCCTTTTCACCGATGGTAGATATCGCCCGCGATCCCCGCTGGGGAAGGGTTTCAGAAGGATCTGGCGAAGATCCATATCTGGGCTCCCTGATTGCGGCGGCGGTTGTTCGTGGTTACCAGGGAAAAGATTTGCGCAATAATGAAACCGTAATGGCCTGTGTAAAACATTTCGCTCTTTATGGAGCTGCAGAAGCAGGACGTGAGTATAATACAGTTGATATGAGTCGGATTAAGATGTACCAATATTATCTGCCACCATATAAAGCAGCGGTTGATGCAGGTGTGGGATCTGTCATGAGTTCATTCAATGAAATTGATGGTATACCGGCCACGGGTAACCGCTGGCTGCTTACAGATCTTCTGCGCAACCAATGGAAGTTTAATGGAATGGTCGTTTCTGATTACACTTCACTCAATGAAATGGAAGCACATGGCATGGGTGACCTGGCAACTATTTCTGCGCTTGCTTTGCATGCTGGTCTGGATATGGACATGGTAGGTGAAGGATTTCTTTCAACCCTTAAAAAGTCTTTTCAGGAAGGAAAAATAACACAGAAAGAAATTGACCAAGCTTGTCGCCGGGTACTTGAAGCGAAATATAAACTCGGCCTGTTTACTGATCCATATAATAGAATGAATACGGAGAGAGCCGTTAAAGAATTACTCTCAGGAGATAACCGGAAAGCTGCGCGTGAAATCGCTGCCCATAGTTTTGTGCTGCTGAAAAATAATGACCAGGTACTTCCTCTGAAAAAAACGGGAACCATTGCGCTGGTGGGACCACTGGCAGATAATCATCGCAATATGCTTGGTACCTGGAGTGTATCAGGTGATCCATCAAAATCCGTATCGGTACTGGAAGGAATAAAAAATGTAGTGGGTTCAGATGTAAACATTTTATACGCCAAGGGGGCGAATATCTCTGACGATAGTTTCCTGATAAAACGTACAAATGTATTTGGTGCTGAGATTGAAGCTGAATCCCGAACCGCTCAGGCTATGTTGGATGAAGCAGTTACTGCTGCTGCAAAATCAGATGTTGTTGTTGCCGTATTAGGTGAAGCAGCTGATATGAGTGGTGAGTCATCCAGTCGTGGTGATATATCTATTCCTGAAAGTCAGGAGAACTTATTGAAAGCACTGGTACAGACAGGCAAACCCATTGTGCTCGTGCTTTTCAACGGCCGGCCGCTGATACTGAACTGGGAGAACCAGCACCTGAGTGCCATACTCGATGCCTGGTTTGGTGGAACCGAGGCTGGCAATGCGATTGCCGATGTACTCTTTGGAAATTACAATCCTTCCGGAAAATTATCCATGACCTTTCCGCTGAATCAGGGTCAGATACCTATTTATTATAATGCAAAAAATACGGGTCGTCCTTTTCATGCGGGTGACGGTCCAAAATTCAAATCAGACTACCTGGATATGCCGAATGAACCACTCTATCCATTTGGTTATGGATTGAGTTATACTAAATTTTCTTATAGTCCGATTTCGCTGAATGCTGCAGAAAATACAGCAACATCAAATATGCGACTCATCAACGGCGATTCAAAAACGACTACCTATTCCCGGCATCAGGTGACAGCAGTCAAACTAACGGTGACCAATACCGGAAACTACGACGGGGAAGAAACTGTTCAGCTTTATATTCGCGACATGGTTGCCTCAATAACACAGCCCGTTATGGAATTAAAGAAATTTCAGAAAATATTTTTAAAGAAGGGAGAAAGTAAAGAAGTCAGCTTCACGCTTACTACTGATGATTTAAAATTTGTAAACAGCGATTTGAAATGGGTTTATGAACCCGGCGCCTTCAAAGTCTTTGTGGGTGGGAATTCGAGGGATGTTGTGGAGGCGGATCTTTTGGGGAAGTAGCCTCATAAAAGATGACGGTTGACGGTTGACGGACTTAGATTCAAGGTTCAAAATAAATATTTATAAAATGAAAATTTTTCAACCAGTGATTACTAACCTTTTAATACCGTCATCCGTCAACCGTCAACCGTCATCCATATGATAGGAATCAAAAATATTATATTCGACCTCGGTGGTGTGATCATGGACATCGACGTGAAGCAGACCATGCATGCATTTGCAGCGCTGGGTTTGGAAAATATTCATGAATATTTCGGGCATGGATTCGCTGCTTCTTTTTTCAGCGATCACGAGGCGGGAAGGATATCAGATGAAGCATTTCTGAAAGAAATAAAAAACCTGCTTAACAAAGAAGTAAGTCAGGGTGAATTAATAGATGCCTGGAATGCCCTGCTCCTGAGATTTCCTCCGGAAAGGATAACCTTATTAAAAGAAATAAAATCCAGGTACAGGATATTTCTGTATAGTAATACCAACGCCATTCATTACAAAAAATTCAGTGAAATTTACCGCAATACATTTCATGGCGAATTGGAAGACCTGTTCGAAAAAGCCTATTTTTCTCATGATTTAGGTCACCGGAAGCCTGATTTAGGCGGATATGAGCATATTATCAGGGAAAACAGGCTCGATCCAAAACTTACTCTTTTTGTTGATGACGCCCTGATGAATGTGGAAGGAGCGATCAAAGCCGGGCTGAAAGGGCTTTATCTGCCACCGGGATTCTTTATTACGGATATTCGTTGGTGATGTTAGATGACGGTTGGCGGTTGACCGTCAGTTTCACACTCTCACACTCTCACACCCTCACACTTAATTTCAGGCCCTTGGCCTGAAATTACTTGACTTCCTCAAAATCAATGTATTCTCCGATTTTTGAGTCAGTTGGATTTGGGCTTTTTGGTTGATCCTTGGCTGTTGGCCGTTGGCCGTTTTGGCCACCGAATCCCGCCGAGGCGTGAGAACCTTGGTTGGGAGGACGACCATCCTGACCGGGCTGTTTGTTCATATTTTGGAACTGCTGATGCATATGGCGGGTAGTCCGAAATAGCGGAATAAGAAATCCGCCGATAAACCGGTACAAAAGATAGCCCAGTATGAACAGGACGAAAATATTCATGGAAGACAAATTTAATACAGACTCCTCAAATACCCTGTTAAAAAGAGGCAGTTATTTAATGAGCATATTTGGGAGGAATCGAATAAATCCGCTAAATTTGCAGCCGGTACAGTGAAACAAAAGGAAGGGAACGCAATCGTTCCCTTCTTCTTTTCATATGGATAAGGAAACCCAAATTGAAAGCGTCAGGCTGATGACAGAGGAAATCCTTTCGGAAGAACCGGTTTATTTCCTGGTGGATCTGCGGATAAAGCCAACAAATAATGTAAAGGTTTTTCTTGATGGAGATTCTGGCATTACTATTGAAAAATGTGTCCAGGTAAACCGAAAGCTTTACAGGAAACTCGAAGAAGCTGCCATTTTCCCTGACGGAGATTTTTCTTTGGAAGTTTCTTCAGCCGGTCTGGATGAACCCCTGAAATTGCTTCGCCAGTATAAAAAAAATATTGGCAGGCTGGTCGAGGTTCAACTCCAGGATGGCACGCAGAAGGAAGGTCAGTTAAAGGATGTGAGCAATGAAGGAATCGTGCTGGAGATATCAACCGGAAAGCCCACCAACGGAAAACTTCCTTCGAAAAAAAAGGAAATAAGTTCTCAAAGTTTTTTATTCAACAATATAAAATCAACCAAGATCCAGATTGTTTTTTAACTGGACATAAAAAGATCGGTTATGGCAAGTATCAATTTAATCGAAGCTTTCCAGGACTTCAAGGAAGCCGAAAATATTGACCGTCCTACCATGATGAAAGTGGTGGAAGACGTTTTTAAAACCCTGCTGCGTAAAAAATACGGCAGTGACGAGAATTTTGACGTAATTGTGAATGCTGAAAAAGGTGACCTTGAAATCATGCGCAGGCGCACGATTGTGGAGAATGGCGCGGTGGAAGATCCCCTGGCCCAGATTGCTTACAGTGATGCTGTAAAACTGGAACCGGATTATGAAGTGGGAGAAGATCTCTATGAAGAAATTGAGATCCTTGATTTTGGTCGCAGGGCCATCCTGGCAGCTAAACAAACATTGGCAAGCCGCATCGGCGACCTGAAGAAAAACGTATTGGTCAAGAAGTACAGTGAGCGAATCGGTGAAATCATCAATGCTGAAGTATACCAGGTTTGGAAAAAAGAAATATTACTGCTGGATGAAGAAGGCAATGAACTGATTCTTCCTAAATCAGAACAGATACCTCAGGATTATTTTAAAAAAGGAGAAAGCATTCGTGCAGTTGTGAAGAAAGTGGATATGAAAAACAATTCTCCTGTAATCATTCTTTCCCGCACCAGCCCTTTATTCCTGGCCAAACTTCTTGAAATAGAAGTGCCTGAAATTTTTGACGGACTGATTGTCATCAAAAAAATAGTACGTGAACCCGGTGAGAGAGCCAAAGTAGCTGTGGAAAGTTATGACGACCGTATTGATCCGGTAGGTGCATGTGTGGGTATGAAAGGAAGCCGGATCCATGGCATTGTGCGGGAACTGAAGAATGAAAATATCGACGTTATCAATTACACCAATAATATCCAGTTGCTCCTACAGCGTTCATTGACACCTTCCAAGATAACAAGCATGGACATAGACAGCGAAAAGCTGCATGTAAATGTCTATCTGAAACCGGATCAGGTTTCATTGGCGATTGGAAGAAAAGGAGTAAATATCAAACTGGCCCAGGAGTTAACCGGATATTCTATCGACGTATTCCGTGATAACGAGGGTGAAACAACAGAATTCGATATTGACCTGGATGAATTCAGTGATGAAATTGAAACATGGATAATCGATGAACTGAAGAGAATCGGTTGTGATACGGCACATAGTGTATTGGATTTATCAGTAGAAGAATTGGAACGCAGAACAGATCTGGAAAAGGAAACCATAGAAGAAGTACGACGCGTACTCAAAGAAGAATTTGAAAAAGAATAACCGCGAATGGCAGAAACGACAACACCACGTTTAATGGCAGCAGCCAAGGAATTCAACATCGGCAAGGAAACGCTGGTTGATTTCCTGGTGGGCAAAGGATTTAATAAGGATGAACTGAAACCGACAGCAAAGCTGACCGATGATATGTACCGGTCGCTCCAGCAGGAATTCCAGGGAGATAAAGTAGCAAAGATCAAGAGCAACCAGATCGACCTTCCGAAAGGCAGCGTGGAAGCGAAACGCAAGAAAGAAGACGAGACCGTTCTTTTCCGCAAGGACCCTAAGAAGATCATAAAGGAAGAACCCCTGGTTATTGAAGAAGTTAAGCCTGTAAAAATAGAGGAACCGAAAAAGGAACCGAAAAAGGAACCAGAAATCATAAAGATCGAGGCGCCTCATATTGAAGAGCCGAAAATCATTGATAAGATTGATTTATCCACCATTGATTCTTCTACCAGACCAAAGAAGACGGTTAAGAAGAAACCCTCAGAAGATAAAGTTGCAGAACCACCCGTAGAACTAACTCTTCCTCCTGTTGCAGAACCCGAAGCCCTCGTGAAGGAATTCGATGAGGCAGATTTGGATAAACTGGACGATGCACCCATAGAAAATATTTTAGTCGATAAGATTGAAGGTCCGAGGATTCTCGGGAAAATCGATCTCCCGCTTGAAACGGAAAAGCCCAAACAGGCTGACGAAAAAAGAAAGAGAAAACGCATACCCATCGAAAAGAGGGAAGGTGGCGCCAGCAGCAATGGTAAACCTTCCGGAACAGGAACGCCTGTTCAGCGCGATCCGACGCGTCCGAGTAGTGGGGCTAAACCTATTTTACGCCGCGATCTACGTTCACCCGCCAGCAGTACAAACCGCAGCACAGCCAGTCCGCGCGATCAGAAAGAAATAGATAAAAAAGAAATTCAGGAGAAAATCCGTGAAACCCAGGCCAAACTGGCCGGAACGGGTGGACGCGGCCGGGGTTCCAAAGCAAAATACCGCCGAGCCCGCCGTGAAGAAAATGCAGAGTTAAGTGGAAGCGAACAACAGGAAAGCAACAAACTTCAGGTTACAGAATTTATCAGCGTAAGTGAACTGGCCAACCTGATCGATGTCAGTTATGCTGATATTATAAGTAAATGTATGAGTCTGGGCATGATGGTTTCCATAAACCAGCGCCTCGAGGCAGATGTGATTGAACTTGTAGCAGGGGAATTCGGATATACGGTGGAATTCATTGGTATTGATGATGCCCTGGAACTGGAAGAAGAAGAAATTGTTGACCAGCCGGAAGATCTTATCGCACGTTCACCGGTAGTAACCATCATGGGTCACGTGGATCACGGTAAAACCTCTTTATTGGATTTTATCCGTGTTGCCAATGTGGTAGCAGGTGAAGCCGGAGGTATTACCCAGCATATTGGTGCATACCAAGTCACAACCTCCAATGGTAAAAAAATCACGTTCCTTGATACGCCGGGTCACGAAGCTTTTACAGCCATGCGCGCCCGCGGTGCCAAGGCAGCAGATATTGCCATTATTGTGATTGCAGCAGACGATGCTATTATGCCGCAAACCAAAGAAGCCATATCCCATGCACAGGCAGCAAACCTGCCCATGGTATTTGCTATCAATAAAATTGATAAAGACGGGGCCAATCCCGAAAAAATAAAAGAGCAACTGGCAGGTATGAATATCCTGGTAGAAGACTGGGGAGGAAAATATCAAAGTCAGGAAATTTCAGCCAAAAAAGGCCAGAATGTGGATTTACTTCTTGAAAAGATTCTTCTTGAAGCTGAAATCCTTGATTTGAAATCAAATCCCAACAGAGAGGCGTCGGGTACTGTTATTGAAGCTTCACTCGATAAAGGAAGAGGTTATGTGGCCACCGTACTTGTGCAGGGCGGAACATTGAAAAGCGGTGACCTGGTTGTTTCGGGGCAATATTTCGGACGTATCAAAGCCATGTTCAACGAAAGAAATAAAAGAATTGAAGATGCGCCGCCTTCATCCCCGGTATTATTACTCGGATTAAATGGTGCACCGCAGGCCGGAGAAAAGTTCAAGGTCTTTTCTGATGAAAGTGAAGCCAAGGAAACTGCCAACAGACGTGGTCAGCTGGCGCGTGAACAGGGTATCCGAACCAAGAAACATATTACGTTGGATGAAATCGGCCGACGTCTTGCACTTGGAAACTTCAAGGAGCTCAATCTGATTATAAAGGGAGATGTGGATGGCTCCGTTGAGGCCCTCAGCGATTCGCTGCAAAAACTTTCTACCGAAGAAATAGCGGTGCGCGTCGTACACAAGGCCGTAGGGGCGATAACTGAAAGCGATGTATTGCTGGCAACGGCATCAGATGCTGTAGTTGTTGGTTTCAATGTGAGGGCTTCTGTTCAGGCGGCGAGACTGGCTGAGAATGAAGGCGTTCAGATTAAAACCTATTCTATTATCTATAACGCCATTGAGGAAGTAAAGAGCGCGATGGAGGGGATGCTTGAACCAAAGATTCAGGAAAAAGTGGTGGCCAATGTTGAAATACGAAATGTATTCAAGTTCGATAAGGCAACCGTTGCAGGTTGTTATGTACTTGACGGAAAAATATACCGTAACTCCAAGATCAGGCTGGTTCGCGATGGTATCGTGATTTATCCTGTGGGTGAAGGCGCCACAGCGGAACTTGCTTCTCTGAAAAGATTTAAGGACGATGCCAAGGAAGTGCCTTCCGGAATGGAATGTGGACTGGTGATTAAAAACTACACAGATTATCATGTAGGTGATATCGTTGAAGCTTATGAAGAAGAGGAAGTAAAGCGTACCTTATAATTGTTAATGGTAAATTGACAATTGTTAATTGTATACCAAATTGACAATTAACAATTAACAATTGACAATTAGAGAGTGTATTTTTGAACGTTTCAGATTGGAGTTTATGAAGAAAATACTTTCTGCTGCCTTTTCACTTCTGATTGCATTGGCTACGATGGCTCAGCAAAAAGTAGTTGCCGATAAAATCATTGGCATCGTAGGCGATAAGATCGTCCTGAAATCCGAAATTACCATTGCAAACGAGGATATTAAAAGACAGGGTGGACAGGAACAGGATCCCTGTACCATTCTGGATGGCATGCTCGTTCAGAAAGCCCTGGTTTTACAGGCCGAGAAAGACTCCATCCCTGTAACTGAAGAGGAAATCGATGCAGAAATCGACCAGAAAATACGCTATTTCGAACAGCAGTACGGAAGTAAGGAAGCCCTGGAACAAATCGCCCAAAGGACCATCTACCAAATGCGGGAAGAATTCCGCCAGCCCATTAAAGAACAGCGAATGGCACAGGGCATGCGAAATAAAATTGTGGATGGCATTAAGATTACCCCCACTGAAGTCAAAGAATATTACGAAAAAATCCCTAAGGATAGTCTCTTGTTTTATGAATCAGAGCTCCAGATAGGACAAATCGTTATCTACCCTAAAGCAAGCCGCGATATTGAGTTACTTGCTATAGATGAACTCACTGAGTATAAAACACAGGTGGAAAGCGGCAGTAAAAGATTTGAAACACTGGCTACTTTATATTCCGACGATCCGGGCAGCAAAGACAAGGGAGGTATGTACCAGATTAATCGTATGGAAAAACAATGGGATCCAGTTTTCCTCGCTGCTGCCTTCCGTTTGAAAGAAGGTCAGATTTCCCCGGTAATTAAAACAAAATTCGGATATCATATCATTCAAATGGTAAGCCGCAATGGAGACGACGCGGTTATCCGGCATATTCTCCGAATTCCTCAAATTACTGATACAGAATCAAAAGAAGCAATCGTTAAGCTGGATTCCATCAGGCAGCAACTGGTTTCCGGATCAATCGAATTTGGCGCTGCTGTTGCTAAATACAGTGATGATGAAAATGCTAAATTTACTGCCGGCATTCTTTTGGCCAGGGACGGATCAAACTATCTGAAAATTGATGAGCTTGATAAAGATATGGTGCTGCTACTGAAAAAGTCCAATCTGAATGCCGGGCAATATTCAGAACCCAGCGTATTTACGGATGAACGAGGTAAAAAGGGTGTTCGAATCATATTTCTCATATCAAAATAAGAACCTCACAGAGAAAACCTTAAGGATGATTATAACAAAATCGCGCAACGGGCTCTGGAACAAAAAAAGAATAAAGCCCTGCAAACCTGGTTTCAGTCAAGGATCGCTACCTATTATATTATGATCGACGGAGATTATCGAAACTGTGGCAATCTTTCAAAGTGGCAGACACGCCAGTTTACTAGCTCAAATTAATGAAAATAAGCTGTTTGGAAGAAAAAATTGAACACAATAATTCAATTTCCATTCTGTTATAGTAAATTACAATTAAGTAAACTGAAGAAAAGCCTGGAAAATGGTTGAGGGCCACTTGAAAACACCGGATATGATTAGCATACTAATAGCGGATGATCATAAGCTGATAAGAGAAACCTGGACTTATATCCTTAACAGTGATTCCCGCTTTAAAGTGATTGGATCCTGCTCAAATTCAGAAGATGCGGTAAAGATGAGCAAACAAAAGCACCCCAATGTGGTGCTGATGGATATCAACATGGTTCCATTTTCAGGCATCGAAGCTACCCGCCTTATCAAAGAAGCTTCCCCCCAATCCTTTGTTATAGGAGTTACCATGCATTCCCAGCCCTCTTACGCTAAAAAAATGTTGCAACAGGGTGCCAGGGGTTATGTAACAAAAAAACTCTTCCCGTGAAGAAATGTTCGATGCCATTGTGGAAGTTGCAAAGGGAAATAAATACTTATGTGAAGAAATCAAGGAACTTATTTCTGAAAGCAATATTGACCCTGATTCGCTTTCTGCCATAAATTCACTTACTGAAAGGGAAATGGATGTAGTGAACCTGATCGTTCAGGGCAGCCAGACTAAAGATATTTCTACAAAACTGAAGATCTCAATTAAAACGGTTGAAGTACACCGCCATAATATCTTTAAAAAATTAAAGCTCAAAAATGCTGTTGCACTGATTCATTTTATGAATAACAGCCCCATTGTAATGTGATTCCCAGTCAATTCAGCCCCGGTCCAATCCCCCAACCCCTCTTTTCGTCTTTTAGTCAATTTCGATTACCTTTGCGCTTCACTTTCGTTCAATTGCGTTCAGTCTGCAGATTTTGGACACAATAAGCGGAAAATTGAGTATCGGATCCAGAATCTGATGCACTAAAAAAGAAAAAATTGAGCGACGAAATTAAACATGAATGCGGATTAGTATTCATTAGACTTCGCAAACCTTTCTCCTTTTATCTCCAGAAATATGGTACGGCATTGTATGGCTTAAATAAGCTTTACCTGCTCATGGAAAAACAACATAATCGGGGCCAGGATGGTGCGGGGGTCGCCTCCGTAAAACTGAATATTGAACCCGGTCATCCTTTTCTGCACCGGATTCGCAGTAATAATAACCAACCCATCGCCGATATATTTTCAAAAATAAATGATGAAGTAAAGGACCTCGAAAAATATCAGCCCGATATCATCAAACATCCGGGGCTTTTAAAGGGTCATATTTCTGTAATGGGTGAACTTTTACTCGGACATCTCCGGTATGGAACCCAGGGGAAAAACAACGTTGAATTCTGTCATCCGTTCATAAAGAGAGATACAATTCCTGCCCGAAATCTCGCACTGGCAGGCAATTTCAACCTGGTTAACACCGACGAACTATTTGCATTAATAAATATTGAGCCCGGGGAATTTCAAAAGCAGAGCGACCTGGCCGCCATGATGGAAGTGATTCATCACTTCATTGTTCAGGCAGATGAAGAAACGCCGGGGGATCTGGATCTTAAAAGAATATTAAAGAGAGCGCTTCCTCTTTTTGATGGTGGATTTACTGTAGGCGGACTTATTGGAAACGGAGATGGATTTGTATTCCGCGATGCACATGGTATTCGTCCGGCTTATTATTTTGCTAATGAAGAAATTATAGTGGCTGCTTCGGAACGTTCAGCTATACGCACTGTTTTCAATGTAGGAGAAAATGAAGTGCTGGAGCTTATGCCTGGCAATGCGCTGATTGCAAAATCAGACGGCAGGTTTTCCGTAGAACAAATTATTCCTGCCAAAGAACGCCGTGCGTGCAGTTTTGAAAGAATTTATTTTTCCAGGGGAAGTGATGAAAAGATTTATCGTGAACGTATCGCTTTAGGGTATAACCTGAGCGAACAAATTCTGAATTCTGTAAATCACGATCTGAAAAACAGCATTTTTTCTTTCATTCCCAATACAGCAGAAGTGGCTTTTTATGGTATGTGGAAAGGTCTCGATGATTACCTGAAAAAAGTCATGATCGAGCGGATACTTTCATGGGGAAATGACCTGACGGAAGAAAAACTTTCGCAGATGATCAACCGGAAAATCCGGATTGAAAAGATTGCAACCAAGGACGTTAAGATGCGCACTTTTATTACGGCCGATGCCAGTCGTAATGAAATGGTTCAGCATGTATACGATATTACTTATGGTACTGTGCAAAAAAATGTAGACACGCTTGTTGTGATTGATGATTCAATTGTGCGTGGAACCACGCTTAGGGAAAGTATCGTCCGAATGCTGGCAAGGCTCGAACCGAAAAAAATTATTATTGTATCCTCCGCACCTCAGATACGTTATCCGGATTGCTATGGAATCGATATGAGTAAATTGGGTGATTTTATAGCTTTCCGTGCGGCCATAACCCTCATGCATGAACGAAAAAAGGAAAAATGTCTTACAGAAATGTATGAGCTTTGTAAGGAGCTGGAACGTATGGGACAATTACATAATGAGAATATTGTCCGCCAGGTTTATAAACCTTTTACCACGCAGGAAATTTCGGATAAAATTGCAGAACTGATTACACCACCGGATATTCATACCCCTGTGGAAGTAATCTACCAAACCATCGAATCCCT